>ERZ1673961.714-NODE-714-length-11247-cov-5.946569_pt1 | contig 11247 bp, 11 predicted proteins | sample MGYA00580189_ERZ1673961 | MGnify/ENA primary metagenome ERZ1673961 (study PRJEB41334, sample SAMN05608105) | rock metagenome | biome: terrestrial subsurface; feature: shale formation; material: shale | place: USA: Pennsylvania ... | reverse complement strand
TTCAGAAATCATAACAACCTTTCACTATTTGATATACATCAATATTTTAGCATCCCTTAACCCCAAAGGATAGCGAAAATAATTGTGCAAAAAATCAACTACCTAAACTAAGGTAATCAGCATATTTATGGCTCCGACACCGGTATATACGCCATAAACGATAATAAACATTGCCGCTATATGACGAAATATTTTCGATTGTTGCAACTCTTTTATTTTTGTTGCACCAAAACCAACCAAAAGCATCGCAGGCAATGTCCCTAAACCAAACGCGCCCATAACAAGAGCGCCTTGTAAAAAACCACCCGAAACCGCGGCCCAAGTCAAAATTGAATACACCAATCCACATGGCAACCAGCCCCAGATAAAACCAAACGGCAGGGCATACCAGCTTTTCTTCAGCGGCAGAAGCGCTTTCCCTGCGGGCGAAATGTGTTTCCATAGTCGTTGGCCCAAAGCCTCGAGTTTGAGCACACCAAACCACCAACGGCCAACGTAAAGTCCAAGACCAATCATCAACACAGCAGCCAACAGTCGTAACCAGACCAAGAAATGATTGATATCAGCCACAGCTGAAAGAGAAGCCGTTAAACCGCCAACAATCGCGCCAAACAGCATGTAGCTGCCAATCCGGCCAAAATTGTAAAAGAACAGCGGCGCAGAAGGGTTAGATTGATGGTTTAGAGTGAGGAGAGCGCCAAGACCGCCGCACATACCCATGCAGTGTCCAGCGCCCAGCAAACCAATCACAAACGCTCCGATAAAATCGGGGGTCATTGTTTGTCCTTGGTCGATTTTTCAACTTGCTCGTCATCTTCAAACAGAATGTTGTGCCCCTGACGTTCAAGATCCTCAAACTGTTCGCTTTTCACTGCCCACAGAAAAATAGCGACGGCAACGCAGACAAGCACAATAGCGATAGGAATCAGAATATAGAGGCTTTCCATTTACTTACCTTGCTCTTTCAACAAACGAAGAGAGTTGGATACTACTATAATTGAGCTGGCAGACATACCCACCACTGCCACATATGGCGCAACTAAGCCAGCCACTGCAAGTGGCAAAATCAGCACGTTGTATCCCAACGACCAGGCCAGATTTTCACGAATAATACGGCGGGTTTTGAGTGCTAACGCGCGAGCCTCCAGCAGTTTATCCAGTTTATCTCCGAGCAAAACCATGTCTGCTGACGCTTTCGCAACATCGGTCCCACCACCCATCGCAACTGAAATATGCGCCCCAGCAAGTGTAGGGGCATCGTTAATCCCATCACCAACCATCATCGTGATATCTTGTGCATTGATTTTATTCAGATACGCCAGTTTATCTTCCGGTTTGGCCTGAGCGACAACATGATCAATCCCCATCTGACGCGCGACGGTTTGCGCGTTTGCTTCGGAATCACCGGTCAACAAAGTGATTCGGATACCGGCATCATGAAACTTATCGATGAATGTCTTCGCTTCTTTGCGCACTGGATCTTGGTAAAAAAACGTCGCAACGTGTTCACCACCAATCGCGAGATAAATGGCATTCACTTCACCTTGGCTGGCGTTACTTAAAACAAATTCCGCGCTACCGATTTTCACATCATGCGTGCCATATTGGCCCACAACGCCAGAGCCGATCACGTTCTGTACTTGTTCAACAACAAACGCAGCGTCAGCATACATTCTGAATGCCTTGGCAATGGGATGGTTCGCGTGTTGTTCCAGTGATGCGGCCAGCGCCAGACATTGCTCTTCTGTCCAAGAAGAGTGAAGCGCAACCCGACAGATTTCGATATTGCCGTTCGTCAGGGTGCCCGTCTTATCGATCACCAAATGGTTCACTCTGCATAGAGTTTCGAAAACGTGGCTCTTGCGGAGCAAAATACCAAAACCGCCCATGCGAGAGGTCGCACAAGTAAGCGCGGTAGGCGTTGCCAGAGACAAGGCACAAGGGCAAGTGGCCACCAATACAGACAACATTATCCAGAACGCGTCATCCGGCTTTGCTTGATGCCAATAGAACCATGTCCCAGCGGCAATGATCAAAATCACGGCTACGAAGTAACGCGCCACAACATCCGCAATTTCGGCAATGCGCGGTTTGGAAGACTGTGCATCATCCTGCAGACGCACAATATTGGAGATGACCGAATCCGCCTTAGAGGCTGTGACCTCAAGCTCGAATGCTTCCTCGCCATTCAGCGTTCCGGCAAAGACCGCATCGCCTTTATTTTTCACGACAGGCAGTGACTCACCAGTGAGCATAGATTCATCCACATGGACTCGGCCCCGTATGATTTTGCCGTCAGCGGGAATGTGTTCACCCGGCAAAACTCGAATTTGATCGCCCAGTTGCAGCGTTTTCACCGGCACCTGTTGCCCATCCAACGTGGTGGCAATCGCAGGAATCAATTTGAGCAGGTTACCACTCGCCGCCGCCGCTTTGCGGCGTGCGCGCATCTCAAGAAAGCGTCCGACTAACAGAAAGAATGTGAACATGGAGATTGACTCAAAAAAGACTTCGCCTTTTTGCGTCACGGTTGCGACAAGACTGGCCACATAAGCAAAGATCAGCGCAATCGACACCGGAACGTCCATGCCAAGCGTTCGACCTTTGATACTGCGCCACGCGTTAAAATAAAATGGTAGCGCAGAGTAGAGCAGTACAGGAGTCGCGAAAATCAGGCTAACCCAGCGAAAGTAGTTTTTAAACTCAGCATCCAAATCACCAAACGCTTCAAGGTACAGTGCCACCGCCAGCATCATAACCTGCATGGTGGCAAGCCCCGCGATCCCCAGGCGATAGAGGTACTGCTTCATCGTCTGGTGATAAAACGCTTCATGCTGATCCGCTTCAAACGGAGCGGCCTTGTAGCCCAGTTTATGGATTTGACTGAGAATCTCACTCAATTTTGCTTTGGATTTGTCCCAACTCAGCAACGCCCGGTTAGTTGTGGTATTAACACGAATCGACAACACACCCGGTTCATTCGCCAGTTGCTTTTCAATGAGCCAAGCACAAGCCGCGCAAGAGACCCCATCAAGTGACAATGTCACTTCACCACAATCACCGTTATTTCGGACAAACTCGGCCTGTACATCGGAATTATCATAATGAATCAGTGACTTAAGCTGTTCTGGTACCAATTCCACTTTTTCGGCTGGTGCTGTGCGGAACTGATAATAGGACACTAGACCGTTATCGACGATGGTTTGCGCCACCGTCTCACATCCCGGGCAACACATCTCCCGCTCTTCACCGAGAATCTCTACCTTGAAATCCGTGTTGGCTGGGACATCTTCACCGCAGTGATAACACGCTTTACTCATGATATTAATAATTCATCAGTTGAGTCGGAGACTCAGTAGGGAAAGTGACTCTGCCTTGAACTAGCCATTCGTTGTTGTGGGGAGTGAGTTCAATAAACCAAGGTCCCTGAAGTTCGCTATCTCGAGTGATTCGATAGCGACCTTTAGCGTCAGCCGTCAGTAGCATTGAAAAATCACGATCTGGTAGGGTTCGGTGGGCAAACATCGTCTGAATCGCCGGAAAATGATCTAGTTTCCCTTTGTTCAGTTCAATCACAATGTCGTTGCCTTCAGAGTAGACAGCGGCATTCAAACCGAGCTCCTTAGCAACATGAATCTTAGACAAATCGATATTGATGCCTTTGCCTTTTTTATAGTAATCCTCAGTCACCAAGGATACCGAATTATTGGAAAACACGATGACAGTAGCAATTGTCCAGACAACGACCGTAAGCGGAAGAATAATCAGAAACCACGGCCAGAATTGTTTATACCAAGGCTTTACCATAAAAAAGTTCTCTACAACAAAAAAGAAGGCTCTAACTTAAAAGAAAGACAGCCCCTTTGAAAGGGGCTGTTATTGGACTGTTACTTATTTGTCTGAATTGCTCAGGCTCCAGACATAAGCAGCAACCAGTTGCACTTTGTCTTCACCTAGAATGTCAATCCAAGCAGGCATGACACCTGAGCGGCCGTTAGATACGGTTTCAGTTACCGCTGCGCGCGAATCGCCAAACAGCCAGTCTTGGTCTGTCAGGTCTGGGGCACCCACTGCTGGGTTACCTTTACCATCTGTACCGTGACATGCTGCACACACGACAAAGCGTGCTTTACCAGCTTCTGCCTCACGGGCGTTAACCGAACGACCAGATAAGCTTAGAGCGTAGCTCACGACTTCCTGAACGCCTTGTTCACCTAGTGCATCCTTCCATGCCGGCATTTGGCCGATACGGCCGTGACGGATTGTTGTCACGATAGCATCAGGTTCACCGCCATACAGCCACGCATTGTCAGTCAGGTTAGGGAAACCTTTCTGGCCACGCGCATCTGAGCCGTGACACTGAGAACAGTTTTGCAGGAACAAACGCTGTCCTACTTTCAGTGCATCGGAATCTGCGGCGATTTCAGGAATAGGGCGTAGATCTGAGCCACCATCTTTGTATGCCAGACGTTTGAATGCTTCACCAAAGTAGGTGTCTGCGTCGTCTAGTTCTTTCGCATACTGCACCAGAGTTTTATTTTCCTGAGCAGCCGCAATTGAGGCTTTTGATTCTTCCAGTGAACGAACTCGCTGGTCTGAACTTTGCCAACCTAACACACCTTTAAAGTTACCCAGACCTGGGTAAAGAGTCAGGTAGACAGCAGCAAAAACGAAGGTACTTACAAACAGGTAAGTCCACCATTTTGGCAGCGGGTTGTTAATTTCGCGAATACCATCGTACTCGTGGCCCATGTCTACGCCTTCTTCCACACCCATTTTGTCTTTAAGACACCAAACGAGCAGGAAAGCACAGCCCAACAGGGTTCCCAGCGTGATGACGGTAATCCATAGACTCCAGAATGTTGTCATTACTTAGTCACTCCTTGTTTTTTTGAGGGCGTTTGCGGTTCGTCTGCAAAAATCAGATTGGCAGCCTCATCAAAGCGAGCTTTACGTTTTTTACCGTAGGCCCACCAAACGACGCCAATAAAGCAGACGAAAAGCACTATGGTCCAAATACTGTGAATAGTACCGATATCCATAATTACCCCTGTTATTTCATTGCGTGACCAATAGACTGAAGATAAGCGATGATGGCATCCATCTCGGTTTTACCTTCTACATCTTTTGCCGCATTCGCGATTTGTTCATCTGTGTATGGCACACCAAATTTGTCACGGAACAACTCAAGTTTCTGTTGAGTGTATTTACCGTCAAGGACATTTTCAGCTAACCATGGGAAACCAGGCATGTTTGATTCAGGTACCAATTCACGAGGGTTAGTCAGGTGAACACGGTGCCATTCATCAGAATAACGACCGCCAACACGTGCTAAGTCAGGACCAGTGCGCTTAGAACCCCACAAGAATGGATGTTCCCACACGCTTTCACCCGCAACTGAGTAATGGCCGTAACGTTCCGTTTCAGAACGGAATGGACGAACCATCTGGCTGTGACAGACGTTACAACCTTCACGGATGTAGATATCACGGCCTTCCAATTGCAGAGCAGTGTAAGGTTTCAGATTCTCAACAGGCTCAGTTGTTTGCTTTTGGAAAATCAACGGTGTGATTTCAACCAGAGCACCCCAGCTGATTGCGAAAACGATAAAAATAGCCAACAGGCCGACATTGCGCTCAATGATTTCGTGGCGATTATTAGAATTAGAACTCATTCTTTCAATCTCCTTAAGCCGGTTGCTGGATAGCTTTTAAGCTATGCTTTGGTGCAGAAATCGTCTTATACGCGTTAAACGCCATCAGGAACATACCCGATAGGAAGATGAAACCACCGATGAAACGTACGGTATAGAACGGGTAAGATGCCTGAACCGACTCAACAAAGCTGTAAGTCAACGTACCGTCGGAGTTAACCGCACGCCACATCAGACCTTGCATAACACCAGAGATCCACATCGCAACGATGTACAGAACAGTACCGATGGTTGCCAACCAGAAATGGGCATTCACCAGACTCATTGAGTACATGCGCTCTTGACCAAAGAGGCGAGGGATTAGGTGGTAAACCGAACCGATAGACACCATAGCAACCCAACCCAGAGCACCAGAGTGAACGTGACCAATGGTCCAGTCGGTGTAGTGAGAGAGTGCGTTGACTGTCTTGATCGACATCATCGGGCCTTCAAAGGTAGACATACCGTAGAAAGACAGAGAAACGATCAGGAATCGAAGAATTGGGTCGTAGCGCAGTTTATGCCACGCACCTGATAGCGTCATGATACCGTTGATCATGCCACCCCAAGATGGAGCGAACAGAACCAGAGACATCACCATACCCAGAGACTGAGTCCAGTCAGGTAGCGCCGTATAGTGAAGGTGGTGAGGACCAGCCCAAATATACAGAGAGATAAGTGCCCAGAAGTGAACGATTGACAGACGGTAAGAGTAAACAGGACGTTCAGCTTGTTTAGGAACGAAGTAGTACATCATACCCAGGAAGCCGGCTGTCAGTAGGAAACCTACTGCGTTGTGGCCGTACCACCACTGAACCATCGCATCCACTGCACCAGAATAAATCGAATACGATTTACCCATAGATACTGGGATTGCCATGCTGTTCACGATATGAAGAACTGCTACGGTGATAATAAACGCACCGAAGAACCAGTTTGCTACGTAGATATGTGATGTCTTACGCTTCACTAGAGTTCCGAAGAACACCACGGCGTATGAAACCCAAACCAGAGCAATCGCGATATCAATCGGCCATTCAAGTTCTGCGTATTCTTTACCTGAGGTATAACCCAGAGGCAGAGAAATAGCGGCAGAAACGATGATCGCTTGCCATCCCCAAAATGTGAATGGGACAAGCGGGCCACCAAAGAGACGAGTTTGACAAGTACGCTGCACAACATAATAGGATGTTGCAAACAGTGCACTGGTACCAAACGCGAAAATTACCGCATTAGTATGCAGGGGACGTAAGCGACTATACGTCAGCCACGGCGTATCAAAGTTTAGCTGTGGCCATACTAATTGAGCGGCAATCAAAACACCAACACCCATACCGACAATACCCCAGAGAATAGTTACTAAGGTAAATTGACGGACGACTGTATAGTTATAGTTTTGTTCAAGCTGCTTTTCTTGGCTCATTTGCATGCTTCCAATGTCTAATTAACTACACTTTACTTCCAACACGACACATGTCGTAATGCCACCCAAGTTCACAATAAAAATTAATGTCTTTTCAGAACCTTAATACCTATTGCTGACTTTATAAAAAAGTGGCATTTTCAGCCGACAACTATACTGCAATTAACAATTCAATGACAGTGTAGTAACCTTACTATCCATCCGGATTTGGCCTTTTATTTCAAAACTTTGAAGTTTGTTACACGAGGAACTCACAGACATGGCGGCTGAAAAGCTTACTAAACACCGACTTGCTCAAATTATCATCACGCTGGCAATACTCGTTGGCGCATTTTTTTGGCGCACGATCACATATCGTGATGTACCAACTCAAGAGTGCATTCCAGAGCCAAAATGTTCTTTATTTGTGAACGGACAAAAAATAACTGTAACAAAAAGTGAAGAGTTCCCAGGCGTGTATATTATTCGTCCAATCCCCGTGGACTGGAGACTGGAATCAAATGATGAATTGGTTCGAGATGGTGAAGAAGTGCAGTTAAAGGTGATTCGCAACAACTCAAAAACAAATAGCGCGATTAATATTAATGACTCGGTAAACATTAATATTATTAATTAATAATGACGCATAATTTGCGAGATAGGCTTCATTAAGTTAAGAGAAAGAATTTAATATCGCTTAAAGTTAATGTATAAAGATTGAAGAATTTTTTAACTTTATTCGCATATGCGATTGATAACGACTTTTACTCAAATCTCTGATCCTATAAATGCCGTTAGTCATCTGAAAGAGTCCCTTATATTTGAGGGGCTTTCCAGTTTGGTATTCTATTATACCGATGAGTATCCTGCCGATATATTATTCCGCTCGCTTAAGCAAGCATTTCCTAATGTTCCTTTTGTTGGGTGTTCGTCCTGCAAAGGCGTGATGACGGAAAAAGGTTACCATTCCGGACCTGTGATCGCGGCGTTGGCAATCTATGATGCAGCGAGCAGTGCCTATGGTACAGGGCTGATCGGATTGGAAGACGATAAAGACCTCAGGAAATCAACGCGTAAGGCGATTCAGCAAGCGTTGAGGTCAGCTGGGCGGATTGGAGAAGTACCCAGCCTAATTATCCTTCATGCCACGCCAGGCCATGAAGAGCTTTTTATCGACGAGATTGACGATACTTTTGGTACTCAAATTCCCATTATCGGCGGCAGCGCTGCAGACAATTACATTCAGCAGCAATGGTCAAGCATGACCGAGCAGGGGTGGGTTAACAACGGCCTGGCCGTCCAGCTGTTTTTTCCATCCAAACCTCTCACAACCGGATTTAGCGCAGGCTATTCACCCACTGAGTTTGTTGGCACCGTAACCAAAGCCTCCGGACGATTTATCCATGAAATCGATGGTGAGCCTGCTAAACAAATCTACAAAGAGTGGATCAGTGACCACTCCAGCGTTCAGATTTCAGAACACTACCTTTTTCACCATGTCACTCGTTTTCCACTCGGCCGTGTCGCTGGCCATATTCACCAACAGCCTTATTACAAGTTGTCACATCCCGTTCGTATGACGCGTAGCGGCGCTATGGAGATGTTCACCGCCGTCGTCGAAGGGGAAACGGTAACATTGATGACTGGTTCCAGAGAACAGCTGATCAACCGTGCATCGCGGGTAGTCAAAGAGGCCAATACGCCAAACTATCATGAGTCTCAATTACTAGGGTCTATCATTATTTATTGTGCAGGCTCCATGCTGCGGCTGGGAGACGATATTCTCGGAGTTCAGCGTCAATTAAAGTCTCAAATGAACGGCCGGCCTTTTATTTGCCCGTTTACCTTTGGCGAACAAGGGCGTTTCATCGGTGGCGAGAATGCACACGGTAACCTGATGATCTCGTCAGTCCTTTTCTATGAGTCTGAGTAACCACCTGATGGAACAAGAAAAGATAGAACAGCTTAATGAGGCGTTAGTGGAGCTTGAGCGCAGCAAAGAACGCGAGCAGCGATTAGCAGAGGAAAATCGCGTTATTCTGGCTGCCTTATCGGCACTCAGCCATGCGGACAACAAGTATCAGATCTTTGAAGAGTTGAAAAAAGTTCTCAGTCGTTATATTCGATTTGATGACTTCATCGTGATTTCAAAAGAAAAAGAGAGCCGAACTTTCTCGACTTATCTGGCGTCTAACCTCGCATTTCAAGGCAAAGACTGGTTCAACGGTGACAAGTTTCAGCGTGTATTGGATGGTGAATGCATCATTCTTTTTGAACCAAGTAAACTCGAAGAATTTCGCAATCTGAACCACTTTCTTAAAGACCAAATCAATTCCGCATTGGTCACTGGTATACGAGCGCAGACCAGTGATTCGGTACTGCTGCTGCTTGGTACGAGAAAAGGGCAGTTTAGTCTTGAAACCAAATCGACTCTTTCACGTTTTCGACCTCTGTTGGAGCGTGCGATTAACGACATCGAACATAAAGAGGCGCTGCAAAAATTGGTCGATTTGAAAACCCGTGAACTGAAAATCGCGCAGCAACAAGCGGAGCAAGCAAATCAGTCCAAATCCCAGTTCCTTGCGATGATGAGTCATGAGCTACGAACACCACTCAATGCGGTATTAGGTTTGATTGATTTATTACGTGATGACTCTGATGCCTATCAGCAAGAAATGCTGGAGCAAATGGAAAATTCTGCCGAACTTCTATTAGTCATCATTAATGACATTCTGGATCTCAGTCGCATTGAATCCGGGCACTTTGAGTTACAACGTCACTGGATAAGTTTAAGTAAAAAGCTGCAACACGCGCTCGAGTACCATAGTCAAGTGGCCCAGGCCAAAGATATTAAGTTCAATGTCAAAGCTTCAATTTGCGAGCAGTTTGAGTATTGGGTTGATTCTGTTCGCCTCACACAGATCTTGTTCAATATCATTGGCAATGCCATCAAATTTACTCATCAGGGGTTTGTCGATGTATCGTTGGTTACCGCCCGGGATCGTCTTGAAATCGAAGTCCGTGATTCCGGTATTGGTATCGACAACGAGCGTATTGAACATCTGTTTTCACCGTTCATTCAGGCTGATACGTCCATAACGCGCAACTATGGGGGAACAGGCTTGGGTCTGGCGATTACTAAACATCTGGTTGAACTCATGGGTGGCACCATAAAAGTAAACAGCAAACTAGGCGAGGGAAGTTTGTTTACAATCTCGATTCCGTTGGAATCGAGAAGCACTGCAGCCGCCAATGAGAATGCGGGCCAACTGAGTGATACCAAAACATACGATGCTCTTGATAACAGCAAGCACATTCTGGTTGTAGAAGACACAAAAACGAACCAGGATGGTTATACAGTTATTGTTAAATCGAATGGGTTACAACGTAACTATTGCTAACAACGGACAACATGCTTTAGAGCTCATTGAAAAAAATAGAAGTTTTGATCTTATTTTTATGGACATTTCGATGCCCATTATGGATGGAATTCAGGCAACCAGAATCTTGCGATCTCAAAGACTGACCACTCCAATCATTGCGCTGACCGCACACTCAATGAATAGTGACCATCAAAACTGTTTGGCCGCTGGTATGAACGATATTGTGTTAAAGCCCATTCGTAGCAAGGAACTACAACGAATCTCAGATCGCTACCTCAATCGCCGCTGATAGAAGATACCTATCCCGGTTATGTCGCCATTTTGATGCTCAACAAGAAAGAGCAGAAGCCATTAGATATGACCATTGGGGGATTGCTTCTGTTGGTTGCGATTGTCTATGTCGCGGAACTGCTATTTGCTCATCCATCAGGAGCACCACTTACGGCTGGCATTTTGGTTCCAACAGTCATCAGATCTATTTGGCAGCGGGCATCTTAGGCGCGACTGTCATGCCTCACGTAATCTATCTGCATTCTGCGTTGTTCAAAAACACCTACCAAGTTTGATGTTTCAATCACGATGGTCATCGCAGGTTTCGTCAATGCAGCAGCAGCGTTTCACGCCAGTGGTAACCAACATGTAGCCGAAATTGAAACCGCATATAGGACATTAGAGCCACTAGTAGGAAAAGCCGCTTCAATATTATTCGGCGTGTCACTGATCGCGTCAGGCTTGTCATCAACCGTCGTCGGAACAATGGCAGGTCAGGT
>ERZ1673961.712-NODE-712-length-11280-cov-3.476080_pt1 | contig 11280 bp, 9 predicted proteins | sample MGYA00580189_ERZ1673961 | MGnify/ENA primary metagenome ERZ1673961 (study PRJEB41334, sample SAMN05608105) | rock metagenome | biome: terrestrial subsurface; feature: shale formation; material: shale | place: USA: Pennsylvania ... | reverse complement strand
TGGACAATGCCTTGGACGCTGAAATGGTGGCAGAGGGCAATGCCGAGTGTAGCGGTTGTCACAGCAGCACCAAGCGGGAGCCGGATACTTACATAGGGGCTGATGTTAATTCACAGATGGAATGTCAGAGCTGCCACAGCGCCCATGATATTGGCGCCGGTTTGACCGGGGTTCATGAAGGTGCGTCCTGCAGCGATTGTCACTAGGAGGCTGTTATGAAACATAAGAGTTTGATAGTGGCGTCTTTGCTGTTGTGCTTGGGTGGTTGTGATTGGTTGGACGATGATGATGACCCTGTGGTTCCGCCTACGCCGGAGCCGGGGCAGTCTGTGTCCATCAATGAAGCCGAAAGCCTCAAGGTAGCACTGAGCGCCGTGGATCCTCAAAGCCAGGCGTTGACCTTTAGTCTGACCACGGCGGAAGGTAAACCTGTCAAGGATGCCGGCAGCAACTATGTGGTGATGTATCTCAAGATGCCGGCTGAGCAAGTATCAGCCTTTTCCATGCCTTGGCACAAGGGCGCACGTTTCGAATGCAGTGAAACCGTCGACACCTGTGCTGGCACCATGGAAGCGCTGGAGACTGAAGGCCAATATCGCTTTACGCCGGAAGGGCTTGAGGAGCTGAACCAGACAGAGGGTGAACTCAAGTTGGCGGTGATCCTCACCGGGGCCAAGGCTCAGAGTGCTCCTGAGCTTGTCAGCGCTCCCTGAATGATTTGAGTTTCAGAGCCCTAAAATAGTAGCGCCCCAGGATTGCTCCCGGGGCGCTTTTTTTATTATCCGATGGCTTGACTCATCGGTTGATTGCAGGGCAATTAGAGGCTGTAGTACAGCTCAAATTCGACAGGGTGAGTGGTACGGCTGACACGCTCGGCCTCGGCTTGTTTCAGCTTGAGGTAAGAGTCGATAAAGTCATCGCTGAACACACCGCCGCGGGTCAGGAACTCACGGTCTGCATCCAGAGCCGCCAGGGCGACTTCAAGAGATTCGGCCACAGTCGGGATTTCCGCTGCTTCTTCGGCCGGCAGATCGTACAGATCCTTGTCCATGGCATCACCAGGGTGGATCTTGTTCTGGATACCGTCCAGACCGGCCATCAGCAGTGCTGCAAAGGCCAGGTATGGGTTGGCCATAGGATCCGGGAAGCGGGTCTCGATACGGCGAGCCTTAGGACTTGGCACCACAGGGATACGGATAGAAGCCGAGCGGTTACGGGCAGAATAAGCCAGCATCACGGGGGCTTCAAAATGTGGCACCAAACGCTTGTAGGAGTTGGTGCTTGGGTTGGTGAAGGCGTTCAGGGCACGGGCGTGCTTGATGATACCGCCGATATAGTACAGGGCAGTTTCAGACAGGCCGCCGTACTTGTCACCGGCAAACAGGTTAGTACCGTCTTTAGAGAGTGACTGGTGAACGTGCATGCCGCTGCCGTTGTCGCCGACAATCGGCTTGGGCATAAAGGTTGCAGTCTTGCCGTAGGCGTGAGCCATATTGTGGATCACATACTTAAGCTCTTGAATTTCGTCGGCTTTCTTTGTCAGTGTGTTGAAGCGCGTGGCGATCTCATTCTGACCCGCGGTAGCCACCTCATGGTGGTGAGCTTCCACAATTTGACCCATCTCTTCCAGCACCAGACACATGGCGCTACGCAGATCCTGTGAAGAGTCTACCGGTGCTACCGGGAAGTAACCGCCCTTAACGAATGGACGGTGACCTGTGTTGCCGTCTTCATAGCTGGTGCCTGAGTTCCATGCCGCTTCTTTGGCATCTATCTTGACGAAGGTGCCGCTCATGTCGGTACCGAAACGCACGTCATCGAACAGGAAAAATTCTGGCTCAGGGCCGATCAGCACAGTGTCGGCGATGCCGGTAGAACGCAAGTATTCTTCGGCTTTTTTGGCGATGGAGCGAGGGTCACGCTCATACCCCTGCATAGTGCCGGGTTCGAGAATATCGCAGCGGATCAGTGCTGTGGTTTCTTCGGTAAATGGGTCCAGTACAAAGCTGTCTGGATCTGGCATCAGTACCATGTCAGATTCGTTGATCCCTTTCCAGCCACCGATGGATGAACCATCAAACATCTTGCCGTCTTCAAAGAAATCAGCATCTACCTGATGAGTCGGGATAGATACATGCTGTTCCTTACCTTTGGTATCGGTAAAGCGTAAATCAACAAACTTAACTTCCAACTCTTGCAGCTGTTGTAAAACTGATTCGACTGACATTATCAAGCCTCCGGTAGGGTAAAGGGGGTGCCCTTTGTCAACTCTTAGTATTTAGCGTCTGGCGCCTTGTTGGTTTCTATTAAGCCAAACTCATGCCAAGATGCTAAGATATTGAAAATAAAGGGAGTGGTAAAATCGAGGGCTGGCGAGACAAGCGGGTTTGCACTATAATGGTGCGTGCTGTGTTCCAAAAAGGTGCACTCACCATAATGGTGCGTGCGCTTATTCAGTAGGATAATCATAGGTGTTTAAAAAATAATCCTGTGCGATAGCCCCTCGCTAGAGTAGAATGGCACGCTTTTTAAAGCAACCATCCGGGGAAATAGTGTTCCCCAGCATGATGCTAGCCCAGGTTTTATAAGGCCTGGAAGGCAATCGCCAAGCAGTCATAAAGCGGTTGTACCATTCAATTTATATTGCTGCATCCCACAGAACAGAGATCGTAAGAGGCAAAACTGTGTTAGAGAATTTACGTAACATCGCCATCATAGCGCACGTTGACCATGGTAAGACTACCCTGGTAGACAAGCTGTTGGCACAGTCAGGAACCCTGGCAACCCGCGGAGAAGCCACCGAGCGGGTGATGGACTCCAACGATCTGGAGAAAGAACGTGGGATCACTATTCTGGCGAAGAACACCGCCATTAAGTGGAACGACTACCGCATTAACATAGTAGATACCCCTGGGCACGCCGACTTCGGTGGTGAAGTAGAGCGGGTTCTGTCTATGGTTGACTCTGTACTGCTGCTGGTTGATGCGCAGGACGGTCCAATGCCACAGACACGTTTCGTGACCAAGAAAGCATTTGCCCAAGGCCTTAAGCCTATTGTGGTTATCAACAAGATTGACCGTCCTGGCGCTCGTCCAGATTGGGTTATCGATCAGGTATTTGACCTGTTCGACAACCTGGGTGCTACCGACGAACAGTTGGACTTCCCTATTGTGTATGCTTCTGCTCTGAATGGTTTTGCCAGCTTGGATCCCGATGAAGCCAGTGAAGATATGACGCCGCTGTTCCAGACTATCGTTGAAAAAGTATCTCCTCCGGATGCCGATGCCGATGGCCCATTCCAGATGCAGATCTCTCAGCTGGACTACAACAGCTATGTAGGGGTTATCGGTGTGGGTCGTATCAAGCGCGGTAGCGTCAAGACCAACCAACAGGTCACTATTGTCGGTGCCGACGGTAAGACCCGTAACGGCAAAGTCGGCCAGGTTCTGGGCTATATGGGCCTGGATCGCCACGAAGTGGACAGCGCCAATGCCGGTGATATCGTTGCCATCACAGGCCTGGGCGAGCTGAAGATTTCCGACACCATCTGCGCCGTCGGTCATGCCGAAGCATTGCCACCCCTGTCTGTTGATGAACCAACCATGACTATGACCTTCCAGGTCAACACCTCTCCTTTCGCAGGTAAAGAAGGTAAGTACGTGACTTCACGTAACATCCTTGAGCGTCTGCAACAGGAGCTGGTACACAACGTGGCCCTGCGTGTTGAAGAAACCGAGAGTCCGGATCGTTTCCGCGTCTCCGGCCGTGGTGAACTGCACCTGTCTATCCTGATCGAAAACATGCGTCGTGAAGGTTATGAGCTGGCGGTTTCCCGTCCTGAAGTGATCATCAAAGAGATCGACGGCGAGAAGTGCGAACCATACGAGCAACTAACCGTGGATGTGGAAGAAGAGCATCAGGGTGGCGTTATCGAGAAGCTGGGTACCCGTAAGGCCGACATGCGCGACATGCAGCCAGATGGCAAGGGTCGCGTACGTATCGATTTCATGATCCCAAGCCGCGGCTTGATCGGTTTCCAGACTGAGTTTATGACAGCCACTTCGGGTACAGGTCTGCTGTATCATACCTTCGACCATTACGGTCCATACAAGGGTGGCGATATCGGCCAGCGTACCAACGGAGTATTGATCTCCAATGCGACCGGTAAGGCACTGACCTTTGCTCTGTTTGGTCTGCAGGATCGCGGTCGTCTGATGATTGGTCATGCCGCCGAGGTTTATGAAGGCCAGGTGATAGGTATTCACAGCCGTTCCAACGACCTGACAGTAAACTGCCTCAAGGGCAAGCAGTTGACCAACATGCGTGCTTCAGGTACTGACGAAGCTCAGGTACTGACTCCGCATATCCAGATGTCTCTGGAGCAAGCGCTGGAATTCATCGATGATGATGAACTGGTGGAAGTAACGCCTAAGAGCATTCGGATCCGTAAGCGTCATCTGACTGAAAACGACCGTAAGCGCGCCAGCCGCGGTTGATTGTGGTTGCGTTCGAGGTGATAGCCTCACAGTGAATAAAAAGCCCCGCTAAGCTAGCTTAGCGGGGCTTTTGTTTATCAAGATTAATCCTCTATTTGTCCCCTGCGATATTGCTGCTGCCATTGCTTGGGGGATAATCCCGTCCAAGTTTTAAAATGACGACTAAAAACAGCGATCTCGGCATAACCTAATTGCAGTGCCAGTTCGGTAATGGTTTGGGTGCCATAACTGAGTTGCTGTTTAGCGATATTCTGTCTGACTTCTTGCAGCAATTGACGATAGCTAAGCCCAGTCTCTTTGAGTCTTGCCTGTAACGTGCGCTCGTGTATCCCCAGCGCAGTTGATACCCTTTCAATACAACACTCTCCGGTTGGAAGTAATCGGTGAATTAAGTCTCTTGCCTGATCGGCCAGATTATCGGGATAGCGGCTCTGTAAATATTGTAGATGTGACTGAAAATGGCGGTTGAGTGCTCCCTCATCGTGATAGTTACGCCCGGTTAATTGTGCAGTTTTAAGTACTACGCCATCAAAGGATTCACGAAAGCGCACTAAGTGGGCAAAGTGCTGGGGTTCAAGTTCGCTGGGCTTACTTTGACACAAATGTAAGGGGATAGTGTTGATGTTGATATTCAGCAGGCTTGAAACAAACATTGCCAGTTGTGCCACGCTCAGTTGCATCAATTGTTCAATGCCACGGCAGTGAACATTAATTGATAAGACAAGGCGTACCATATCTCCCTGTGGTTGCAGTTGTAGCGAGATACCTGAGGCGTGCAGGTACAGATAGTCATTCACCTTTTCAAGAGCATCGGCCACGGTTGCTGTGCGGGAAATCAACATAGGTAAGTCACCGAGCACATGTAAGGTTTGCCGTTTGGCAAGCATAAGTCCGAACAGCGGCTGTTTACAGCCTAGGGCGGCGATTTCCAATAACTCGGCTAGTCGTGGATAGGCGATATAGATATTGGGATCGCGAAACTGTGCCTGACGTAATCCTGCTTGATGGATCATTTCTATGGGGTTTTCACCCAACTCCAGGACCAGTTGCTCAAATTGGGCAGCTGCACCGCTACGGACTAGGTACATGGGGCGTTGAGTTCTCTTTGGTATAAGAATCGCAATATATCAAATTTCATTCGTAATAAGTCAAGAAGATGTGCAATTAATCATCTAAATTACTATTGCCTTAATAATGAAATTAATAAATATAAAAAGAGGACATCTATGCGTTTACTGAATAAAACCGCAGTGGTGACGGGGGCAGCAGGAGGCATAGGGCAAGCAATTGTCCGTAAAATACTCGCCGAGGGAGGGAGAGTCGTTGCCGCCGATCTGTCAGTTGATTCGCTCAAGGTCTTTAACGATTTCCCCACTGATAAGTTGGTGACTTTTAGTGTCGATGTGACCGATTACAAGCAAGTTGAAGCTATGGTGGCACATGCGGTTACCCGGTTTGGTCAGCTTGATATTGTGATAAATAATGCCGGTATTGGCTCAGCCAAACCCTTGTTAGAACATGATCCTTTGGGCGATTTCGACTCAGTTACCAATGTGAATCAAAAAGGCGTATATCACGGCATTGTGGCCGGTGGACGTCAATTTCGCGCTCAAGGTACTAAAGGCGTGATCCTTAATACTTCGTCTGTCTACGCAACAATTGCCTCGGAAATGACTTTTACCTACAACGTCAGTAAAGCGGCCGTCGATATGATGACCAAATGCGCCGCGCTTGAGCTTGCCCCATTGGGCGTTCGTGTTTGCGCCATTGCTCCCGGTCGTGTCGATACTCCTATGCTGCGTCAATACGAGGCACTGGGACTCTGGGAACACATTCGTAAGGAACAAATGCGTCAGGAGTTTACTCTTCCGAGCGAGATAGCCGATGTGGCGGTATTTCTGGTGAGTGACGAGGCCAATTGCATCAACGGCTGCACAGTGCATGCTTCCGACGGTTTTGAGAATTTTAAATATCCATTGCAGAAGGAGTGATAGCTCGACCCATCAACCCAATAAGAACATGAGGAAGGCAAATATGGCTTTACCGGAAGTGATTAATCATCAAGATTTTTTATTAACCCTCAATACTAACGAAGAGCAGATCATCAAAGATGCGCTGCCGGGCGTTGATGTGTATCCGTTATTTTTGGACCCTGAAAATGGTGTTTGGGTGATCCGCGCTAAGTTTAAGCCGGGTATCACCTTACCCAAGCATTTTCATACAGGTGTAGTGCATTTTTATACCTTGGCGGGGCGGTGGCATTACCTCGAATACCCGGAACAACCCCAAACAGCCGGCAGCTATCTGTATGAGCCGGGTGGTTCTATCCACACTTTCCATTGTCCCGCCGATTCTGAAGGCGCTGATGGTGTGATGGTGATTACCGGTGTCAATGTTAACTTCGATGCCGATGGTAACTTCATGTTTATCATGGATGCCGGTTGGATTGAGCAGGCTCTTCTTGCTGCCGCCAAGGCACAAGGCATCAAGCCTCGTTACATTAAACCCGGTGCGCCGGCATCTATGAGCGATACCAAATAGGAAACCATTATGAGTTTGATGAATGCAATCGTGTTGCAGGATGGCGAAGTCACTCTGCAACAGGTCGAATTACCTAAGCCACAGGCAGGCCAAGTGTTGGTACGCAGTCTTGCTTGTGGTATTTGTGGCTCGGATATTCATATTGCGCGCCACTATAACGAAGTATTCGATTTTTACCGCAAACTAGGCATGATGCCTGAGGGGGCTGATAATCATGTTCCTGTGATGCTGGGACATGAGTTTTGTGCTGAAGTGGTTGAATTTGGTCCCGAAACCCAGCAAACCCTAGCCCTAGGCACCCGAGTTACATCGGTGCCAATCCTGATGAGTCAAAATGGTGCTGGCGTAGGGGTGACTCCCGGCGTCAATGGGGCGTATTCAGAATACTTTATTCTCGATGAAGCACAGCTGCTGCCAGTGCCGGATCATCTCCCGGCTGAAGCTGTGGCGCTGACAGAGCCACTGGCTGTAGGCTTGCATGCCGTCAATCGTGGTGAAGTCGGCACCGAAGATACTGCCTTGGTCGTTGGTTGTGGGCCTATCGGTTTAGCGGTCATTTCAGCGCTGCATCTGCAGGGTGTAGGTAATATTATTGCGGCTGATCTTCAGGGCGAAAAACTGGCATTAGCCCATGAATTCGGTGCGACTCATGGGGTTAATCCGGGTGAGCAAGATGAAGTGGCATACGCTGCTGAAATTGCCGCGGGTAATCGTGTGGTGATTTTCGAGTGTGTGGGTATTCATAAACTGATCGAAGGTTTTGTGAAGCGTTCGCCGGCCAATGCGACCATAGTGGTAACGGGGATCCACACTGCTGAAGCGAACATCAACTATGCCTACGCCACAGTGAAAGAGCTGGATATGCGTTTCTCATACTACTATCAACCACATGAGTTTGCTCAGTGTTTGCAGGAATTGACCGAGAGCAGGGTGCCTTGGAATAAGTTGCTCACAGGTAAAGTTGGGATGGACGGCGTATCGGGTGCATTCAAACAGCTTATGCAGCCGAATCAACATATTAAAGTCGTGATTGAACCTTGGCGTGATGGTGAGCTGCAAACGCTCAATTAATCATCCAACACCTTAACTCGAATTCAGCCGCTAACTTATAAAGCGGCTTTTTATTTATTTTACGCTTCATTATGGTGGGGCTGGTAATCTCAAGCAGGCTCGCTAAATCGCGATGTTGATCAATTTAGATTTGCCGGGGCATGGCCCCGGCACTTTATCGACCAATCAAAGCTGCAGATACTGCTTCAGCGGCAGATCCCGGTAGCGCTTGCCGCCGGCGGCCACTATGGCGTTGGTCAGGGCCGGTGCTACCGGGGGGACGCCGGGTTCGCCCACACCGCCGGGGACCTCGGTCGAGGCGATAATTTGTGTTTCTATCTCAGGGCATTGCGGCAACCGCAGTAGTTGATAGTCGTGGAAGTTCGACTGTTGCACCTTGCCATCCTTGAAGCTGATTTCGCCCAACATCGCCAGGCTGAGGCCAAAGATGACCGCGCCTTCCAGCTGCGAATGCACTCTGTCAGGGTTAACCACAGTGCCGGCATCCAGCACTGAGATGGCCTGCAGCACCTGCAAACGCTCACCATCCAGTTTGACCTTGATGGCGACCGCAACATAGCTGACAAAGCTGCGATGCACCGCAAACCCCCAGCCTTCGCCTGCCTTGGCCGGTGACAGTGCCATCCGTTTTTCGGCGGCGTCTATGACCGTCAGATAACGATCAACATCCACAGGATGACGGCTCAGTTCTTCGCCATAGTTACCGTATTTGAAGCCCTGATTGGCAAAGTTCTCCACCCTGGGTTGCCCCAGAAGTTGCCGCCACATGGCCGGGCAACTTTGGCCGGTGCGCAGCGCCAGTTCATCGACAAAACTGCCGATGCCGAAGGCATGCTGAATGTTGCACACAGAGCGCAGCCAGCCTATGCGGGTGTGAGCCTCGGCCTTGGCGGTTTCGCAGCGCAGCGACGGCAACTGAAACGGCAAGTCGATAAAGCCCAAATCCAGTTCGCCGTCCGAGGGCTCATCCACGCCCTCGGCAAAGGTGGAACTGATGGACGGGAAGGCGGTGCGCGACAACAGGGCTTCCACCTTGCCATCATCACTGAGCAGCGCCTGATAATGCTGGGCGCTGATGGCGTGCAGATAGCCGTTTTGCAGCTCATCTTCCCGGCTCCAGAACACCTTCACCGGCTTGCCGCTGCGCTTAGCCAGCAGCGCCGCCTCGACGCTGAAGTCCGGCTTGGACTTACGGCCAAAGCCGCCGCCCAGCAGGGTGACATGCACCTTGACCTGCTCCTCCTTCAGCCCCAAAGCGGCCGCCACATTCTGCTGGGTACTCTGGGGAGTTTGGCTGCAGGCCCAGATTTCACAGCCATCCTTGCTGACTCTGGCGGTGGCCGCCGGCGGCTCCATCATGGCGTGAGCCAGATAGGGCACAGTGTAATCGGCGCTGAGCGTGCGCTCTTCGGGCCAGCTTGCGGGAGGCTGGCCCAGCTCACGCCTGACTTTGCCACTCTGTTGTACTCTTTGTTTCAGGGTGGCGATAAACGCCTGGGAGTCGTGCTTGTCGTTGGGGCTTTGCTGCCACTGAATCGTCAGTACCTTGCGGCCTTCAAGGGCGCTCCAGCTGGTGTTGGCCAGCACAGCCACACCGCCAAGCGGCTGGAAGGCAGGCGCTCCTTTGGGAGCGGGCAGACTGATAATATCCACCACACCGGGGAAGGCGCGGGCCTTTTTATCATCGACACTCGCCGCTTGGCTGCCGAGCACAGGTGGCCGGGCAATCGCGGCATAGAGCATGCCTTCCAGACGTATATCCTGGCCATAGATGGCGCTGCCATCCAACATGGCATCCATATCCACTATGGTGCGTGACTGACCTATCTGGGTGAATTCTTCTCTGGGTTTGAGCCTGAGTTGGTTCTCATCCGGAAGCGGCAGCTTGGACGCCGCCAGCGCCAGTTCGCCATAGCTCAGTGAGCGGCCTGACGCCTTGTGAGTCACTCTGTGAGCCTTGGCGCTGACTTCTGCGACCGGCACTTGCCAATGTTCGGCGGCAGCCTGTTCCAACATGGTGCGCGCCATGGCACCCATCTGCCGCATTCTGTCGTAGTGTTTACGTATGCTGCGACTGCCATCCGTATTCTGGCTGCCGTAACGCTTGTCGGCCAGGCCCTGCACCACTACGACTTTGTCCCAGTCGGCTTCCAGTTCATCGGCCAGCACCTGAGGTATGCCTGTTCGTATGCCCTGGCCCATTTCCGAGCGATGGCAGGTGAGGTAGACCTTGTCGTCTTCACCGACGGCGATAAACAGATTCAAAGGTTGCAGCTTGTCCTGCGCCAGGCTCATGGGGCTCCAGCCCAGGGCGCTGCTGCCCAGCATCAAGGCACCGCCACTGGCGCCAAAGAGTTTCAGCACATCGCGACGGCTGAAGTTTTCCACTGCGGTAAATCGGCTCATGAGCTCTGCCCCCCTTTGACGGCGACATCCTTGATGGCGCTGCGGATCCGGGTATAGGTGCCGCAGCGGCAGATATTGCCGGACATGGCATCGTCTATCTGTTGGTCACTGGGGTTGGGCGTTTCACTCAAGAGCGCCGCGGCAGACATGAGTTGCCCTGTCTGACAGTAACCGCACTGGGGAACCTTGTGTTTGCTCCAGGCAGCCTTCAGCGCCGGATTTTCCAGGCCTTCTATGGTGGTGATGTTCTTGCCCTCGGCACTTTTGAGACTGGTGAGGCAGGCTCTGGCGGGCTTACCGTCCAGATGTATGGTGCAGGCACCGCAGAGTCCGGCGCCACAGCCGAATTTGGTGCCTGTTAGTCCCAGGAGATCCCTGAGGGCCCATAGCAAGGGCATATTGGGATCGGCCTCGACCGAAAACAGTCTGCCATTGATTTTGAGTTGCGACATTGTTCACTCCTTGTGCTGGTTGAGGCGTCTGAGATCTGCGCCCGTGTCTATGTCTATGGCGGCGCGGTGCAGCACTATCCGGCCCAGTCGTTGTTGTTGTAATTTCTCGGTCAGCAGGGCCTTGGCCCCTCGGTCACCCTGCAGTTGGCTAAGGGCGTTGAAGTCTGTGGCATTAAAGATAGCAGGCGCGCCGGGGGCGTCCCGGTAAAAGGCGCTGCTGCTGAGTTGGCTGCCCAGCCAACAGTCGAGCAATTCAAGGTAATCGGCGCCGTTCAGCGCCACCTGATCGGCTAGCGCCAGTGGCAGGGCATCGG
>ERZ1673961.711-NODE-711-length-11286-cov-4.223400_pt1 | contig 11286 bp, 7 predicted proteins | sample MGYA00580189_ERZ1673961 | MGnify/ENA primary metagenome ERZ1673961 (study PRJEB41334, sample SAMN05608105) | rock metagenome | biome: terrestrial subsurface; feature: shale formation; material: shale | place: USA: Pennsylvania ... | reverse complement strand
ATAGTCTGATAGATGCTGGCCAACTCCAGCGGCGACAGTGCCTGGGCCCCCAGCAGCAGTGACGGGTAGGCCTTGAGATCTCGCTCGGCCCCCAGACGCTCCAGCATGTCGATCACCCGCTCAAGCCCCACTTCCATGCCCAGGCGGGCGGTGGACTGATTGTAGGACAGTGCCAACGACCGGTGCAGCGGTACCAGGCCATGGCTGCGATGATCGAAGTTCTGCGGCTCCCAGCGCGAACCATCCGGCAGTTTGACGCTGAAAGGCTCATCTTCCAGCATGGAGTTCAGTGTATAGCCTCGCTCCAGTGCCGCCAGATACACCGCCGGTTTGACCAGCGAGCCGATAGGACGCAGCGCATCCAGCGCCCGGTTGAACCCCTCGTAACGGGTTTCACGGCCACCAATCAGCGCCAGCACCTCGCCGGTCTGTGGATCGGTTACCACCATACTGGCTTCCAGGCCCTTGGCTTTGCTGCCGTAGCGTTTCTCCAGCCCCTGAATGCCGGTTTCCAGTGCGGCCTCGGCACGGGTCTGTACCAACGGGTCCAGTGCGGTAAAAACTCTCAGCCCTTCACTGCTCAGGTCCTCGTCGCGGTACTCCTCGCGCAGCTTGCGTTTGACCAGATCCAGATAGGCCGGGAAGGCCCCCTTGTGCAGACTGCGCTGCTTGACCACATCCAGGGTGCGCTGGCGTGCGCTGTCATACTGAGCCGCCGTGATATCACCCTGATCGCGTAACATTTTCAGCACCAGATTACGCCGTTCCAGTGCCCGTTCCGGGTGGCGGCGCGGATCGTACCAGGACGGACCCTTGACCATACCGGCCAGCAGTGCCACCTGATGCAGCTCCAGCTCCTGTACCGGGCGCGCGAAGTAGTACTGACTGGCCAGACCAAAACCGTGAATGGCCCGGTTACCCGACTGCCCCAGATACACCTCGTTGAGATAGGCCTCGAGGATTTCGTCCTTGTCGTAATGCAGCTCCAGCAGCATCGCCATCGGCAGCTCCAGCAGCTTGCGGCTGAGGGTGCGTTCGGAGGTCAGATAGAAATTCTTGATCAGCTGCTGGGTCAGGGTGCTGCCACCCTGTACGAAGCGACCGGCACGAATGTTCACCCACATGGCACGGGCAATGCCCTTGAAGGAGACACCCCAGTGGTCGTAGAAGGCACGATCCTCCACCGCGACCAGTGCTGCGGCAAGATAGGGCGGGGCCTCTTCCAGCTTGATCAGATCCCGGTCCTCATTGGATTTGGGATAGATGCCGCCGATCAGCATCGGCTCCAGCCGCACCAGCGGCAGACGCCGGCCAGCGCCGTCGCGGATATCGTTCAGCGTATCGCCGGAAAACGTCAGCAGCATGTTGCGTGCAGGCTCGGCACCGTCGGGAAAGTTGAACCCCCGAGTGTGAATGCGGGCACGGCTGCTGGCCCACTCCACCGCACCGGGCTGGTCGGCGCTGCGCACAAAGCGGTAATTCAGCCCCTTCAGCTCCTGCTTGAGCTCATCCCGGCTCAGACTCTGGCCGGGATAAAGTTCCAGCGGACGGGCGTACACCTTGGCCGGCACGGCCCAACGCTTGCCCTCGAACTTGCTGCGTACCTGGGCATCCAGATAGATCAGACCGACGGCGGCAATCACGCTCAGCACCAGTCCCAGCTTCAGCAGCCAACGGAAGAATCGAGCCAGGCGGGAGGGGCGTTTGGACTGGCGCGTCCTGCGCCCTTTAACGGGGGGAGTTCTCTTTTTACTCATCGGGTCAGTATAATCTCATGCCATCGCTGACAACAGCTGGAGTCTCATGTTACCCAAACTGATCGAATCATTGCGTGATCCCGCCTGCTATCCGCATGCGGTGGATCAGGTCAACGTGATCGAAACCCACATATCCTGGTTGCTGCTGACCGGTGAATACGCCTACAAGGTGAAGAAACCGGTCAACTTCGGCTTTCTGGACTTTACCACGCTGGAACAACGCCGCCACTGCTGCGAAGAAGAGGTGCGGCTGAACCAGCGCCTGGCACCGGATATCTACATCGGTCTGATACCGATCGGCGGCAGCGATGACGCGCCAGAACTGGACGCGGATGAAGGCATCATCGAGTATGCGGTGAAAATGTACCAGTTCGACCCTGAACTGCGCCTTGACCGTCTGCTCAAGCGCCACCTGTTTGAAACCCACTGGATCGATCTGCTGGCCGAGCAGATTGCCGCTTTTCATCAGCGTATCCCCATCGTTGCCCAGGATAGCCCCTGGGGCGAACCCGAGACAATCTGGGAGGTGGTGGCTGACAACTACCGCTATATTCCGCCGGACCACCTGGACGCCGAAGACTGGACGCTGCTGCAGCAGCTGTCGACCTCTACCGCCGAACGTTTTCGCGCACTGGAAGGGCTGATGCGCCAGCGCAAGCGCGAGGGACATGTGCGCGAGTGCCACGGCGACCTGCATCTGGCCAACATCAACCTGTTTCATGACCAGCTGAGGCTGTTCGACTGCATCGAGTTCAATCTGGAGTTCCGCTGGATCGATACCATTTCCGATCTGGCGTTCCTGCTGATGGATCTTGAAGCCAACCAGCAGTTCCGCTGGGCCAACCGCTGCCTCAATCTGTACCTGGAACTGACCGGCGACTACACGGCACTGCCACTGCTGAACTTCTACAAGGCCTACCGCTCCATGGTACGCGCCAAGGTCGCCATGCTGGGCAACCAGCCCGACCTGCCGACCTGTCGCCACTACCTGAAGCTGACCGAGCACTACTGTCGCGAACGTTCGCCGGCGGTCTTCCTGATGCACGGTGTCAGCGGCAGCGGCAAAAGCTATCTCAGCGAGCGCCTGGCGGAGGCCGTGGGCGTCATCCGCATCCGCTCCGATGTGGAGCGCAAGCGCCTGTATCGCGAACTGAGTCTGCAGGGCAAGTCGCTGCAACTCTATGGCGCCGAGATGAACAGCCGCACCTTCCAGCACCTGCTCGACACCACCGCTGCCATGCTCAACGCAGGCTACTCGGTGGTGGTCGATGCCACCTTCATCCATCAGCGTACCCGCAACGCCTATGTGGAGCTGGCCGCCAATCTGAACCTGCCGGTGCGCATCATCAGTTGCCACTGCGAACAGAACCTGATCGAGGCACGTCTCAAGCGGCGCCAGGAAGAAGGCAAGGACCCGTCGGATGCCGACGTTCAGGTCATGCACGAACAGCTGAACGTAATGCAGCCGCTGAGCAGCGAGGAGCAGCTGATCACGCTGCCGGTGGACACCCGTGACGACGAAGCCATAGAACAATTGATGGCGCAGCTGCGCGCCCAGCGCTTGATTGGAGACTGGGATGAGTGAGATCCATCTGTGCCGGATCGATGAGCTGGATTCGGTGGAGGGCCGCGGCTTTGAACTGGAGGACGGCACCCCTGTGCTGTTGTTCCGGCGCGGTGAACGGGTACTGGCCTGGTGCAACAGCTGCCCCCATCGCGGCATTCGTCTGGAGTGGCAGCCGGACCAGTTCCTCGATTATGAAAAGCAGTTCATTCAGTGTGCCACCCACGGCGCCCTGTTCGGCATCGAAGACGGTGTGTGCGTGGCGGGGCCCTGCCCCGGCGAACAACTGGAGCCCCTGCCCTGCATGGTTAGGGACGGGCAGGTGTTTGTCGTCGCGGCCTGATCGTCTCAACATACCACCCTCGCGGCTGTTACCGATCGGACCGCCTTCGACATTGGTCGTACCCGTCATCCGCCAATTCTCCAAGGTATATCAACGGGATGGCAAAATCCCCAAAGAGGTCTAGCCTAAAGGGTGGGGTTCTGGTACTTTCACCGGCTTTTAAAGCAGCTGCTTTTGAAGCAGAGAGTTTTTAAAACACCGTTTTTGAAATAAATAGTGTTCCCATATCAGGGGCGCAGGGCCGGAGCAATTGCGCTTTGACAGAGTCCGAACCCCCAATGACGTGAGGCTGCGCCAATGCCGAAAACAAACGATACTCAGTTCATGCATTTCGAACCCTATCCGCTGGATACCGGTGAGGAGTACATGAATGATGCGCAGAAAGACCATTTCCGCAAAATTCTGCTTGCATGGAAACGCGAGCTGATGGAAGAGGTGGACAGCACCATCACCCACCTGAAGGAAGAAGCTTCCAACTTCGCTGACCCGAGCGACCGTGCCAGTCAGGAAGAGGAGTTCAGTCTGGAACTGCGCACCCGTGACCGTGAACGCAAGCTGATTCGCAAGATCGACGAAGCACTCGACAGCATCGACGACGATGAATACGGCTACTGCGAAGCCTGTGGCGTCGAGATCGGCATCCGCCGACTGGAAGCACGCCCGACCGCTACCCTGTGCATCGACTGCAAGACCCTTGCCGAGATCAAGGAAAAGCAGATCGGCCGCTGATCCTTCCGATTCTGAGGTGCTTCGGCACCTCAGAGCGCTGGTGTGAGAGCTGACCGTGCCCCCAATTGGACGTTTCGCCCCCTCCCCTACCGGCCCGCTTCATTTCGGCTCTTTGCTTGCCGCCCTGGCCAGCTATCTGGATATTCGTGCGCGTCAGGGCCGCTGGCTGCTGCGTATCGAAGACCTGGACCCACCCCGTGAACAGCTCGGTGCCGCCGATTCGATTCTGCGCACGCTGGATGCCTTTGGCCTGCACTGGGACGGCGAAGTGGTCTACCAAAGCCGGCGACATGGGCTTTATCAGGCCGCGCTGGAACAGCTGATCCAGCAGAATACCGCCTATCCCTGCCGCTGCAGCCGCAAACAGTTGAGCGCGCGTGGCGTACTGGGCTACGACGGTTACTGCCTGCAACACCCGCCGCAGAGTCTGACCGATGTTGCCTGGCGAGTTCGACATACCCGCGCCGATCAGCAGTTTGAGGATCGTATCCAGGGCCCACGCCACTATCACTGGCGCGGGCATGAGGGTGACTTTGTGGTCTTCCGTCGAGACGGACTCTTTGCCTACCAGCTGGCCGTCGTCGTCGATGACTCTGAACAGGGCATTACCGAAGTGCTGCGCGGCAGCGACCTGATCGACGAGACACCGCACCAGCTGGAGCTGCAGGCACAGCTGGGTTATCCACGGCCGGACTACGCTCATATCCCGATCATCACCAACGCCCAGGGGCAGAAGCTGAGCAAACAGAATCTGGCACCGGCCATCGATCCCCATGAACGTCAGACGCTGCTGCTGCAGGCCTTGCACCTGCTGGGACAGCAGCCTGCCAGCGAACTGATCGATGCCAGCCTCGAAGAACTCCTCTGCTGGGCTCAGGCGCACTGGCGGCTGCAGGCGGTTCCCGCAGTGCTGCAACTACAGCCTGGCGCAACGCTCACCGGCAGTCCCCCGGCATGATTCGCCAGCGCCTGCTGCTGTTACTCTCCCTGGCAACCCTGCTGCTGATGCCCGAATTGATGCAATGGTGGCTGTTTGGCGGCCATCACTGGAGCATTCCTTTCCTGATCTGGACGCTGCTGATCCTGATCACAGCGGCCGCAGAATGGCGCCATCGACACCATGAACTTTGATCTTTCCACGCTGCTGCTGTTCGGCTGCGGCTACCTGCTGTTGCTGTTTGGCACCGCCTGGCTCACCGAGCGCAAATGGCTGCCCGAACGCCTGATTCACCACCCGATCGTGCATGTTCTGGCGCTCGGCGTGTTCGCCAGTGCCTGGACCTTCTACGGTATTTTCGGCGTTGCCTACCAGTCCGGCTATCTCTACCTGGTTTCCTATCTGGGGTCTTCAGCGGCCTTTATGCTGGCACCCCTGCTGATGGTGCCCATCCTGCGCATCACCCGACGTCACCAGCTCAGCTCACTGGCGGACCTGTTCGCCTTTCGTTTCCGCAGTGGCCATGTCGGCACCCTGACCACACTGCTGATGCTGTTCATCAGTCTGCCGCTGATCTCGATTCAGATTCAGGCACTGGCTGATTCCCTGCCGATGCTGAACCCGCGCATATCATCCAATCAGGCCGCCGTCGGCTTCTGTCTGATGATCGCCCTGTTCACCATTCTGTTCGGCGCCCGGCATGCCTCCCTGCGCAACAGCCACAACGGCCTGGTTTTGGCGATCGCTACCGAATCGCTGGTCAAGCTGGTGGCACTGCTGGCGATCGCCGGTTACGCGCTCTTTGCCGTGCTGGACGGGCCTTCAGGGCTGCTACAGTGGCTGGATGCCAATCCGCAGGAGCTGCAACGGCTGCAGCAGCCACCCGGCGGACACTGGCAGACACTGTTGCTGGTCTTTTTTGCCAGCACCATTGTCATGCCACACATGTTCCATATCGCCTTCACCGAAAACCTGCCCACCGAAAGCCTTTACCGTGCCACCTGGGGGCTGCCGCTGTTCCTGCTGCTGCTGGCACTGGCAGTGCCGCCCATTCTCTGGGCCGCAATCAAACACGATGCCGTCGACAATCCGGAATACCTGATCCTGCAGCTGGGACAGACTTTGCAGCTGCCCTGGCTGAGCCTGCTGGCTTTTATCGGCGGCCTCTCAGCCGCCAGCGGCATCATCATTGTCGCCACCGTAGCCCTGGCCTCCATGCTGCAGAACCATGTGGTACTGCCGCTGGTGCGCATACCAGGTAATGTGCGCTTTTATGCCTGGCTGCTGTGGATCCGCCGCCTGATCATCCTCGCGGTGATGCTGGGCAGCTACCTGTTCTTTCACTTCATCGGCCACCGTTTTGCCCTCAATCAGCTGGGGCTGCTGGCGTTTGTCGCCTTCCTGCAGTTTCTGCCCGGTGTACTGGTCACCCTGTACTGGCCGGGCGCCAGCCGCAACGGTTTTCTGGCCGGCATAGGGACAGGGTTCAGCATCTGGACGCTGGGACTGCTGCTGCCAATGATGGGTATCGTTGACAGCCTGCCTGATGCGGACCAGCAGATTGCTCAGGGCTACAAGGTGGCGCTGATTTCCCTGCTGGCCAACTGTCTGGCACTGATTGCCGTTTCCATACTGTTTCCCGGTCGCCGGGAAGAACGGCGCGCGGCCGATGCCTGTCTGCTCAACGCTTTGCCCCGTCCCAGTGACCAGGGACTTCAGGTACAGAGTGATGCCGATTTCGTCAGCCGACTTCAGCCGCGACTGGGCGAGAAACCGGCTCTGCGTGAGGTACGTCGTGCCCTGCGCGAACTCCAGCTGCCCGCCGGGCGGCTGAGCCCGCTGGACAGTCTGCGTCTGCGTACCCAGCTGGAGCAGAACCTGTCCGGCCTGCTGGGGCCGGTGGAAGCGGCCGCGCTGCTGCAGCCATTGGATCTGCCTGCCGGCACAGACGGTTTCAAGGGGCGTAATGTGCATCTGCTGGAGCAGCAACTGGAAGCCTATGACCAGCGCCTTTCCGGTTTGGCCGCCGAGCTGAACCAGCTGCGCCGTTATCACCGTGCCACCCTGCAGCGGCTGCCGATCGGTGTCTGCACCCTGGATGGCGAACAGCGCATCCTGTTCTGGAATGCCGAGCTGGAAAACTACACCGGCCTCAATGCGGATCAGGCACTGGGCAATACCCTGGCCCAGCTGCCAACGCCCTGGAGCCAACTTTTGCTGACCTTTACCAACAACAACGCTCTGCATCAGGAAGCCCAGATGATCGAGCTGCAGGGACAGCAACGCTGGTTCAGCCTGCACAAGGCACGGCTGGACGATACCCCCGCACAGGGCAAGGTTCTGTTGATTGAGGAAGAAACCCAACACCAGTTGATGGCCCGCAAGCTGGCTCACAGTGAGCGCCTGGCGTCCATCGGCCGCTTTGCTGCCGGGGTCGCCCATGAGATAGGCAACCCGGTGACCGGGATCGCCTGCCTGGCGCAGAACCTGAAACTGGAAACCGAGCAGCCTGAAGTGCTGGAAACCGGGGACCAGATCGTCGATCAGACCCGACGCATCAACCGCATCGTGCAGTCACTGATCCGCTTTGCCCATACCGGCCGTCAGGAAGGCCCGGGGCATCTGGAGCCGGTCAACCTGCACGACTGTATAGAAGAGGCGATCCATCTTGTCACCCTTGATCGTCACAGCCGCCAGCAGCAGTTCACCAATGCGGTTGATACGGAACTGCGAATCCAGGGCGACCTGCAGTTGCTGCTGCAGGTATTCGTCAATCTGCTGAACAATGCCAGCGACGCCTCGCCGGCGGCAAGCGAGATCCGCATCGAGTCGGACTCCAGCGAACACAGCAGCCGGATTTTGATCACCGACGAGGGCAGCGGCATCCCCGAGGAACATCTGGATCAGCTGTTCGAACCCTTCTTCACGACCAAGGAACCGGGCAAGGGTACCGGCCTGGGTCTACCTTTGGTCTACAACATCATTACCCAGCACTATGGTAATATCGAGATCGTGAGTCCGGCCAACAAGAAACAGAATAAAGGTACTCGGGTCATTATCACCTTACCCCGGTTGCAGCATTCTGTGAGTCCTGAACAGCCGGAGGCAGATGGAGAAGGTTTGTCCGGATGAGTCGAATTCTGATTGTTGAGGATGAAAGTATCATCCGCTCCGCACTGAAACGCCTGCTGGAAAAGAACGGTTACGATATCAGTGATGCCGAATCAGTGGCCGATGCCATTGACCGTTTCGGTCTGAATGGTTTTGATCTGATCATTTCGGATCTGCGCCTGCCCGGTGCTCCGGGTACTGACCTGATCGAGCTGGCCGGCCAGGTGCCGGTGCTGATCATGACCAGCTATGCCAGCCTGCGCTCGGCGGTGGATGCGATGAAGCTCGGCGCGGTTGATTACATCGCCAAGCCCTTTGACCATGACGAGATGCTCAGGACCGTGGCCGCGATCCTCGAGAAGCGTTCGGCACCGGTTGCCCAGCGCGAAGCTGCGCCTGCCGACACCAGTGGCAAAACCCGCATCATCGGCTCCTGCCAGTCAATGCAGGAACTCTACCGCCGCATCGCCAAAGTTGCGCGTACCGACGCGACCGTACTGATTCTCGGCGAGTCCGGTACCGGCAAGGAACTGGCGGCTCGAGCGATTCACGAACAAAGCGACCGCGCCGGCAAGCCCATGATCTGCGTGAACTGTGCTGCCATTCCGGAAACCCTGATCGAATCCGAGCTGTTCGGCCATGAAAAGGGCGCGTTTACCGGTGCCACCAGCAGCCGCAGCGGTCTGATCGAAGCCGCCGATGGCGGCACCCTGTTCCTGGACGAGATCGGCGAACTGCCGCTGGAAGCCCAGGCTCGCCTGTTGCGTTTTCTGCAGGAGGGCGAAATTCGCCGCGTCGGCGCGGTCCAGCCGCTGAACGTGGATGTACGCCTGATCGCCGCCACCCACCGCGACCTTAAAAGTCGTGCCCGCTCCGGTCAGTTCCGTGAAGACCTTTACTACCGTCTCTATGTCATGGAACTGCGCATGCCGCCACTGCGTGAGCGAGACAACGACATCATCGAACTGGCCGAAGCCTTCCTCGACAAGCAGGGCCGGAAATTCGGCTGCGAACAACTCAGCTTCACGCCCGAAGCGCGCCAGCTGCTGCGCGGCTACCACTGGCCAGGCAATGTCCGCGAGCTGGAAAACGCCATCGAGCGGGCCGTGATTCTGGCCGATGGCCACCGGATTACCCCTGACTTGCTGGGACTCGACGTCGAGCAGCACAGCCTCAGTGAACTGGAAACCCAGTATCGCCAGTCGCAACCGGAGGCAGCTCCGGTGGAGTACAAACGCCCCCGCACCGATCTGTCGCTGGATGATTACTTTCAGCGCTTTGTACTGGACAATCAGGACCAGATGAGCGAAACCGAACTGGCCAAGACCCTGGGCATCAGCCGCAAAAGTCTTTGGGAGCGGCGCCAGAAACTGGGCATCCCGCGCAAGCCCAAAGGGTAACAACCGGTAACACTCCAAAGTGTTACCTAACTACCCAGCACCCCACAAAGGACGTATATTCAGGTAACACTCTGTTGTAAAATTTGAACTTAAAAGTTGGCACAGAAAAGCAAGTTCAATAAAAACAATACGTTATAAATATTGGCACGCCGACTGCATTATATTAAGCAGAACAACAACAACGCACACCCTGAAGCCTGACCAGCAATAAAAATAACAACAGGTCAGATGGATGAGTGACCTGCCTCGAATAAAAATAACAATGAGGCTTAGTCGGTCGTCAAAGTGGCACAGCAGCGCTCCCCAATCAGTGCTCTTAGGAACAAAAACAACAAGCTAAGTTTTATGTTGCCACTTTACGACCGACACCCCACAATCTCCTCTCTCCCTGCCTGATTCGCTCGAATTCATCACCGACTTGCTACCTTCAGCTGCAAACTTATGCCCTAAGGGTAACCAGGTGTTATGATGCGCCATCCGTGAGACGTTACAGACAGGGACACAGCTCAACCCATGCCGACCACTCTATTGATTGTTATTGCAGTGCTCGCTGCAGCCTTGATCGCCTGGATCCTGATCCGCAAGCGTTCCAGCGCCACTGAACAGACCGCCGCCCCCGCGCCGTCAGCCAACGACAGCGGCCGCCGCCGCATCCCCGAATCCGAACACCAGATCCCCCGTCGCTATCTCGACGACAATGCCATGAAGGTGGTGTACCGGCTGGAAGATGCCGGCCATGAGGGCTATCTGGTCGGGGGCTGCATTCGCGACCTGCTGCGCGGCCTTAAACCCAAGGACTTCGATATCGCCACTTCGGCACACCCGGAAGAAGCTGAAGAGCTGTTCCGCCGTGGTCGCCTGATCGGTCGACGTTTCAAGCTGCTGCATGTGCGCTTCGGCCGTGAAGTGATTGAGGTCGCCACCTTCCGGGCCTCTCACGACCAGGACGAAGTCGGCCGCGAGCAGGCGCGCACCGCCGATACCGGCATGATCCTGCGTGACAACGTCTATGGCACCATCGAAGAAGATGCGCTGCGCCGTGACTTTACCGTCAATGCCCTCTATTACGACGTCAAGGATCACAGCATCCTCGACTTTGCCGGCGGGTATGATGACCTGAAACACAATCGCCTGCGCATGATCGGCGATGCCAATGCGCGCTACCGAGAGGACCCGGTGCGCATGCTGCGCGCGGCCCGCTTTGCCGCCAAGCTGGGCTTCGACATCGAACCGGATACTGCCAATCCGATCCGCGAACTGGCCCCGCTGATGCGCAATGTATCGCCGGCACGCCTGTTTGATGAGGTGTTGAAGCTACTGCAGAGCGGTCACGGCGAAGCCTCTTACCGCCAGCTGCAGCGGTTTGGTCTGTTCCAGTACCTGTTCCCGTCCACCGACCAGGCACTGGAACACGACGATTTCCCAGTGGAAACTCTGATCATCAA
>ERZ1673961.710-NODE-710-length-11330-cov-58.905721_pt1 | contig 11330 bp, 8 predicted proteins | sample MGYA00580189_ERZ1673961 | MGnify/ENA primary metagenome ERZ1673961 (study PRJEB41334, sample SAMN05608105) | rock metagenome | biome: terrestrial subsurface; feature: shale formation; material: shale | place: USA: Pennsylvania ... | reverse complement strand
ACTCTACAATGTACTATAATAGCTTAATTTTTTCTCATTGTCACGCATTTTTTTATAAGAATTAAAAAAAATTCTCGCTTCTTAGTTAAAATTCCCCCGACTCATCCACTTACGATCTGCTTTAAATCTTTCCAACTCAGTATGGTCTAGCTTTGTTAACGTCACCGATCGGTCATCTTCTTTTATTTATGACACATTTCTTAAAAAGCGTATTCTCACATCACTTTTAACATATTACATGTTTAGTCACGAGACTTTTCTTCTCTTAAATATTTATTCCCAACGCTCCTTTTCTTTCCGTTCCGACATTATCCACAAGCTTTCCTCAACCCAATTTTTCATTTTTTTATTATCCACAACAATTATCGACAACTTAAACACACTTTCACACCTTGTGGATGAAAATCCCCCACACGTCTGTCGTTATGTGGATAACCATCGAAATACCTTGCAAAATCGCTCGTTTTTTGATATTATAACTGTGTTTAACTGAAGAAAAACATTTATCAACAAAATAATTATCCACAGTCGGTGGATAACCTGTGGACATTTATTCACATCTTCTGAATAAACTTATCAACAAAACTGTGTATAACATGAACAACTGGTCTGACATACCTTGATACAAGTCTTTCATTATCCACAGGCCTGTTTCTAAAACCTTTCGATCTTTTTATAAGATGGCGAGAGGTTTTTTATACTGAAAGGCATGTTTTAAAACCTTAACAAACCGCGCTATCATAGGATTTTGGCGGAAATTAATAAAAGAAAGGAGCGTTTAAATGGAGAATATTGAAGAACTCTGGGACAACACATTAGAAGCGATTAAAGAAAAGGTTAGTAAACCAAGTTTTGATACATGGCTCAAAAATACGAAAGCCGATCAACTCACCGATGATACTTTAATTGTCTCAGCACCAAATGAATTTGCGCGTGACTGGCTTGAGAATCGTTACACCAGTCTCGTATCAGAAGCGATTTTTGAAGTTACCGGTGCGAAGCTAAACACTAAGTTTATCATCCCAGAACATGAAGCAGCGATAGAAGAACAAATGAAAGCACCCGTTAAACAACCAAAACCAGCATCAGATAACCAAGAACACCCAAAAACGATGTTAAATGATAAATATACCTTTGATACGTTTGTTATTGGTTCAGGTAACCGATTTGCTCATGCCGCTTCACTCGCCGTTGCCGAAGCACCGGCGAAAGCGTATAACCCATTATTTATTTATGGGGGCGTCGGTTTAGGTAAAACGCACTTAATGCATGCGATCGGTCATTACGTCCTCGACCATAATCCAGATGCCAAAGTCGTTTATCTTTCAAGTGAAAAATTCACAAATGAATTTATTAACTCGATTCGCGATAATAAAGCCGAAAACTTTAGAAGTAAATACCGTAATGTTGATGTCTTACTCATTGATGATATTCAATTTTTAGCAGGGAAAGAACAGACACAAGAGGAATTTTTCCATACATTTAATACGCTACATGAAGAAAGTAAACAAATCATTATCTCAAGTGACCGGCCACCGAAAGAAATTCCGACGCTTGAAGACCGCTTGCGTTCACGGTTTGAATGGGGACTTATCACCGATATCACCCCGCCTGACTTAGAAACACGGATTGCGATTTTACGCAAAAAAGCCAAAGCTGAAGGCTTAGAAATTTCTAATGATGTCATGCTTTATATTGCTAATCAAATCGATACAAATATTCGTGAACTTGAAGGAGCTTTGATTCGTGTCGTTGCTTATTCATCACTGACCAATCAAGACATCGACCCGTCTCTTGCAGCGGAAGCACTTAAAGATATTATTCCAAATACACGACCAAAAGTCGTAACAATCCAACAAATTAAAGAACTTGTTGGTGAACGTTATCAAATTAAATTAGCTGAATTCGCTGCTAAAAAACGGACCAAATCGATTGCATTTCCGCGCCAAATCGCGATGTATTTATCACGTGAGTTGACCGATTTCTCTTTACCTAAAATCGGGGAAGAATTTGGTGGACGTGATCACACAACCGTGATCCATGCCCATGAGAAAATCTCAAAAATGATTGATACCGATCAATTACTGCAACGCGATATCGAAGAATTAAAAGAAAAGTTGAAGAGTTTTTAATTTTTAAAGCTGTGAACAGTGTGGAAAACAAAACAAAGTTATAAACAAACTGTCCACACGTGGATAACTATGGTACAATGCCGGTTGATCTAGGTTATCCACATATCTACAGGCCCTATTACTATTACTACTATTTTTTTATAATAATAATTAATATATAGACTTCCACTAGGAGGAATTTTTCATTATGAAATTCGTAATTCAACGCGACTTATTATTAGAAAGTTTACAACATGTAATGAAAGCTATTTCACCACGTGTTGCTGTTCCTATTTTAACGGGAATTAAAATTGAAGCTTTACCAACGGGCGTTAAATTAACTGGAAGTGATTCAGATATCTCAATTGAATCATTTATTCCAAAAGAAGAAGATGGACTTGTTCATGTCGAAGAGATTGAAACAGGTAGCATCGTCGTTCAAGCTAAATATTTCCCTGAAATTATTCGTAAATTACCACTAAAAACCGTTGAAATATCAACCGATGAACAATATCAAATGACCATTGTCTCTGGTGGGTCTGAATTCCACTTAAATGGACAAGATGCGATGGAATATCCTCAACTCCCTGTCCTACATACGGACAATAGCTTTGAGGTTAAACATGATATTTTTAAAGAAATGATCAAACAAACCGTATTTGCTGTTTCAACTGTAGAAACACGCCCAATTTTAACCGGTGTTAACATGAAGATTGATAACCGTGACATGGCCTTTGTCGCCACAGACTCTCACCGCCTAGCGTCACGCTCAATTAAACTCGATCAAGACTTTGTTCATATACAATTTGATAACATCGTTATTCCTGGTAAAAGTTTAGCCGAGTTAAATAAAATCATTGATGACACAGATGAGACGATTACGATTAGTGTCGCTGATAATCAAATTTTATTCCAAACAAAAAATCTTTACTTCTTATCACGTTTACTTGATGGCAAATACCCAGAGACCGATCGACTTATTCCAGCTGAAAGTAAAACCTCGGTAAAAGTAAAAACCAAAACATTACTTCAAGCGATTGATCGTGCATCATTACTCGCAAAAGAAAATCGAAACAATGTCGTTAAATTAGAAACAAAAGATAACTTCTTACAGATCAGTTCGAATACACCTGAAGTTGGTCAAGTTACAGAAGAAGTCGTGACAGAGACAATTGACGGTGAAAGTTTAAAAATATCGTTTAGTGCCAAATATATGATCGATGCGTTACGGATTGTAGAAGATGAGTACGTCATGGTTCACTTTACTGGTGCGATGCGTCCATTTGTCCTCTATCCTGAAAATAATCATGAGATTTTACAACTGATCCTCCCTGTCCGGACTTATTAACATGTGGATAAAAGACAAAGAACGAAACAACTTAATGTATACCTCGTCTTTTATTAGCTAATAATTTAATAATGAGTAAAAAAGAAGCGTGAGAATAAGATTTCACGCTTCTTTTTCATGTTTTTAAGTGTTTTTCCCCCATTTTGGTCGGATTTAAGGTAAAATAGATAATAAGCAAAATAAAAGCGAATAGAGACGAATTTGCATCAAGCGTACTTTTTAGTAAAATAGAAACAAGAATAAATAGTGAGCGGTTTATGGCTTAAATACGTTAAGGGAGGTAACATTTAATGGCGTCAGAAGAAATCCAAATTAAAACAGACTATATTACCCTCGGACAATTTTTAAAATTAGCCAATGTGGTCGAGTCTGGCGGTATGGTTAAACTTTTTTTAAGTGAATATCCTGTCTTTGTAAATGACACGCAAGATCAACGTCGTGGGAAAAAACTCTATCCAGGAGATTCCATCTCGATACCAGAGGTTGGTACATATACCGTGATAAGAGAGAACGCGTAAAACGCTATGATGAAAGTTAGGAATGCGGATGTATATTGAAACAATCACACTCACCAATTATCGCAACTATGCCAACCTTACGTTGATCTTTGATGATAAAGTTAATGTGATTATTGGTCAGAATGCGCAAGGAAAAACGAATCTGATGGAGGCTATTTATGTCTTAGCCTTCACGAAGTCTTATCGCACATCAAAAGATAAAGAACTTATGATGTGGGATAAATCTTATGCTAAAATAGAAGGTACGGTTTTTAAACGAAATTATCATGTGCCGATCGAAATACAGTTTCAAGCTAAAGGTAAAACAGCGAAACTGAATCATTTAGAACAAAAGCGTTTGAGTCATTATATTGGGGCTTTAAATGTGGTGATGTTTGCACCTGAAGACTTAAACTTAGTTAAAGGCAGTCCACAAGTGCGCCGCCGGTTCATCGATATGGAAATTGGTCAGGTCAAGCCCATTTATATGCACCACCTTGGGCAATACCAAAAGATACTAAAACAACGCAATCATTTATTAAAAGATCTCCAGCGCCGGAAGACGACGGATACAACGATGCTTGATGTATTAACAGAACAATTGGTTGCGCACGCCAGTGAGATTTTACGCCGGCGCTTTTCATTTTTAGAGCTCCTGTTAACGTGGGCACAGCCGATTCATTCAGGTATCACACAGAAGAAAGAAACATTAACGATTGATTATGATGCGACGATTGCTATCGATAAAACAGCATCGCTTGATGACATCAAACAACAGTATAATGAAACATTCAATCGCCATAGACAACAAGAGATTGACCGTGGGACCACGCTCTACGGTCCGCATCGTGATGACCTCATTTTCTATGTGAATGACCGCAATGTCCAAACCTTCGGGTCACAAGGACAGCAACGGACGACAGCGTTGTCCTTAAAATTAGCGGAAATTGAGCTTATTAAACATGAAGTCGGCGAGTATCCCGTCTTATTACTGGATGATGTGTTAAGTGAACTTGACAGGCACCGGCAAAGTCATTTGTTGAACACGATTAAAGATAAAGTTCAAACCTTTGTGACCACAACGAGTGTGAACGATATTGAACACGAAACCATGCAGTCAGCCACTATCTTCCACGTGGAAAATGGTGAGATTGTGCGTGAAGAAAGAGGGGACACGTAATGTTTATGCATATTGGGAACGATCAAGTCATTCAGACGAGTGATATTATTGTGATGATTAATCAACAAGACATAGAAGTCTCCTCGATAAACGAAGAGATGATTGATTATGCTGAACAAGAAGATGATGACCTTGACTATGATGAGGATGTTGTAAAGACGATTATCTTCACCAATGACGGGGTGTATTACAGTCCGCTAGCCATTCCAACACTGAAGAAGCGGACAAGCATTAAAGCGATTCTCTCCCAACAAGAATCGTATTAATCCTTGATAATAAGCGTGTTATAGAAATGTTAGAAATAAGTGTGATATAGAAATGTTAGAGAAGCGCTATGAAATTAAAGAAATGTAGGTGAATGTAGTGGCAATGGAAGAAAATTTAGAACAAGCTTATGATGAAAGCCAGATACAGGTTTTAGAAGGTCTTGAAGCAGTAAGAAAGCGTCCAGGTATGTATATCGGTTCAACAGGTGAAAAAGGCTTACATCACCTTGTATGGGAAATTGTCGACAACAGTATCGATGAGGCCCTTGCGGGACATTGTGATCATATTCAAGTTATTATCGAGAAAGATAACAGTATTACCGTTATTGATAACGGTCGTGGTATTCCGGTTGGGATTCATGAAAAATCAAATCGTCCAGCGGTTGAAGTTATTATGACTGTCCTTCATGCCGGCGGTAAATTTGGCGGTGGCGGTTACAAAGTCTCCGGTGGTCTTCATGGTGTAGGGGCCTCGGTTGTTAATGCTTTATCTACCTCACTTGAAGTGTATGTCCACCGCGATGGTAAAATTTATTATCTTGATTTTAGTCGCGGAAAATTAACAACGGAACTTGAAGTGATTGGTGAAACAGAAATTACCGGAACCAAAATTCACTTTATGCCAGATAATGAAGTATTTGAAGAAACAACCGTTTATAGCTATGAGACACTGCAAACGCGTCTGCGGGAATTAGCGTTCTTAAATAAAGGACTTAAAATCTCGATTGAAGATAAGCGTGTCGAAGGTGATGAGTCTATTTATGAAGAGTACTATTATGAAGGTGGAATTAAATCCTACGTTGAGTATTTAAATGGCTCAAAAGAAGTGTTACACGAACCGTTCTACGCTGAAAGAGAAGAACAAGGGATTGCGGTTGAAGTGGCGATTCAATACAACGATGGCTTCGCCAGTAATATCTATTCTTTCGCCAACAACATCCACACCTATGAAGGTGGGATGCATGAATCGGGCTTTAAAACAGGTCTCACGCGTGTGATCAATGATTATGCCCGTAAGAATAATATGTTTAAAGAAAGTGATCCAAACTTAACCGGCGATGATGTACGTGAAGGATTAACAGCCATCGTATCGATTAAACACCCAGATCCCCAATTCGAAGGACAAACAAAAACGAAATTAGGTAACAGTGAAGTAAGAACGATCACCGATGCAACTTTCAGTGATTTATTCTCGACGTTCTTATTTGAAAATCCAAATACGGCCCGCATTATCGTTGATAAAGGTCTCATGGCTTCTCGGGCCCGGATGGCCGCGAAAAAAGCCCGTGAACTCACTCGTCGTAAAGGCGCGTTAGAAATCTCTAACTTACCGGGTAAATTAGCGGACTGTTCAAGTCGTGATGCGTCGAAAAGTGAAATTTATATTGTCGAGGGTGACTCTGCTGGTGGGTCAGCGAAACAAGGGCGTGATCGTCACTTCCAAGCGATTTTACCACTGCGCGGGAAAATCCTAAATGTTGAAAAAGCCCGCCTTGACCGGATTCTATCAAATAATGAAATTCGTTCGATGGTAACGGCGATGGGGACAGGGATTGGTGAAGATTTTGATATTTCAAAAGCCCGTTATCATAAAGTTGTCATTATGACCGATGCCGATGTCGATGGGGCGCACATTAGAACGTTATTACTGACGTTCTTCTATCGTTACATGCGTCCACTAATTGACCATGGTTATATTTATATTGCGCAGCCGCCATTATACAAAGTTCAACAAGGTAAAGCGGTCTACTATGCGTATAACGAAAAAGAACTCGACCGGATTTTAGCGGAAATTCCAAAGGCACCTCGCCCAGGTTTACAACGCTACAAAGGTCTTGGTGAAATGAATGCAACACAACTGTGGGAGACAACGATGGACCCAGATAATCGTACGTTACTTCAAGTTAATCTTGATGATGCGATTGAGGCCGATCAAATCTTTGATATGTTGATGGGAGATAAGGTCGAACCGCGTCGTAACTTTATTCAAGAAAATGCGGTCTACGTAAAAAACTTAGACGTGTGATGCTTGAATAAAACGTCGGTAATAAACAAGCAATAAAAATGTGTCCTCAGTTGGATAGGAGGTAATTAAATGGTGGAGCAACAGCGTCCCCAGGTTCAAGAAATAAATATTGGTAAAGAAATGCGTACGTCATTTTTAGACTACGCGATGAGTGTGATTGTCTCACGTGCTTTACCCGATGTACGTGATGGCTTAAAACCGGTACATCGCCGAATTCTTTATGCGATGAATGATTTAGGTATGCACGCAGATAAAGCCTATAAAAAATCCGCGCGTATTGTCGGTGATGTGATTGGTAAGTATCACCCACACGGTGATTCAGCTGTCTACGAAGCGATGGTAAGAATGGCACAAGATTTTAGCTACCGTTACCCCCTTGTGGATGGTCACGGTAACTTCGGTTCTGTCGATGGTGACCCAGCGGCAGCAATGCGTTATACCGAAGCAAAAATGTCAAAAATCTCAATGGAATTACTACGAGATATTAATAAAAATACGATTGACTATGCCGATAACTATGACGGTTCAGAACGTGAACCGGTCGTGTTACCGTCACGGTTCCCTAACTTACTCGTTAACGGCGCTTCTGGGATTGCGGTTGGGATGGCAACGAATATTCCTCCGCATCAATTAGGCGAAACGATCGATGCGATTTTAGCTGTGAGTGAGAACCCAGATATTTCGATTGAAGAATTGATGGAAGATTATATTCACGGACCTGACTTTCCGACTGGGGCGACGATTCTTGGTCGCTCTGGTATTCGAAAAGCCTATGAAACAGGCAAAGGTTCCATTACAATTCGCGCTAAAGCTGAAATTGAAGAACAAGCGAACGGCAAGTCACGGATTCTTGTGTCAGAAATCCCTTATCAAGTCAATAAAGCGAAATTAGTAGAAAAGATTGCTGAACTTGCCCGTGATAAGAAGATCGAAGGCATTACGGATTTACGTGATGAGTCTGACCGTAACGGGATGCGGATTGTGATTGAACTACGTCGCGATGCCAACCCAAACGTGTTACTCAATAATTTATATAAACAAACGTCCTTGCAAACATCATTTGGTATCAATATGTTAGCCCTTGTGGATGGACAGCCAAAAGTCCTCACACTAAAACAAGCGCTTGAATATTATTTAGAACACCAAAAAGTGATTATTCGTCGCCGGACAGAATATGAATTAGAAAAAGCTGAAGCCAGAGCTCACATTTTAGAAGGGTTGCGAATTGCACTTGACCATATTGATGAGATCATTGCGCTCATTCGTGGGTCAAAAACAGCAGATGAAGCCCGTACGAATTTAATTGAAAAGTTCAGTCTATCTGAAAAACAAGCGCAAGCGATTCTTGATATGCGTCTCCAGCGTTTAACAGGCTTAGAGCGTGATAAAATTGAAGGCGAGTACGAAGAACTCCAAACTTTAATTAAAGAACTGAAAGCCATTTTAAGCGATGAATCAAAACTGATTGAAATCATCCGTGAAGAGTTGCTTGAGATTAAAGCGAAATTTAACGATACGCGGATGACCGAGATTGCTTCTGGTGGGTTTGACTTCTTCGAAGATGAAGATTTAATTCCTGAAGAAGATATCGTGATTACCCTCACACATAAGGGTTATATTAAACGTCTGCCAGCCTCGACTTACCGAACGCAGCGCCGAGGTGGTCGCGGGGTTCAGGGGATGGAAACAAGTGAAGATGATTTTGTCGAACACTTAATTTCAACCTCGACGCACGATACGATTCTTTTCTTTAGTAATAAAGGGAAAGTGTATCGCCTGAAAGGGTATGAAATTCCTGAGTTTGGTCGGACGGCGAAAGGCTTACCGATTATTAACTTATTGGAAATTGAAAATGGTGAATGGATCAATGCGGTCATTTCAGTCAAAGAATTTGCCGATGACCATTACTTATTCTTTACGACAAAACAAGGGATTTCGAAGCGTACTGAGTTATCGCAATTTGCGAATATCCGTCGGAGCGGCTTGATTGCTTTAAACTTACGCGAAGAAGATGAACTCATTTCTGTCCGTCTCACTGACGGTGAGAAAAATGTGATCATTGCGACACATAATGGGTCATTGATTCACTTTAAAGAAGATGCTGTTCGTTCGATGGGACGTACCGCCGCTGGTGTGAAAGGTATTTCGTTACGAGACGGCGATTATGTTGTGTCGATGGAAATCTTAGATGAAGACCAGTATGTGTTAAACGTCACCGAAAATGGTTACGGTAAACAAACACCACAATCGGAGTACCGCATGATTAATCGCGGAGGTAAAGGTGTATCAACATGTAATATAACGGATAAAACCGGCAAGGTTGTAGCGGTGAAAACAGTTCGTGGTGATGAAGACTTAATGATTATCACTGAAAGTGGTATTCTTATCCGGATGCCTGTTGAGACGATCTCACAAACAGGTCGTAACACCCAAGGGGTCAAGTTGATTCGTCTAGGTGAAGATGAAACAGTCGCAACGGTTGCGGTTGTAGAAAAAACAGAAGATGAAGCTGAAGAAGAACAAGCAGAAACAACGACAGAGGCTCTTCCAACAGAAGCAGCAATTGAACCAGCATCAGATGACGAGACACCATCAGAAAATTAATCTATAAGGTATAAGCGAAAGACTTGAGTCTTTCGCTTATTCTGTACAAAAGAGGTGACGATATGCGAGTCCATCCAAAACAATTGGTGACCAACTGTGTCATTACTGAAGATGTGTATAGTAAAGGCCTGCAACCGATTATTCCAAAAAACACCGTGGTCACACCGCTGATTCAAGAAGTATTGGACCGGTTTATGATTGAAGATATTGCAGTAGATGATTATTTAGAAGACGGCATGACTTATTTCCCGTTACCGTTTGAAGCGGTCAAGGAACAACAGGAACAAGTCGTGTCTACACCGTTTCTGGAACATTACCGGACGGTTGTAGAACAGTACGAAAATTTGTATCAGCTATGGCAAAGCGGGGTGCCGTTAGATATTCATAAAGTAAGAGAAACGATTATTCCACTTGCCAAGCGGATCGATCAACATAAACACGAGGTGTTACTGTTATTTAGAGAAGTGACAAAAGACCGTTACTTAGCGCATCATAGCGTAGCTACCGCTTTAATTTCATCCCTCCTTGCGAAACAGTCAGGTCATGATAAAGACTGGATTCAGGTCTGTTTAGCGGGCTTTTTAGCTGATAGTGGTATGTCTAAAATAAGTCAGCGACTATTGAAGAAGCCTCAAGCTCTTGTTCCGCCGGAACATGATGAAATGAAAAAACATCCGACCTATTCATATCGCTACGTAGAAAAGTGTGCCTCACTCTCACGACAAGCGAAACTTGGTATTATTCAACACCATGAAAAGCTTGATGGTTCGGGTTATCCTATGGGGGTCAAGCGTGATAAAATTCATCCGTATGCGAAAATGATAGCGATCAGTGACAGTTATCATGCGATGATGTCTGAACGTTATTACCAAAAAGAGAAGCCACTTTTTGATACAATTATCGAGATGCGCGAGCGGATTAACCATCAATTTGATGATCAATACTTATATCAATTCTTTCATCTGTTGGAAGAAAATCTAAAAAATACACTAGTTACACTATCAACAGGTGAAAAAGCTGATATCGTTGACTTACACTTAAACAAAGACCCAGAAGCGATTGTGAGGGTGCATGGTACGAATGATATTTATACCCTTACACAGGAGGCATCACCCAAAATAACCGCTTTTATTTAAAATTAATCATATTTCCCTCACCACTGTTAGTCATCATAGACTGACAGTGGTGAGGTTTTTTTAGAAATGTTTAAACGAACAAGGATAAAGAAATGAACACCCCCTATATTATGGCTACTAAATGAGAGGTGGTGAAAATCAATAATCTTGTGATTGAATCAA
>ERZ1673961.709-NODE-709-length-11350-cov-6.093935_pt1 | contig 11350 bp, 9 predicted proteins | sample MGYA00580189_ERZ1673961 | MGnify/ENA primary metagenome ERZ1673961 (study PRJEB41334, sample SAMN05608105) | rock metagenome | biome: terrestrial subsurface; feature: shale formation; material: shale | place: USA: Pennsylvania ... | reverse complement strand
GCGACCTAGAAGGTAAGAAACGCGCATTCCTGGTAACTGACCGTTTCCTATTCAACAACGGTTACGCAGATGACGTAGTGAAACTACTGAAAGCACAAGGCATGGAAGTTCAAACGTTCTTCGACGTTGAAGCTGACCCAACGCTATCTGTAGTAGAAAAAGGTGCCGCTCAAATGGCGAGCTACCAACCAGACGTGATCCTAGCGCTAGGCGGTGGTTCACCAATGGATGCTGCGAAAATCATGTGGGTAATGTACGAGCACCCAGAAACGCACTTCGAAGAACTTGCAATGCGCTTTATGGACATCCGTAAACGTATCTACAAGTTCCCTAAAATGGGTCAAAAAGCTGAGCTGGTTTGTATCACAACCACTTCAGGTACTGGTTCAGAAGTAACGCCATTCGCGGTAGTGACAGACGATCAGACTGGTGCGAAATACCCACTGGCTGACTACGAACTGACTCCAAACATGGCGATCGTAGACGCGAACCTGGTCATGAACATGCCTAAGTCTCTGACTGCCTTCGGTGGTTACGATGCAGTGGTTCACGCTCTGGAAGCTTACGTATCTGTACTGGCGAACGAATACTCTGACGGTCAGGCTCTGCAAGCACTGAAACTGCTGAAAGAATACCTGCCTTCAAGCTACGCAAACGGCGCGAAAGATCCAATCGCTCGTGAGAAAGTACACAACGCAGCTACTATTGCTGGTGTGGCATTTGCCAACGCGTTCCTGGGTGTATGTCACTCAATGGCGCACAAAATCGGTGCTGAGTTCCACCTACCTCACGGTCTGGCAAACTCACTGCTGATGGCAAACGTAGTTCGTTACAACGCGAATGACAACCCAACTAAACAAACTGCATTCTCTCAGTACGACCGTCCACAAGCTCGTCGTCGTTATGCTGAAGTGGCTGACCACTTGGGGCTGTCTCAACCAGGCGACCGCACTGCTCAGAAAATTGAGCGTCTGCTAGGTTGGTTGGAAGAGCTGAAACTGGCTCTGGATATTCCAGCGTCTATTCAGGCTGCAGGTGTGAACGAAGCGGACTTCCTGGCGAAAGTTGATGAGCTAGCGGTAGAAGCGTTCGATGACCAATGTACTGGTGCGAACCCACGTTACCCTCTAATCAGCGAGCTGAAAGAAGTACTGTTGGCTTCTTACTACGGTAAAGCATTCGTTGAAGGTGAAACTTTCGAAGGTACAACTGTAATCAAGAAAAAAGCAGACCAAGAAGCAGCAAAAGTTGCGCCTAAAGCGAAGAAAGACAAAGCTGAAGCGTAATGAGATAAGTTTTCGCTAGCACGAAACTTATAATCGGGAAAAAGACAAGCCCCACCGTTTGGTGGGGCTTTTTCGCTTTGGGGGGATGACTAAGTCCACATCACCATGACTGCGGCTAAGGCCACCAGAATCAGACCCAAACCATCTTTAATCCGCACCCGCTGTTTGAGCCAGAATACGGAAATCAACATAGTAAAAAATATTTCGACCTGCCCGAGAGTTTTAACGTAAGGCACCGCCTGCAATGACATGGCGCTGAACCAGCCAATGGAACCCACACAACTGCTGACGCTGGTAAGAGCCGTCAGTTTGGGCTTCGACCACAGGACTTTGAGAGTGTGGATATCACGCACCAGCAAGTAGCCGACCAAGAGGACGGTTTGTAGCGAAATCACCAGCAGCAACACCCAGGCCGCACTATGAGGAAAAGGCAGACCAAGGGCGAGGCTAGCTTCACGAACCCAAAGCGACGTAAGGGCGAACGCGCTGCCACTACCTAAGCCAAGCAAAATGGTGGGCAGAGACAGTTGGCGAAAGCCACCTTGAGCACTCAACATAAATACGCCTATGCCACCCAGCAGTACACCGATCCAACCAAGGAAGCTCAGGTGGGTCCCAAAGAAGAGCATCCCCAGAATAGCGGCCACGAGCGCTTCGCTCTTGGCCAGTCCGGCGCCGACCGCGTAATTATTGAATTTAAACAGTTTCACCATCAATGCCGTGGCGAGAATTTGCATCAATGAAGCCCCCACGATGAAGGTAACGAACAAGGAGTTAAACGTGGGTAAGGTTATCGGTTCAACTTGATAGAGCACGGCAAGATAAAGCGCCGCCAAAGGACCTGCCCAGAGAAAGCGTGCCAGGGTAACGCCTGCGGTCTTCACATCGCCGGAGAGACGGCTTTGAAAGGCGTTTCGCCAGGATTGCATGAAGGCGGCAAGAAAGGTGAAGAAGATCCATGTCATGATGAAGTGTCCGAGAAAAGAACGAGGGCACTATGCTATGAAAGCTATGGAGTATCAGCAAGTTAATTCATGGGTAATAAAGCAGCAAAAACAAAAAAGCCTCTCAGGAGGAGGCTTTAGGATGCTGATCATGGCTAACGCTCAGCTTAACCAGCTAACACGTCTGTCGCCACTTTGTAGCTTGGGTCTTCTTTAACGTTAATTTCAACCAGGCTGCCTGCTTTTTGTAGCAGGGCGCGACAATCCTGACTCAGATGGCGAAGATGCAGAGTTTTGCCGACACTGGCGTAACGCTCAGCAATGGTTTCAATCGCCTCAATGGCGGAGTGATCGGCAACACGCGACTGGGCGAAATCAACAATCACATCTTGTGGATCGCTCTGCGCGTCGAACAGTTCGAGGAAGTTGGCTGCAGAGCCAAAGAAAATCGGACCGTTGATCTGGTAAACCTTTGAGCCTTCTTCATTGATGTAGCTGCTGGCGTAGATGTGTTTCGCGTGTTCCCAGGCAAACATCAACGCTGAAGCAATCACGCCAACCGCGACCGCAATCGCTAGATCGGTAAATACCGTCACGACGGTAACCAGCACTATCACAAAGAAGTCTTGCTTTGGTACGCGGCGTGCCAGTTTGAATGTAGCCCATTCAAAGGTCCCAATTACCACCATAAACATCACGCCAACCAGTGCGGCTAGAGGGATCATCTCAATCAGAGAAGATGCAAACAGAATAAAGACCAGCAGCATTACCGCGGCAACAATACCCGAAAGGCGACCACGACCACCTGAGTTCACGTTGATCATTGACTGACCAATCATCGCACAACCGCCCATGGCACCGAACATTGAACACGTGATGTTTGCCAGACCCTGGCCCATACACTCGCGGTTAGACTGACCACGCGTGTTGGTCATCTCATCGAGCACCGTCAGGGTCAGCAGTGATTCAATCAGGCCGATCGCAGCCAGAATTACAGAATAAGGCAGAATGATTTGCAGCGTTTCCAGTGTCATTGGCACACTCGGAATCGAGAAGCTTGGCAGGTTGCCCGCCAGCGTTGCCGCCTCATTGCCCGACATCGCGCGCAGGAAATCCACTACCGTGCGAGTTTCCAGCCCCAATCCCTGAACGAGGAGCGTAATCGTTACGATCGCCGCCAGCGAAGATGGCACGGCCGTGGTGATTTTAGGCAGGAAGTAAATGATGGCCATCGTCAGAGCAACCAAACCCAGCATCAGCATCATTTGGTCTTGTGGTAACCAGGTCAGCATGCCGTTAATATCTGGCGCTTTGAACTGACCAAGTTGGGCGAGGAAAATCACAATCGCCAGACCGTTAACGAAACCGATCATCACCGGATGCGGTACCATACGAATGAATTTACCGAGCTTAAACAGACCTGCGGCAATCTGCAGCATGCCAGCAAACAAGATGGCAGCAAACAGGTACTGAACGCCATGTGAAGCGACCAGACTCACCATGACGACGGCCATTGCACCCGTGGCGCCAGAGATCATGCCAGGACGACCGCCAAAAATTGAGGTAACCAGACCGACAATAAAGGCGGCGTAGAGACCAACCATGGGATCCACACCCGCCACGAAGGCAAATGCGACGGCTTCGGGAACCAATGCCAGTGCTACGGTTAAGCCCGATAACACGTCATTTTTTACCGAATGCTTAGAAAATTGTGGGAATTCAAACATGAGTATTCAGTTTTTCGCTGTCGTTAAATGAGTGGAGACACATGCTCTGTGCTGACGCTAAGCCCAATGCAAGTGCGATGACATGAGTCACCGACGACAGGCCAAAATTGTGACAAAAAAAGAATAGCAGCAGAAGGGTGTCAGTTTTTCAGTCGGCGATGGTACTGAATAGTGTGATTAAGTTCAACAATTAACCGGGTAAATATCCCGCTAGCCGTAATAATGTAAACCGATAACGGGTTGTGTTTCAGGCCTACCTCTGCCTTTTTTGATGGTCAGTTAACGTTGCAGTGTGTTCGGTATCATATAGTGGCCGCTTTATGCTTTTTCAGTTGGAGATAGGTTATGTCAGCCAAAGGAAACACTGTTGCGGCGATGGTGCTATTTTGTGTAGGTTCAACAGGCGCTTTTTCTGCACCACAAGAGTCAGACAGTGGCAGATCAACAAGTAAATTGAGCGGCGATGCCAAGTTAGGCTTTATTTTCTCTAAAACCGAAAGCACATCGATGTCCGTCAATTCGGGAGCGACATTGAAGTACGATGAAGCGCAGCGTAAGCAGCAGTTATCATTCGCCACTTACTATTCTCATCAGTCAGATGACGACGGGACCAACAAATATCGGATTATTTACGACATCAAACACAGCGTGACGGACGATATGTTTTGGTTTAGTAACGCTAAATACGAGCACGATCAGTTTGCGACTTACCGTCACCAAGCGCTGATTGTGGCCGGTTTAGGCAAGACGTTGATTGACGATGAGACATCAAAACTTGAGATGGGTTCCGGCCCTGGTTTTCGTTATTCCAAGCGCCAGTCTTACGATAAAACTCGCCCGAACGAGAGTCAGGACGATGTGATTGCGAACGCATTCGTCAACGGTAATACCCAACTAACAGCGGCAATGAATGTTGGCGGTGGGTTGCGGGTCGACTATGGCGATTCGAATACCACGACAACTGCGAATGCCTTTTTGAAAAACAAGCTAGCGGAGAAATTAGCGTTGGTGCTCGATACTGAGTACATCTACAACTCGCAGGTCGCGGCAGGTAAGAGCCACGATGAAATCTACAGCACGCTGAGTTTGAATTATGCATTCTGAGCAATAAAAAGCCCACCGTGAGGTGGGCTTTTATTATCTAACCGTGATGGTGTTAGAACTGAGGCTTAGTCATTGTAGCGCTCGCTTGGTTGCTGGCAGCTTGGCTACCTGCACCGCGAGATTGGTAACGTTCACTGCGGAACGGTGCTGCGAGTACAGTGATTTCCTTCAGTTCGTTGGTACCAGGCGCTTTCGCCATTGGCGCCGAGGCGCGACCAGACGTTACAGCAGGTTTAGCCACTGGTTTGCTGACGACAATCGGAGCTTCTTCGACGATCGGTGCAGCTACTGGTTCCGCTACCGCAACTTCAACAACCACTTCTGGTTCTGCAACGGGTTCTTCGCTTGGCGCTTCAACAACAACCGGAGCGACTACTGTTTCAACCACTTCAGGTTGAGCCACGATTTCCGCGATCGCTTCAACAACAGGTGTTTCCATCGGTGCTTCTGCGACTACAGCAGGTGTTTCACGGCGAATGATCACTTTACCCATTGCCATTTCCGGACAAGCAACACCACCCAGAGCAACGCTTACTTCTGCTACCGGAGTCTCTTCAACTTTCGGTGCTTTTGGCGCAGGTTTGGCCAAATCGTAACGTGGCATGACTTTACCCATTGCCATCTCAGGAGAGGCAACTCCACCTTTACGCAGGCGGAATGGATTAGGGCGGCGATCACGTCCGCGACGGCGGCGCTGACCACTTGCACGCAGGTGGCGAGGTGAGCGACGGTTACGACGCTGTTTCTGATCGTTATCGCCTTCTTGACCTTCGGTGTCAGCAACTTCGGTGTTGATCTCTTTCACAGACTCAACCGCAGCATCTACCACTGGAGTTGTATCATTGAGGATCTCTTCCTCGGCAGCCTGCTGATCTTTAACGCGAATCTGCTTAGTCAGTTTGCGACGTTGACGACGCTCTTTCACTACGGCTGCTTTTTCTTCCTTCGCTTCGTTGCGAGGAGCATCCGTCGGCTCTTGTTGAGCATCTGCGGCCAGCTGACGACCTTGCTCCATCAGCTTGGCTGATTTTGCATCGTCACGCTTGTTGCGACGTGGCTCGTTACGATCACTACGCTCGTTGCGCTCGCCTCGGTCATTACGCTCACCGCGCTCACCACGGTCATTACGGTCACCGCGATCTTGCTTTGGCTTACGCTCTTGCTTGCGGGTCGTCTGCGTGTCTTTATCTTCGAACGCTTTGTTCTCGCCAGCTTTATCTTTCGTTTCGTCGTTTGGCTTACGCTTGTTCTTATCTCGTGAGTTACGACGGCGATCATTACGGTCACGACGTGGCTGAGAAGACTTGTTACGGTCATCGTTGCCTTGCGCTTTAGGTTTGTCTTGCTCTTCTTTCTTCGGCTCTTGTGCTGGTGCTGCGAACAGACCCGACAAGGCTTTCAAGAAGCGGCTGAACAGACCTGGTTTTTCTTCCTTAACTTCCTGTGGTTTTTCAACCTGAGGTTTCGGAGATGGTGCAGGTGCCGGAACCGCTTGAGCTGGAGCAGCAAAACCTTTCAGTACCGGTTCTTCGATACGTTTTGGTTTGATCTCAGATTCTGATGGCTCTTTACCTTCAGCTTCTTTCATTGCTTCCAGTTTGCGAGGAATCAGGTAAGACAGAATATTCTGTTCTTCGCCTTCACGGACACGAATCACTTCAAAATGAGGTGTTTCCATATCTGAGTTAGGCACAACCGTGATTTTCACTTCCTGAATGCGCTCAATGTGGTTCACTGAACGACGCTTCTCGTTCAACAGGTAAGATGCGATAGAAACCGGTACGACAGCCAGCACCTGAGAGGTGTTGTCTTTCAGGGCTTCTTCTTCGATCAAACGCAGAACAGACAGAGCCAGAGATTCGTTGTCACGAATGACACCTGTACCAGTACAACGAGGACAGATGTGGTGGCTTGCTTCAGCCAGTGATGGGCTCAGACGCTGACGCGACATTTCCAGCAGACCAAAGCGTGAAATACGGCCAATTTGAACGCGAGCTCGGTCAACACGTACCGCTTCACGCAGACGGTTTTCCACTTCACGTTGATGGCGAACTGGCGTCATATCGATAAAGTCGATGACGACCAAACCACCAAGGTCACGCAGACGAAGTTGGCGAGCGATTTCGTCAGCTGCTTCCAGGTTCGTGTTCAGAGCGGTTTCTTCGATATCGCCACCTTTGGTTGCACGGGCGGAGTTGATATCGATAGAGGTCAGAGCTTCGGTTGGGTCGATAACAATCGAACCACCAGATGGCAGACGAACTTCACGTTGGAACGCAGATTCGATTTGGCTTTCAATCTGGAAGTGGCTGAACAGTGGAACTTCACCGTCATACTTCTTGACGCGATTAACGAAATCAGGACGCACCAAACGGATGTGCTCAAGCGCACGTTCGTAGATGGTGTTGCTGTCGATCAGGATTTCACCGATGTCACGACGCAGGTAGTCACGAATCGCACGCACGATAACGTTACTTTCCTGGTGGATCAGGAATGGCGCAGGATTTGAATCCGACGCTTGCTTGATCGCACTCCAATGGTTCAACAGAACATTCAGGTCCCACTCCAGCTCTTCACCGCTTTTACCTACACCAGCGGTACGCACGATAAGGCCCATGCCCTGAGGCAGTTCCAACGTGCTTAACGCCGACTTAAGTTCAGTGCGCTCGTCACCTTCGATTCGACGAGAAATACCGCCAGCACGAGGGTTGTTAGGCATCAGAACCAGGTAGCTACCTGCAAGGGAGATGAAAGTGGTCAGGGCTGCGCCTTTACTACCGCGTTCCTCTTTCTCAACTTGCACGATCACTTCCTGGCCTTCGGTCAGCACTTCTTTAATGCTTGGACGGCCTTGGTAACTGTAACCTTCAGGGAAGTATTCGCGGGCAATTTCTTTGAGAGGGAGGAAACCGTGTCTTTCTGCGCCGTAATCGACGAATGCTGCTTCCAGACTTGGTTCAATGCGGGTGATGCGACCTTTGTAGATATTTGCTTTTTTGGATTCATGTCCAGGACTTTCGATATCCAAATCGAAAAGTCGCTGGCCATCCACCAATGCGACACGCAACTCTTCTTTCTGAGTTGCGTTAATTAACATTCTTTTCATTTAAAAATCTCGTTTTCTTTCTTTCATTTTGATTATTGTTCTTGCTGCGTTTGTTTCGTTTTCACGGTGCCTGATCCCATGGCTTATTCGTTACAGCCTCCCGGCTGGAGGGGATGCTCTGAGGGCACGACAGTCATCACAAGCATGCAACATGCCTGTGATCCGCATAGAGGCGGAGAGTACTCAACATGAAATGACGATGAGTAGAGCAACAAGAAAGCCTCAACCAATGGTGTCTTACGCCACGTGCTGCACATTGATGTTCGGCCGACTACTCATAAAACTGCGCCAAAAGAACGGTTAAAATAATTTATCACCTGTTCGATTATTGCAGCTGTGAACTATAGCAGCGACTGGTAAACTCAGCAATCGGCTTTATTAGAAAGCGCTTAAAATTTTAAGACTCTGTACAAAAAATGTCAGTGAACGCTGATTATTCGCAGAGAAAATTGCAAACAAGTTTTGAAATCTATCAGTAAAACAACGCCGATTTGTCGGTGCAAAGCGTGCTATTGGTGTGACTTTCAACAATTTAGAGCGAATTTTAAGCTGAAACGCCGTTTTTCTGTTACGAAGAAAAATGTGAATTTCATCCTATAACGGTTAGAATAGCCGCCATGAGCGAAATGAGAACAGAAGTCCAGTTCATCGATATCGATGAAGACATGGCTGGTCAGCGCATTGATAACTTTTTGCGCAACCAATTAAAAACTATCCCGAAAAGCGTGGTTTATCGAATTCTGCGTAAGGGCGAAGTACGCGTGAACAAAAAGCGCGTCAAAGCGGAATACAAACTCGAAGCGGGCGATATCGTACGCGTTCCACCAGTGACGATGGAAATCAAAGAGGACGAAGCACCAGCACCGAGCACCAAGCTTAATAAAGTTGCGGAGCTCGAGCATTGCATCCTCTATGAAGATGACCATATGTTGGTACTGAACAAACCGTCAGGCACTGCGGTGCATGGCGGCAGCGGGTTGAAATTTGGCGCGATTGAAGCGATGCGAGCTCTACGTCCGCAAGCGCGTTTTCTTGAACTGGTGCATCGCATTGACCGCGATACGTCCGGCATTCTGTTGATTGCCAAAAAGCGTTCAGCACTGCGTCAGTTACAGAGCCAGTTTCGAGAGAAAACCGTACAGAAGTATTACTTCGCACTCGTGATGGGCGAGTGGAAAAACAGCTGCAAAGTGGTCAACGCTCCTCTGCTGAAGAACGAAGTCAACAGTATTGTGCGCGTCAACCCGAATGGAAAGCCATCGGAAACCCGCTTCAAAATTTTGGAAAAGTTCCCTCTGGCAACGCTGATCCAGGCAAGCCCAATCACTGGCCGAACCCACCAGATTCGTGTTCACACTCAATATGTTGGCCATCCGATTGCGTGGGATGACCGTTATGGTGACCGCCGCTTTGATGCTTACACAGCGCAATTCGGCATCGACCGTTTATTCCTGCATGCGGCCAATATTCAGTTTGTTCACCCTGCCAGCGGTGAGAAGATGGAAATCAATGCACCGCTCGACGCCAAGTTGGAAAAAGCACTGGCGAAAATGCGTCAGGCGGGATGAACGAAAAGGCTTGTCTCACGACAAGCCTTTTAGTCTGAAGCGTGTTTACAATACGTAGACGGATTCGTTCTCCAGCAATTTGACTAATTGGATCAGCGGAAGCCCAACCAGTGTATTGGGGTCATCGCCCTCCAAACGCTCGAATAAAGCGATACCCAGTCCCTCGCTTTTAAAACTGCCCGCACAGTTGAGAGGTTGTTCTCTATCGACGTAGTGAGTCGCCATTTCGCGGCTTAGCTGACGAAAATGCACAGTAAAGGTATCGAGTACAACCTGTGCCTGATCGGTTTCAGTGTTGTACAGCGCTAATCCTGTGTAAAAAGTGATCGCCTGACCACTCTGGCTGAGCAGTTGTTCAATCGCTTTTGCTCGAGTGTGTGGCTTACCGACGATTTGACCGTTGATCACGCAAACCTGGTCAGAGCCAATCACTAAACTCGGTGCAGTTACAGAGCATGAACGGGCTTTTTCTTCTGCCAGACGTTGCACCAGTCGCTGAGGGGATTCCCCGTCGTGCGGAGTTTCATCGCAATCTGGTGTCGCAGTGGAAAAGGGCAGATGTAGTTTGCTCAGAAGTTGCTGACGAAATGGGGATGTGGACGCTAAAACTAGTTGGTAATTTTGCATTTTAATTTACAATTATCGCGAGTTTGGCAGCAGCATATCTCAAGTAAACTGGCTGTTCATAATGCTCTCAGCGGAAAGGGAAAAAAAACTAACTTTTTTGCCTTTTTCTTTGACTAAACCTATTTTGGAAGATAATATTCGCGCCCTATGCAAAAGGTAAAAATACCGCGATCAGTTGATCCGGCGAAAGCAGCTTCAAAACGACTTGACTACGATGGCATCATCCAAATGAGTCTTTTTAAGCGCTTAGAGGAATCAACTGCAGGCGTTAAACGCGACGCACAAGTTTCATTGTCATTTGGGCTTGATGAACAGCGACTCGTTGTTATCTCTGGTAAAGCTAACATCGAAGTCGATTTAGAGTGTCAACGCTGTAATGAGGTTTTCACACACGAGTGTGAGGTCGAGTTCACTTACACCCCGTATTTCGGGCCGAAAAGTGAAGAAGACGCTCCGGACGAGTACGATTTGGTAGATCTGAACGAGTTTGGTGAGGTTGACCTGATTCAGCTAGTTGAAGACGAGTTCATCATTAATCTGCCTCAGGTAGCAATGCATGACGAAGCGGATTGTAGCGTTAATTCAGACAATATGGTGTTTGGTGAACTTCCAGACGAAGTGTTGGAAGACAAGCCGAATCCATTCGATGTTTTAAAAAGTTTAAAGAAGTAAATCTTTAAACAATAACATAGGAGTAGGGTCAATGGCCGTACAACAAAACCGTAAAACACGTTCACGCCGTGGTATGCGTCGTTCACACGATGCGCTTACTACAGCTGCTCTATCTGTAGATGCGACTTCAGGTGAAACTCACCTACGTCACAACGTGACTGCTGACGGTTACTACCGTGGCAAAAAGGTTATCAACAAGTAAGGTTGACCTTTGCATAATTTAACCGTTGCACTTGATGCAATGGGCGGGGATTTCGGTCCTCGCGTAACAGTGCCTGCCGCCGTGCAGGCACTGTCTCATTTCCCAGAGCTAAAA
>ERZ1673961.708-NODE-708-length-11386-cov-5.922690_pt1 | contig 11386 bp, 11 predicted proteins | sample MGYA00580189_ERZ1673961 | MGnify/ENA primary metagenome ERZ1673961 (study PRJEB41334, sample SAMN05608105) | rock metagenome | biome: terrestrial subsurface; feature: shale formation; material: shale | place: USA: Pennsylvania ... | reverse complement strand
CTACCATTGGATTGGTAGCTCAATCGATCAGAATTAAATGGAAACGGTACTAGTGCAACAAAGCGCCTTAACTTGACTCAATAACGAATCATTCTCGATTGCTAATCTCATATAAAACCATATTTATCATTAAGTTAAATAAAAATAGTTTCTTGTTCATACTCTTATTAATAATTGGAACACATCTTGCTCCATGAGAGAAAAATTATAACTTTCTCACCAATTTGGTGAATTTTTAAACAAGTGGCACAGGATTAGTGCACCACTTTGCAATGGAGTATAACGAGAATGAGTGAAACCGTAAGTCAGGTACAAGGTGCCGTTCAAACCCTGACCCAAAGTTCAGATACCTTATTTTTGCTGCTTGGCGCCATTATGGTGTTTTTGATGCACGCAGGATTTGCATTTCTGGAAGTGGGAACCGTACGAAAGAAGAACCAAGTCAACGCGTTGGTTAAAATTCTTGCCGACTTCGGCGTCTCTACCATCGCGTACTTCTTTATTGGTTACTGGATAGCGTATGGCGCCAACTTCTTTTCTGATGCCGCCACGTTGTCGCAAGGCAACGGCTACGAGCTGGTTAAATTCTTCTTTTTGCTGACGTTTGCCGCAGCCATTCCCGCCATCGTATCGGGCGGTATTGCTGAGCGCGCCCGCTTTTACCCAATCCTGATGGCCACATTTTTTACCGTTGGTTTGGTCTACCCATTCTTCGAAGGCATCATCTGGAACGGTAACTTTGGTATTCAAGCTTGGTTTGAAACCACATTTGGTATGGGTTTCCATGATTTTGCCGGCTCTGTGGTGGTTCATGGCGTTGGCGGCTGGATTGCGCTGATCGCGGTTATCTTTCTCGGCATGCGTAAAGGCCGTATTCGTGCGGGCAAACACACCAACTTTGCGCCGTCCAACATTCCGTTTCTGGCGTTAGGTGCTTGGATCCTGTGTGTAGGTTGGTTCGGCTTTAACGTCATGTCTGCGCAAACACTGAATGGTATCAGTGGCTTGGTGGCAATGAACTCATTGATGGCGATGGTTGGTGGTATTCTGGCCGCACTGGTCGTGGGTAAAAACGACCCGGGCTTTATCCACAACGGTCCGCTTGCTGGTTTAGTCGCTGTGTGTGCTGGCTCCGATCTGATGCATCCACTGGGCGCACTGGTCACTGGCGTTGTCGCTGGCGCATTGTTTGTCTGGCTGTTTACTCAGCTACAAAATAAAACCAAAATTGATGACGTATTGGGTGTATGGCCGCTACACGGCGTGTGCGGAGCCTGGGGCGGCATCGCCGCTGGCATCTTCGGCCAATCGGCTTTGGGTGGTCTGGGAGGCGTCAGCTTCACCGTTCAGGTAATAGGTACGCTAATGGGGATTGCAGTTGCAGTCGTCGGTGCATTTATCGTTTACGGCACACTGGATAAAGTGTCTGGTTTACGCCTGTCCGAAGAAGACGAATTCAACGGTGCAGATTTGGCCATTCATAAAATTTCATCGGTTAACGAAGAGTAATCGGCCACATTCTGCAATGAAAGAGCGGGCCATGTGCCTGCTCTTTTGTTTTTGAGGTCACAGAAGTTAGTTTCACTGTTTAAATTTATACTATGGTCTAACCCCCAAAACTAGGGATGTCCGGGCATCGGTGCTAAGCTAGCCGAAAAGCAAAACAAAAGGATGTTGTATGAATTTTCCGTATCGCAATGTTGTCATCCTGACTGGCGCGGGCATCTCAGCAGAATCCGGTATTCAGACTTTCCGTGCCCAGGACGGACTTTGGGAAAATCACCGAATCGAAGATGTCGCCACTCCGGAAGGGTTTGAAAGAGACCCGGATCTGGTGCAAGACTTCTACAATCAGCGTCGTCGTAAACTGCAATCCGAGAGCATTCGACCAAATGCTGCGCACATCGCACTCGGTAAGCTGGAACAAGAACTCGACGGCAACGTCACCATCATTACTCAGAACATCGATAACCTGCATGAGCGAGGCGGAAGCCACAATGTTATTCATATGCATGGAGAACTGCTTAAAGCACGCTGTAGCGTTTCTAATCAGGTTATTGAGCACAAAGAGGATCTGCTGACGGGGGAACTGTGTCATTGCTGTCAGATTCCCTCTCAGCTGCGCCCACATATTGTCTGGTTTGGTGAAATGCCGCTGCGTATGGGCGATATCTATGCTGCGCTGGAAGAAGCCGACCTGTTTATTTCAATCGGCACCTCCGGGGTCGTCTATCCGGCGGCAGGTTTTGTGCACGATGCCAAAATGCATGGCGCGCATACGATTGAAATCAACCTCGAACCCAGTGCGGTTGAGAGCGAGTTTGCCGAGAAACGCTACGGTAAAGCGAGTGTCGAGGTTCCGCAATTAGTGGAAGAGATACTGGCGTTGCAAAAGCCGTCGTTCAAGCACGCATAAGCTTGAGCTAAATAAGAAAAAAGCGGCCAATGGCCGCTTTTTTTAGTTGTTGTTCACTTTGAGTTTCTGGAAGTATTCTTCGTAAAGCGCCGCCGCTTCACCCACTTCGTCTTGCCAAACGCCACTGTCCATCACCGACTGGGGAGGGAAGACGTTAGGATCGTTGGCAAACTCAGCTGGCAGCAGCTTGTAAGCGGTTTTAACCGGAGTTGGGTAGCCAATCTCCAGTGCAATTTTCGCCGCATTTTCAGGACGCAGCAGGAAATCGATCATCTTATGCGCAGCTTCAACGTTCTTCGCACCAGCAGGAATCGCCAGGCTGTCCATCCAGAAGATGGTGCCTTTTTCAGGCCAGATGATTTCAATTGGCGCGCCTTCTTCACGAGCCATGTAAGCCGAACCATTCCACAACATACCCAGAGACACTTCACCGGCCAGATATGGGTTTGCAGGGAAATCTGAGTTGAAGACCAACACGTTTGGCATCAGCTTCTTCAGCTCATGATAAGCAGCTTCAATCTCTTTCGGATCTGTGGTATTAGGGGAGTAACCCAGCTTAGTCAGTGCGATGTGGAACACTTCACGAGCGTCATCCATCATCATCAGTTGGCCTTCCCATTTGGCATCCCACAGGTCGCCCCAGTTTTTCACTGATGATTTGTCGAGCATGTCAGTATTGATACCGATCCCCGTAGCGCCCCAGATATAAGGGATTGAGTATTTGTTATCCGGATCGAAAGGCTTATTTAAATAGTTAGGATCCAGATCCGCAAAGTGACTCAGCTTTGACTTGTCGATTTCGCGCAACATACCTTCTTTGCGCATTTTTGAAACGAAGTAGGTTGACGGTACAACCAGATCGTACCCCGAACCTTGAGTCTTCAACTTCGCGTACATGCTCTCGTTGGATTCGTAGGTGGAGTAGATGACTTTGATTCCGGTTTCCTTGGTGAAGTCTTCCAAAACTTCATTAGGAATATATTCAGACCAGTTGTAGAAATAGAGTTCTTGGTCCTCAGCCATTGCATTGGTAGTGAATAGAGTCGCAGCACATAATGCGCCAGCATACAGTTTACTTTTCATTACTTTTCCATGATTTAGTGCAAGAGCCTAATCAGGCAAGAGCGAGTTTATAGAAGGGGACGAGTATAACAGCTCAAAAAAAAATAGGCAGCTAATGCCGCCTATTTCATTCATTTTAAGGGAATTATTGACCCGCTTTCAGCTTCATGAAGTAGTCTTCATATTTCACTGTTTTGTCGCCAACAGCTGCTTGCCATTCTACGCGATCAAGATCTTCCTGAGATGGGAACAGTGGTGCCACATCTTTGAACTTGTCGTTCGATGCTTTAACACCCGTCAGGTAGCCTGTGTCACGTGAGATTTGCTCTGCGATTTCAGGACGTAGCAGGAAGTCGATCATCTTATGTGCCGCTTCAATGTTTTTCGCGCCTGATGCGATAGCAAAGTTATCAACCCAACCGATACCGCCTTCTTTAGGGAAAACAAGTTTCAGTGGCAGACCTTCTTTCTGGGCCGCTGCCGCAGAACCGTTCCACAGCATACCCAGACCAACTTCACCTGACAGGTAAGGTGCTGCTGGGTTATCTGAGTTGAATACCAATACGTTTGGCATCAGTTTTTGTAGCTCGGCGTATGCTTCGTCGATCTGTTTGTCGTCAGTGGTGTTACCTGAGTAGCCCAGCTTGCGCAGCGCAATGTGGAACACTTCGCGAGTGTCATCCATCAGCATCAGTTGACCAGCCAGTTCCGGTTTCCACAGGTCGCCCCAGCTTTGGAAATCGTTTGGATCATACATGTCTGTGTTTACCGCCAGACCAGTAATCGCCACAACGTGAGGAATAGAGTAGTCGTTGTTTGGATCATAAGGTTTGTTCAGATAGTTTGGATCCAAGTTTTTGAAGTTTGATAGTTTAGACTTATCAATTTTCTGAAGCATACCTTCATCACGCATCTTAGAGACGAAGTAGGTTGAAGGAACAACCAGATCGTAACCTTCGTTATGCGTTTTTAGCTTGGCATACAGTGTCTCGTTCGACTCGTAAGTCGAGTAGATGACTTTGATGCCTGTTTCTTTCGTAAACTGTTCCAGAATGCCGCTGTTGATGTACGGTCCCCAGTTCATGAATACCAGCTCTTTATCTTCCGCTGCTGCTGTACCAGAGAACAGGGAAAGCGCACATGCACTACCAGCTAATAGAGTAGCCCATTTTTTCATTGACGTTAGCTCCAAACCAAACGTTGCCCAACGGGGCGTTAGATAGAAAAACAGAATGACGTAAGTCATTCTGTTTCGTGCCTTTTTAGAAAGTGGATTCTACTTCACTTTTTCCCTTGCTAACAACTGTGAAGTGATAACAAGTATTAACGAAACCACTAACATTACTGTAGCAAGTGCGTTGACTTCAGGTGAAATACCCACTTTAACCATGGAATAAATCTTCAACGGCAGGATTTCATACGTCGGGCCGGTGACAAAAGAGCTGATAATCACGTCATCCAGAGACAAGGTGAAACTCAATAGCCAACCCGCAGCGACGGCCGGTTTTGCCAATGGCAGAATGATTTTCTTCAAGATCACCCACTCACTGGCGCCTAAGTCTTTTGCAGCTTCTAACATTTTCACGTCAAAACCATTCAGGCGGCTGTATACCGACACCACGACGAATGGCAAACAGAATGTAATGTGCGCAATCAGCAGGGTAAAGAAGCCCAGTTTTGCGCCCAACACTAAGAATAGCGCAAGCAGAGAAATTGCCATCACAATATCTGGGGACATCATCACAACAAACAGCATGCCGTTGACCATGTTCTTACCTTTGAATTGGTAACGGAACAGGGCAACTGCCGTCAGGCTGCCGATAATTGTCGCTGCTGTGGCCGAAAAGACCGCAACGTTCAGTGAGTGCCAAGCCGCTTGCATCAGGCTGTCGTTCGCCACCAGAGCGTGATACCACTTGGTCGTGAAACCACCCCATTTAATGCCGAATTTGTTGTCGTTGAACGAGTTGGCAATCAGCACGATGATTGGTAGGTACAAAAACAAGTACACCAAGCTCATAAAGCTAAATCTAACTGCTTTTCCCATTAGTCCAGCTCCACTTTCTTGTTCAATAGTTTACCTGCGCGGTAGTACGCATACAGCATGATTGCCATCGCAATCGTCAGCGCAATACTGGTTGCTGCGCCAAACGGCCAATCACGAGCGTTGAGAACCTGGCTCTTAATCACGTTACCAATCAGCAGGTTCTTCGCACCGCCCAGAAGGTCAGCGATATAGAACATCCCCAGAGCAGGAAGCAGAACCAACAGACAACCGCCGATGATGCCAGGCATCGTCAGAGGCAGAATCACTTTCGTCAGCGTTTGCAGCTTGTTTGCACCCAGGTCACGAGCGGCTTCGATGTAAGTGCCATCGAGCTTCTCGATTGCCGAGTAGAGGGGCAGAATCATAAACGGCAGCAGAATGTACACCAGACCGATCATAACCGCCGTTTCGGTGTACATCAGTCGCAGCGGTGAATCGATCAGACCCATGCCCATCAGAGCTTGGTTAAGAATGCCTTGCGTACCCAGAACAATCTTCAAACCGTAAGTACGGATCAGAGAGTTAGTCCAGAACGGCACAATCACCAGAAACAGCATGATAGGGCGCCATTTCACCGGCATTTTCGCCACGATATATGCAAACGGGTAACCGATGATCAGACACAGAATCGTCGCGACAATGGCCATGTAGAACGAGTGCATCATCACTTTGGCGTACAGCGGATCCAGCAAGCGAGCGTAGTTTTCAAACGTGAACGTCAAATCAATCAGATTCGCTTCGTCACGAGTCAGAAAACTGGTACCGATAATCATCAGGTTAGGAAGCAGTACGAACAGCACCAACCAACCGACGATAAGGGTAATAATCGCGTTCTGAAGACTAAGCTTTTTGCTCATCATTGAGGACTACCTCCCAGCTTTCAACCCAAGTGATAGCGACTTTCTGGCCGATAGAGTGATCCACATCCGGATCATCTTCGTTAAAGAATTCGCTGACCAATACGCGCATGCCAGAATCTTCCAGCTCGATAATCGATTCCAGAGTCATACCTTTGTAAGTACGGTCGGTCACGTGACCCACGATACCGTTGGTTTCAGACTCTTTGATTTCTTCAATGCGTAAGTCTTCAGGACGAAGGAGGACTTGCAGCTTTTCACCGGCGTTAACAGCGTTGTCGTAGTAAACAATCGCGTCTACTCCATCAATATCGACACGTACGCGCTTCTCATCCAGACGCTCTTGAGCGACGGCGTTGAACACGTTGATTTCGCCGATAAAGCGAGCCACAAACAGGTTTTTAGGATCTTCGTAAATTTCACGCGGAGAGCCATCTTGCTCAATCACACCGTCGCGCATAACAATGATGCGATCGGACATCGACAGGGCTTCTTCCTGATCGTGCGTTACGAAGATAAAGGTAATGCCTAGTTGGCGTTGCAGCTGTTTCAGCTCGATTTGCATCTGCTTACGCAGTTTGTAATCCAGAGCAGACAGAGACTCATCCAGTAGCAGTACTTTAGGTTTATTGACCACAGCACGCGCAATCGCGATACGTTGTTGCTGACCACCAGAAAGCTGGTGAGGTTTACGCTGGGCCATCTGTTCTAGGCGCACCATCTTCAGTGCTTCCAGAACACGAGGTTCGATTTCTTCGGTAGGTACTTTCTGCATACGCAGACCAAACGCAACGTTTTCGAACACCGTCATATGTGGGAATAGCGCATAGCTTTGGAAGACAGTGTTGACGTGTCTTTGTTCAGCAGGAACTGAAGTTACATCTTGACTATCCAGCAGAATCTGACCTTCATCTGCCGTCTCAAAACCAGCAATCATTCTCAGTACGGTTGTTTTACCACAACCAGAGGGACCTAATATGGTTAAGAATTCACCGTGGTTTACATCAAGATCTAAGCGACTGATGATTTCCTTACCATCAAAACTTTTGCTAATGCCAGAAAGACGAATAACTGGCTTTCCTACTGAATTTTGTTCGTTCAACGTCTGTTTTTCTCCCACCTTGGTCCGTAGAGTAACTCTACTGATTAGACCTGTTGCAATACACCAAGTAAGGCGCGAATCATAATCATCAAAAGTACGAATTCAAAGTTTTTTCTTATTCTGAAACAGAAAAAATTTTGCACCTAAAAGGAAAGATTACTTACCATAGGCGCTTCGCCTAACTCTCAATGGTTTCAAGTGGTTAATTATCAACCATACTTTTCAGAAAGCAAGATGAGTTTGGCACGCAGATTTTAGACTCGGTAGCATTTCAGTATAATGACCGAATATTTTTATCTGTCATGTTTAGATCGCGTTTTTGACAAGCCAAATTAGGGCACATTATGAACAACGATATGGAAAGAGATTTCAATTTAGGTGGGACGGTTGAGCAAGCGCTGTCGGGCCAGTATCAACTGAAAATAAGCGAGGTTTTTAAAGAAGCCTGGGACTCGACCATCAAGCATTTTCTTTCTTTTTCTCCGGCTATTGTCATGCTGATTATTGTTCAGCTGGCGATTTTCTTCATCGCATTGAAACTGCAACTGGGTGATCCTTCCGTCATCATCACTGCAATTAATCAGGATGGCGCTTTCCCAGAAGGGCTGGTTCAGGCTATTTTTATTGCCAACTTCAGCTATGAAGTCGTCAGTGCACCGATTTATGCGGGTGTCAGCCTGATGGCGATGAGCCACGCTGCTGGCCTGACGACGAAAACCCGTCATATCAGCAAGGGGCTGCAATTTACCGTTCCGGTTATCATCGCAACGTTGTGCGGTTTAGTGCTGCAGGGGATTGGCGGCATGCTGTTTCCTCTGTTGTCCATGTACTTCTCGTTGGCGTTCAGCAACTCCGTTTTATTGATCTGTGAAAAGCACGTTTCTCCGCTGCAATCACTGTTGCTGTCACTGCGAGCAGTGAACAAGAAACTTCTGCAACTTGCCGTCATCTATATGGTGATGATGATGCTGTTTGTCGCCGCAGCATTGTTTTATGGCATTGGCCTGATTTTTGTCCTTCCGTTTTTCTTCCACGTGAAAGGCATTATCTACCGCAACATGTTCGGTATCCGTTTGAAGATCGTCGCCGCGCCACCGTCTGATGATGACAATAACCACAACCAAGATCCGCAGGTGTTTGATGCGTAAATATCTCGCTCTGTCTGCCATTGCTGTCATAGCCAGCTGCAGCGTTTACTATGTAAAACAACACAATACAGAAACGGTTTCTGTCGAGCTTAAAGGTAAGGCCATATCCGAAGCCCCTGATTTTTCGGCGATTGCCGATGTCTCTGAGAAAAAGCACGCCTTTTTCTCTTACCTTAAGCCCGGAATTGCACTCGAGAACGAACGAGTGATGAAAGAGCGCAAAACGCTAAAACGCATTCAGGAACACTTTGATCAGGGGAGAACCTCTGAAAAGGATCTCGAAGACGCGAAACGTCTGGCTAAGCTCTACAAAGTCGAATTAACAGAAAGTAAAGTCACGTCCAAGTGGCTGAGCGTGATGCAACATCGTGTTGATGTGTTACCTGAAGCGTTGGTATTAACTCAGGCGGCGAACGAATCCGCTTGGGGTACGTCACGCTTTGCTCGTGAAGCCAACAATTACTTTGGCCAGTGGTGTTACACTCAGGGCTGCGGTTTGGTGCCTTTGGCCCGAGCTGAAGGTATGACACACGAAGTGGCGAAGTTCAAATCCGTGCAGGAATCTATCCATCGTTACTTTATGAATGTAAACCGTAACGCCGCATACTACGATTTGCGCAAAATTCGTTACGATTTGCGTAAAGAACAAAGCGATCTACTCAGCGTTGAAACGGCGGTCGCTCTGACCAACGGCCTGCTGAAATATTCAGAACGTGGTGAAGATTACGTGTCGGATTTACAGACCATGATTCGTCATAATGAAAAATACTGGCTCAACTAAGCATGAAAAAACCATTTTCAACCTTAATGCTCGCCGCATGTTGCGCGGGCATCTCTGCGCCAACGTGGGCGCAAGAGTACATGTTTACCTATTCAAAACTGTACTCACAAATGAAAAACAACGTGAAGGAAAACCACGAGGACGTCAAAGTCGGCTTCTTCTTTGTTAACGCAGACAGCAAACAGTTATGCCGCATTGAAAAGGCCTGGATGGAAAAAGAGGAGCATTACGAGGAGCTCACACCGTCCTCCGGCAACGAGCTAGTGGTGCCGCTCGACAACAATCTTCGTCAGGCCAATCCTTTGGTGTTTGTAGACACACCAAACGACAGACGTTGTGACTTTTCGATGGTCGTTATGACCAAACAACCACTGGAAGGTAAGGTGAGTTACGCTCAAATTGAGAAACTTCTACCGCAGATGCAAAGCATGCTGGAGGATCTGGGCGGTATGTTTGCCAGCTGGTTTACACCAGCCGTCACTGGCGTAACACTGGAATTTGCTCACGATGTGAACTCACCCATCGAGCTTAGCAACGGTTCAACCATTCCAGTGATCAACGGAAAGGCTCAGGTTGAGCTTTCGCAAATCGGGCCAGACGGTTGGATGTCATTGCCACAGGCAACCACACGCGTGCTGCCATATCTACCGAAAGCCAAGAAGTAAGCAACAAAACAAGCACAAAAAAGGCTGCGAATGCAGCCTTCTATCTATCTTTCTGTCAGATATTTGTGACATCAAGCTTCAGGCTTGGGTCAAATTCCATCACCATATCTTCGTCTTCAAGCTGTTGCACCGGCATCTCTTCTTTATCGAAGCCAATATCGCCGCCGTTAATTACACCGGAATCACGGTTGATGGATTTAAAATCAAACAGTTCGAAGTCCGCTAGGTGGCTGGGTACCACGTTCTGCATCGCACGGAACATTGTCTCGATACGTCCTGGGAATTGCTTATCCCAAGCATTCAACATTTGCTTAATGTTCTGACGCTGCATGTTTGGCTGAGAGCCACACAGGTTACACGGAATGATAGGGTAACCGCGCAGATCCGAGTACTTAATGATGTCTTTCTCACGGCAGTAGGCCAGTGGACGAATCACTACGTGCTCTCCGTTATCAGAAACCAGTTTAGGTGGCATACCTTTCATCTTGCCGCCGTAGAACATGTTCAGGAACAGCGTTTCGATGATGTCATCACGATGGTGTCCTAAAGCAATCTTGGTCGCGCCCAGCTCTTTTGCGGTGCGGTACAGAATGCCACGACGCAGACGAGAGCAAAGTGAACATGTTGTTTTGCCTTCTGGAATCTTATCCTGAACGATAGAGTATGTATCTTCTTCCACGATCTTGTATTCAACACCGAGGCTCTTTAAGTACTCAGGCAGAATGTGTTCAGGGAAACCAGGCTGCTTCTGGTCAAGGTTTACCGCAATTAGAGAAAATGAGATAGGCGCGCTTTTCTGCAAGCTCATCAGAATGTCCAGCATGGTAAAACTGTCTTTACCGCCGGACAGACACACCATGATGCGATCGCCGTCTTCAATCATGTTGAAGTCAGCAATAGCCTGACCAGTATTGCGACGAATGCGCTTTTGCAATTTATTGAAATTGTAGTGTTGAGCTTTGGTCAACTCTTGAGTTTGCTCTGTCATCAGCCTGCAGTCTTTATTCTTCAAAACAAAATGAAGTGCGTATGATACGGATAAATTGAACAGATGCTAGTGCTAGAAAGTAAAAATCCACCTGCATAGCAGGTGGCTTTGAATGGCCCCCTATAAGGGGGCTCACTGTTAGCTCTCCAACCCTAAAAGCATTTGCCGCTCTTCTTCTTCCTTTCCCACACGATCTTGGTGCCTGACATATCTTCGAATAATTTCCTCATTCATTCCTACCGAATCAACAAAGTAACCTCGCCGCCAGAAATGATTTCCCCAAAGCTTTTTCTTTCTCAAATACGGAAATTTGTTAAATA
>ERZ1673961.707-NODE-707-length-11401-cov-4.503261_pt1 | contig 11401 bp, 12 predicted proteins | sample MGYA00580189_ERZ1673961 | MGnify/ENA primary metagenome ERZ1673961 (study PRJEB41334, sample SAMN05608105) | rock metagenome | biome: terrestrial subsurface; feature: shale formation; material: shale | place: USA: Pennsylvania ... | reverse complement strand
GAATATGTTCCCGGAAAGCAAGTAACACTGGCGCATTTGATCGCCAACCCAAATAAAACCGTATATAAAAAATTAGGTCTAAACGAAGCGGCAACTGCCATTGGCATATTAACCATAACGCCAAGTGAAGGTGCCATCATTGCCAGCGATGTTACAACCAAATCCGGTAACGTGGAAATCGGGTTTATCGACCGATTTACTGGTGCCGTCGTCATTACTGGTGATGTTTCCGCTGTTGAATACGCGCTTAAACAAGTGATTCAGGTGTTAAGTACTCAGCTCAAATTTACCCCTTGCGACATAACCAGGACGTAAAAATGAAACGTTTGATGTTGGTGGGCCAGACTTTAAGCGGTAAGACAACCTTATTGCAAAAGCTACGCGGCTTACCTTTGCGTTATCAAAAAACTCAATCTCTTGAGTGTGAAGATGTGTCTATCGATACACCGGGAGAATATCTGGAGAATCGCTGTTTCAACAGCGCACTGATTACAACATCATATGATGCTGACATTATCGGTTTAGTCCATAGCGCAACCGCTATTCAGCAAATGTTTTCACCACTGTTTTCAAGTGCATTTACAAAGCCTGTCATTGGTATCGTCACTAAAGCCGATGATCCCGATGCAAACATCAATGAAGCAATCACACATTTAACAAACGCGGGTGCTGATCCTATTTTCGTTACTTCTTCATTTAACGGAGACGGGATAAACGAACTGGTTGATTACCTCAACTACTGAAAAAGCACCCGTTCATTAAGGACAAGGACAATGCAGCAAAAGGTTATCGCGATAAACGCAGGCAGCTCTTCACTTAAGTTCCAGCTGTTTTCAATGCCTGACGAGCTATCACTATGCCAGGGGCTAGTTGAAAGAATCGGGTTGAAAGATGCGATTTTTACTATGAAATTTAACGGCGAAAAAGTCAGTAAGACCACCAGTATTGCCGACCATCAGCAAGCTGTAGACATGCTACTGACGAGCTTGATTGAGTATCGTATTGTCAGCGATTTAAAAGAGATTCAGGGCGTGGGTCATCGAGTGGCACATGGCGGCGAATACTTCCCAGACAGTGCCATCATCAACGACGATTCAATTGCAAAAATCACGCTTCTTAACGACTTAGCGCCTCTACACAATCCCGTCAACTTAACGGGTATTCACGCTTTTAAGCAAGCACTGCCGGATGCTAAAGCAGTCGCCGTATTTGATACTTCTTTCCATCAAACCATGGAAGCGCAAGATTACATCTACCCTATCCCTTACGAATACTACGAAAAGTATCGTGTTCGTCGTTACGGTTTTCATGGTACCAGCCACAAATATGTCGCCAACCATTACGCAGAGAGCATCGGAAAGCCGATATCCGATCTCAATATCATTACCTGTCATTTAGGTAACGGCTCGAGTATCTGTGCAATCAAAGGCGGACAATCCATCCACACGTCTATGGGCTTTACCCCATTAGCAGGGGTAATGATGGGCACTCGTTGTGGTGATATTGACCCTTCCATATTGCCATTTTTGGCAGAGAAAGAATCACTCACGGTTGCTCAACTCAATGAGATGATGAACAGCCGTTCTGGATTTCTGGGGGTTTCTGGACTTTCTCACGATTGCCGCGACATTCAACAAGCCTCTAAAACCAATGAGCAAGCCAAATTAGCTCTGGACATATTTGTTGAACGGGTACGCGCATACATTGGTCAGTACTTGGTTAAATTAGGTCGCGTTGACGCGATTTTGTTTACTGGCGGCATCGGCGAAAACGCTATCGATATTCGGGAACGAGTCTGTTCTTCATTAGAACCATTAGGAATTCATATAGATGTGGATAAAAGCCGCTCTAAATCAATGATTTTTTCATCACAAGAGAGTTCAATCACTTTAGCAGTAGTAGAAACAAACGAAGAGTTAATGATTGCTAAAGACGTCATGAGGGTATCACTATGAAAGGCAAAGTTTGGTTAGTAGGTGCAGGTCCGGGTGACCCAACACTGTTAACGGTTAAAGCACTGTATTGCATCCGAGAGGCTGACGTTATTGTCTATGACAGACTGGTCAGTGACGAAATTCTTCAACAAGCGCCTAAGCAGTGTCAGATGGTAAACGTGGGTAAGTTACCGAATTTTCACCCTATTCCTCAAGATGACATCAATGAAACCTTAGTCAATTTCGCCCAACAAGGCTACAATGTCGTTCGCTTGAAAGGCGGCGATCCGTATGTATTCGGTCGTGGCGGTGAAGAAGCAGACGCTTTGGTTGAACACAACATCGAATTTGAAGTGGTTCCGGGGATTACCTCCGCGATTGGCGGTTTAGCATATGCGGGTATTCCTGTAACTCACAGAGACCACGCGTCGTCTTTTCATGTCGTTACAGGACATCTAAAACAAGGCAAAGACCCACTAGATTGGTCATTGTATTCTAAACTTGATGGAACACTTGTTATTTTGATGGGGATGAGCCAAATCGAAAGTATCTGCCAACAACTGGTTGATGGTGGTAAAGCCAACGACACGCCAGCCGCAGTTGTTCGTTACGCAAGCCGTGATAATCAACAAGTCGTCACTGGCACAGTTTCAGATATTGCTCAGCGTGTAAAAGACAGTGGTATCACCTCTCCGGCACTGATTGTCATTGGCGGTGTAGCCGAAAAACACGAGACGCTTTCGTTTAAAGCGACATTTCGTCAAATTAGTGAATTAGCAGAGTTACAACTCGATTTAGCGTAGAGTAAAAGATATGGCGATAAGTGGACAACACGGTGGTAATGTCCTGCAAATGGCAAATCAATTTGGGCTCGCTCCTAATGAAGTAATTGATTTTAGTGCCAATATTAATCCGTTGGGCATGCCCGGCGGATTGAAACATCTGTTTATTGAAAACTTATCTAAGTTGGAACAGTACCCAGATATTGATTACCACGTGCTCCACCGTCAATTAGCCAGACATCACCGCTGTTCTCAAAGCCACGTTGTGGCTGGAAACGGAGCAACCGAATTGATTTTTCTGTGGGCTCAATACGTAAAGCCTAAAAAAGCACTATTGGTTGAGCCCAGCTTTGCTGAGTATCGCCGCGCTCTTACTCGCGTTGGGTGCCAAATAACCAACTACTTACTCAGAGAAGACGAAGAGTTTCGTGTCACAAAGCGTATTCTAACCGCTTTATCTCCAGATCTAGATTGCCTATTTCTGTGCACTCCGAACAATCCGACCGGACTGCAGCCCGATGCTGACTTACTGTTTGAAATTCTCTACCGCTGTGATGTTATGGGCATTAAACTTTTCGTGGATGAATCGTTTCTCGACTTCATGCCAAAAACGAAGAGTTTTAGTCGTTATTTAAAGTCTCACAAAAATCTCTATGTTTTACGCTCATTGACCAAATTCTATGCTCTACCGGGGCTGCGTCTGGGTTACATGCTCTCATCTGACGATGAACTATTGCAGCAAATCAGAGATCAGCGTGAGCCATGGACAATAAACGCCTTGGCGGCATTAGCGGGTGAAGTACTGTTCGATTTCATTACCTACCATCAAGAAACATTTGAGTGGTTAGAGAAAGAACGTGGTTATCTATTGGCTCAACTAAACCAGTTTAATCAAATCAAGGTTTACCCACCTTCGGCAAATTATATTTTCTTCAAACATTTAGACGAAAACTCTGATTTACAAAATCATTTGATGAAACATGGGATACTGATTCGTAGCTGTGGCAACTACATAGGATTGACTCAACAGTTCTACCGAGTAGCGATTAAATCTCATCAAGATAACCAGCAACTGATTGCGGCGCTTAGTCAGGTACTAAACCATGGCTGAAGCACGTTGCCCAGCTTCGTGCGGGGAGCTCATTCAAGGCTGGATAAATGGTGGCGAAAAGCTGGTTTCCTGCCCTATCGATTGGTTTAGTACCGTGGAGGTTACTAACGGTAGTGCAAGTTTAAGCCATGAAAGGCCAATGATGCGCAAAGCTTTAGAGTTATCTCTGAAATACCTTGATGTACCTTATATTGAATCAACCCAGCTAAAAATCGATTTTAGTTCGACGATTCCTGTGGCTAAAGGAATGGCGAGTAGCACCGCAGATATTGCTGCGACGATTGCCGCGACTTATCGTCATTTCAATGTTGAATACAGTGATCAACTTATTGCCTCTCTGTGCGCGCAACTTGAGCCGACAGATAGCACTATGTTCAACTCACTGACACTGTTCGACCATAACCAAGGCGTTGTCTCTACCCATTATGGTGAAATGGCTGCAATTGATATGCTGGTATTAGAGAGTGATGTAGAACTAGAAACCAAAGTGTTTCACCAAGTTGATCATCGAAGCACACTGCTTGATTCATCAAAAGCATTGGATATGGCCAACAATCATCTAGCCAGCGCGATTAAATCCAAGAGTCCCACTCAAATGGGCCAAGCATCCACGGCGAGCGCGATTGAAAGCCAAATAATTCTACCTAAACCTCACTTTTCACAGCTGTTGGATATTGTCACCAGTCACCAACTTTATGGTCTTAATGTCGCCCACAGCGGCAGTGTGATAGGTTTAATGTTTAATGCACACCAACATGATATCGAACATGTGGTCTTCGACATGGAGCGGCAAGGAATTCGCTCTTCCTATCCGCATTTTCATCTTCACAAAATGATTCCTGGCGGAATTCGTTAAGCATACTGAGCATTTAAAGACTGTTAAAAAAATGCTATAAATTTCACTAACTACAAACATATTCACGGTTAAAGCGAACCTAACGAATCAATGTATGAATCAAAGTGAACCTCTTCCACTAGTTATTGCTGGCCCGATATTGCGCAAGGTTGATACAACCTCATTGACCGTCTGGTTAGTGACAACGCGTACTGTCGATATCAAGCTGAACCTGTTTCCAAGCCAAGGAGACAACCAAAGCTATGAACTGCTGGCAAACAGTGATCAACTCCTTTGCCTGCAAGCTTCAGCCAATTTGTACTACCAGATGGTTCACTTAGATCTTGACGCTCCACTGCCCTATGATTGTACTGTCGAGTATGAACTTAAGTTACGTCAAGGCAATGCTGTACCAGAAAACTGGCAAGACATTACGCATCTTCTGCCACACCTTTGTTACCCACAACAGGAGAGACTGCAATTTCGCATACCTTCACGTGTCAGCACACTGCTGCATGGCTCTTGCCGTAAGCCCCATCATTTAGGACCCGATGGATTAGTTGTCGCAGATAACCACCTAGAACAGCTACTAAGCCAGCAGTCATCAGACAACAAATGGCCCTCTATGTTGATGTTATCCGGAGATCAAATCTACGCAGATGATGTCGCGGGTCCAATGCTTCATGGTATACATCAACTACTCGATAAACTCTCTCTTCCAAGTGAAGAATGGGGGATTTCGTCGGTGGATAAAACCGTTATCACCAGTGATGAGCTGTATCATCAACCACGTAGTTACTATGAACGAAGTCAATTGCTGCCTTACACAGAAGAAAACAATAGCCTCATCAGTGTTCTGTTTGGTGGCGCGCGCAAACCGATTTTTACCAGTACAGATGCGGATAATCATCTAATAACACTGGGTGAATACTTAGCTTGTTATCTTCTGTCATGGTCTCCCGTTCCTTGGCAACTCGTCAGCATGGAGCCGCCATCCAACTTTACTGCTGAGAAAAAACAACGCTACCAACTAGAGCTCGAGAGTATTGAGCAATTTGTAGCCGGATTACATCATGTTCAAAGAGTCATGGCTCATTTACCTGTCGCTATGATTATGGACGACCACGATATTACTGATGATTTTAATCTACATCGTCACTGGGAAGAGACCGTCTATAGCCACCCACTTTCTAAGCGCATGGTCGGCAATGGTATGCTTGCCTACTTAATTAATCAGGCGTGGGGAAATAATCCAGACAACTATAATCAAGAATTGATCGAACAGGTGAAAGCTAGCTTAAACAAGCCCAGTACCAATGAGTACGATGCTCTTTTGGATAAACTCATCAAGCTTGAAGCCTGGGATTTTGATTGGGACACCTCCCCGCCGCTCATTGTACTCGATACTCGAACAAGACGATGGCGCAGTGAACGTTCGCCAACTCAACCATCCGGATTGCTTGATTGGGAAGCCCTTACCGAGTTGCAAAGCCGTTTGAGCGGACACTCTTCGGTGTTGCTGGTTTCTGCCGCTCCGATTTTTGGCGTAAAATTTATAGAAGTCATACAGCGCATTGTAACCTTTTTGGGCCACCCACTCGCTGTCGATGCCGAATATTGGATGGCGCACCCGGGAACGGCTTACGGAATACTCAATGTTTTCCGGCACCGTAAAACGCCACACAACTTCGTTGTTCTTAGCGGCGACGTTCATTATTCATTTGTTTATGATGTTGAACTTAGAGGATTAAAGAATAGCCCGCACATCTGGCAAATTTGTAGCAGTGGTTTACGTAACTCCTTTCCAGAACCTTTGTTGAACACCCTTGATAAAATCAACCGTTGGCTTTACTCACCGAAATCACCTCTCAACTGGTTTACAAGCCGTCGTAAAATGCGCATCACGCCAAGAAAACCGCTCGGAGCGCCAGCGGGTCGACGCTTGCTTAATCACGCCGGTATTGGCTTAGTTGAATTAGATGAACAAGGTCGACCTACCAAAATCTGTCAGTTGGTTGGTCCAAACAAGTCTGTGGAATTTGAAAAACGCCAAAAAGAATCAGTTTGGCATTAATTTCAGCGATTAACTTTCAGAACAAATTGGCGATAGGCCTTCAAGGCGATGACAAAAATGGGACTTGAATGCATAAAGAGATCAAATATATCAATAGGCTTGGTTAAAACGCCTTGGCTAAGCATACGAATTTTTTCAAACAGGTGTGGTTCAGGAAAAAACGGAGCAAACATTAAAAGTCCCCCACCAATTAGTAAGATTGACCATTCAAAATTGTCTAACCAAGACATCATTTATTCAGCGCCCTCTTGTTTGTTAACTATCAGTACATTAGCAATAGTTAAATTAAAAAGAACCACTGATATAATGACTTGGAAACAACGTCAAACTTAATAGGTTAAACATGTCTAAGTTGGGATCTAAAACGCTTAAAGCTCGAATATAGATCGCTCGATTACAAATTTTTCATTGAATTTACGTACCTAACAGCTTGTTTTAACGTTCATTTACTCATACAAAGCATCGCATGCAGAAACAGGGCATCTATCATTAGCCCTGTTTCGTAATACAAAATCAAATCAACGAATTTTGCTACACCGCACCTGCACCATCTTTAGCCTGGCAAACATAAATGGACGCTTTCAATCCAGTCTCAAGTTGGTATTTCGCTTCAACCGCTGCTTTCACGTCATCCACTAACTCGGGTGGAACAAGTGCAACAATGCAACCGCCAAATCCACCGCCCGTCATACGTACCCCACCTTGTTCGCCAATGACTTGTTTGACGATATCAACCAGAGCGTCCACTTCTTTGACGGTAATCTCAAAATCATCACGCATTGAAGCATGAGATTCAGCCATTAGCTGGCCCATTCGCTTCATATCATTAGCACGTAAAGCATTAGCGGCTTCAACCGTACGATCATTTTCAGTGATAACATGACGCGCTCGTTTAGCGACAACGTCATCCAGCTCATCAACTCGCTGTTCAAACTGTTCTATCGTCACATCACGCAGGGCTTTTACGCCGAATACACGAGCGGCTTGTTCACACTGCTGGCGACGAGTGTTGTATTCGCTGTCAACTAACCCACGTTTTTTATTAGAGTTGATTATAACGACGGCCATATCTTCAGGCATCGATACGGCTTGAGTTTCGAGGCTACGACAATCCAACAACATCGCATGATTCTTACGACCTTGTGCTGAAATCATTTGATCCATGATGCCGCAATTACAACCCACAAATTCGTTTTCCGCCTGCTGACCGTTAAGCGCGATTTCTGCCTGAGAGATATCCAAATTAAATAGAGTCTTAAAAGTTTGACCGATCACAACTTCAAGTGCCGCAGAAGAGCTTAGCCCCGCTCCTTGAGGAACATTACCACTGACGCAAATGTCAGCACCGCGAAACTGGTAACCACGTGCCAACAGACATTTGACGACACCGCGAATATAGTTAGCCCACATTCTATCTGGCTGGAATGTAATATCTTGCGTTAAATCGAACTCATCAACGTCATTACCATAATCAACCGAAACGACACGAACACGTTGATCATCACGTTTTGACGCCGCGACAACCGTTTGGTAGTTGATTGCACAGGGTAATACAAAACCATCGTTGTAATCGGTATGCTCACCGATCAGATTAACTCGGCCAGGTGCTTGAATAACGTCGCTTGCTTCATAACCCAGCACCTGTTGAAATGCTTCTTTAACGTTTTGAACTAAATCAGACATATGCTCTCTCACTTTATTTAGGTTCATTCTAGAAGCGATAACGGCCTCCAGAAATAGATCTGTTACTGTTGTTTGTAATGAATATCACTGAGCTCACGGAGTCTTTTCGCCGCTTGCTCTGCCGTTAAGTCACGCTGACTTTCTGCCAGCATTTCATAACCAACCATAAACTTGCGCACGGTTGCACTGCGTAATAGAGGCGGATAAAACAGTGCATGAAGCTGCCAATGTTCGATCTCCGTTCCCTGCTCGAAAAACGGTGCGTAATGCCACCCCATAGAGTAAGGGAAAGAACATTGGAACAAGTTATCGTAGCGACTGGTGAGCTTCTTAATGGCTAACGCTAAATCATCGCGTTGTTCATCATTAAGTTCGCTCATTCGGCGTATGTGAGTTTTAGGAAGTAGCATAGTTTCGAATGGCCAAGCAGCCCAATAGGGAACCAACGCAACCCAATGTTCCGTTTCCACCACAACACGAGTGCTGTCTTTCAGTTCAGCTTGAACATAATCCACCAGCAAATTACTACCGTTCTCTTGGTAATAGTGTTTTAAATGATGATCTTTACGTTCGATTTCATTAGGCAAGAAGCTGTTGGCCCAAATCTGTCCATGCGGATGTGGTTGAGAACATCCCATCGCAGCACCTTTGTTTTCGAAAGCCTGTACCCAAACAAACTCTTTTCCAAGTTGTTCGATTTGCTCGTTCCAGGTATCAATCACTCCACGGATCATATTTAGGGGAAGTTCCGGCAATGTCTTACTGTGATCTGGCGAAAAGCAGATCACACGGCTTAAACCGCGAGCGCCCATTGTTTTAAATAGTGGATTATCGGATTGCGGTGCATCCCGAGTGTCCACCATTAAAGCCGCAAAATCGTTCTGAAATACGTAGGTTCCCTGATAGCTAGGATTGACATCGCCAGAGACTCGCGTGTTTGTCGGACAAAGAAAACAGGTTTCATCATACTCAGGCAGTTGTTCGGTTGCTGGTTTTTCATCCGCCCCACTCCATGGACGTTTAGCACGATGGGGAGAAACCAGAACCCACTGCCCAGTTAATGGGTTATAACGGCGATGTGGATGGTCCACAGGGTTAAATTCAGCATTAGTCATGTTCGCAACTCAGCTCTGTTAGTCTGAAGCGAAGTTTAGCAATAAATCTTGGCAATAATCCGTGATCCAACGCAATTTGTGTAAACGTTACCACAAAACCCAATCCGTATTTAAAGACATTAGACTAGACTATCAACCTATAGGCCTAGATTTATAGGCTTGATATCAGTTAAAGACACATAAATAATGAATACGTTTACACTTCGAGGTTAATATAGAAAATTGTTGAACTGAGTGAAGCAACATAAAGATTAAACTTACACTAACGTACCAAATCTAAAATTGACTTAAATTCCGGCTCACGACAATCTCGAATCAGTTCATATAAACACATTTCTACGCTGGTGACTTGGATACCATGATCCCTCATGCGATCAATACCAAGTTGCAGATTACGTTTATCGCGAGAAGAGACCGCATCACTCACCAGCTCGACGTGATAGCCAAGCTCGGCTAATCCTCTAGCTGTTTGATAAACACAGATGTGAGCCTCAATACCACAAACCAACCAATTGGTTCGACTCTGCGCATTTAATGCCTCAATAAACTGCGCACACTCACAACCATTAAAAGTAAACTTCGCGATAGCAGGAACATCTTCTAACAGGTCTTTGAGTTCCGGTACTGTGGTTCCTAATCGTTCAGGGTTTTGTTCGAGTAAAACAATGGGTAAACTGAGTGCCTTTGCCCCCTGAATGAGCTTCGAACAACTGGCTACCAAAGCTTCGCTATCATTAACCAAACGTGCAAGTTTGCCTTGAATGTCAACAACAATTAACCCAGTGTTATCTCTATCTAACATATCCCCTTCCCTGTCTCATTTCCCTATCACGCTATTGATTGATCATTATTGTTGTTCAACAAAAATTAATTGGTTGGTATCGAACCCACGCTCTTCAGCCATAGCGACAAATTTGTTGATAACGTCTTGGTCAACCGTCGGCGTTCGAGCCAGTAGCCAAAGGTAATCGGTGTTGGGACCGGAAACAAACGCATACTGATAATTTTCTTGGTCCAAATCGAACACGACATAAGAGCCATAAAACGGGCCAAAGAATGACACTTTTAAGTAACCTTCCGATTCACTACCAACAAAGTAAGCTTTACCTTCTGCCTCTTTCCATCGATTTTCCTCTGCTAAGAAACCTTTGTTTAGTACTGAAACGCCGCCATCTTGCTTAAGAGTATACTCAGCAGTAACCTGACTGAGACCTTCTTCAAAAGAATGATCGAGTCTGGCAATCTCATACCAGGTACCGAGGTAGTTCTGAATTTCAAAATTGGATACTGGCTTGACTGAATCAGGCATACCTAAACAACCGCTCAGGAAAACACAGAGCACCAAACTTAATATCTTGTTCATTGCAACTTCCTTATATTACAGACATAACATCAGCTATTTCACCATACTGTAATTATTAACAAAACACCTATTGGTTGAACTCATGCAGTGCATGCAATGCCTGATCTGCTTGTTCAGACGGAACAAAAATATGATCATGATAAAACGCCGCAATAACGTTGGCGCTGATACCTTTAGAGGCGAGTTTTGTTGATACTGCTGCGGTTAATCCCACAGCTTCTAAGCTGGAGTGAACCGTTAGGGTAATTTGTTTGAATGCGCCTTCGAATGCTAAGCCTGCGTCTAGCGCGACCGACTGTTCTAACACCAGAGTTAAACCTTCAGACTCTTGAAAGAACGCCATTGGGTTCAAAGAGAGGTAGTCTCTCACATCACCCGACACAGAACAGAAAACGAATTCTGTTTGGGTTAACTTGGGGCTGAGAGATTTTAGTAATAATTCGATATCTTTAACGCCTGACATTAGGACACCTCTTTGTAAGATTGCATCCGTTTAATATGTCA
>ERZ1673961.706-NODE-706-length-11420-cov-7.996480_pt1 | contig 11420 bp, 7 predicted proteins | sample MGYA00580189_ERZ1673961 | MGnify/ENA primary metagenome ERZ1673961 (study PRJEB41334, sample SAMN05608105) | rock metagenome | biome: terrestrial subsurface; feature: shale formation; material: shale | place: USA: Pennsylvania ... | reverse complement strand
CTCCCACGAATTGTAATTCAAAATGAAAAATTACCAACTGGTTTTAGCCTCAACTTCCCCTTTTCGCCGACAACTGATGGAAAAACTCTCAGTACCGTTTATTTGCCTGTCACCTGATTGTGATGAAACTCCGTTAGACGACGAAAAACCTGTAGAACTTGTTATGCGGTTGGCCGCGAATAAAGCGACGTCTTGTACAACAGATCAACCAAGCCTAATCGTCGGTAGCGATCAGGTTTGTGTAATTAACGATAAGATCGTTGGGAAACCACTCAATCGTGAAAATGCCATCGAGCAGCTACTTGCGCAAAGTGGAAACGTGATTACTTTTTATACTGGCCTTGCCGTACATAATACTGCGACTAACCATACCGAAGTTGGTTACGATACTTTCGAAGTTCACTTCCGGGATTTAACTCGTGAACAAATCGAACGATATGTAGACAGAGAAGAGCCATTTTACTGCGCAGGCAGTTTCAAAAGTGAAGGAATGGGGATTTGCTTGTTCAACAAGCTTGTAGGGAAAGACCCGAACACGCTTGTCGGGCTACCACTCATTGACTTGATTGATATGTTGCGTGTTCAAGGGTTTGATGTCCTTTAACTCTAATAGAACTAAGGGAGCCAATGGCTCCCTTAGTTTAAGCTAGAAAAATACCGTTAAGCTTTTCTTAAACCAGCCAGCACTTTCTCTAACTTAGGTTCCATCTTCGCATTAATTTCCATCCATTCATCATTTGAAGGGTGCTGGAACTTAATATTCGCCGCATGAAGGAACAACCGATCCAAACCATACTGACCTGTGTAAGCATCAAAACGGCGGTCACCATAACGGTCATCCCAAGCGATTGGGTGCCCGGTGTACTGTGTATGAACACGAATTTGGTGTGTACGCCCGGTGATCGGGCTCGCTTGAATCAAGGTCGCCTGTTCGAACTTCTCCAAGATCTTAAAGCGTGTCTCAGATGGCTTACCGTTTGGATTAACACGAACGATGCTGTTTACTTCATTTTTCAACAATGGCGCGTTAACCACTTTACAGCTGCTTTTCCACTGCCCCATCACCAGTGCAAAGTAAAACTTCTTCACTGTTTTTGCGCGGAACTGGGCTTGTAGGTGTCGAAGCGCTGAACGCTTTTTAGCCACAAGTAAAATACCAGAGGTATCACGGTCAATACGATGTACAAGCTCAAGAAAACGTGCGTCAGGACGTAAAGCACGCAGTGCTTCTATCGCACCAAACTTCAAACCACTACCGCCATGAACCGCGGTCCCGGATGGTTTGTTGAGAATAAGCATATGGTCATCTTCAAAAATGATCATATCTTCAAGCTCAGCAACGCGATTAAGTTTCGTGCTCGGCGCTACGTCGTCTTCTTTCTTCTCCATAGTAACCGGAGGAATACGAACCAGATCGCCCGCTTTTAGTTTGTACTCTGCTTTAATACGCTTTTTATTAACGCGTACCTCTCCCTTTCGCACGATTCTATAAATCATGCTTTTCGGAATGTCTTTTAATTGGTTGCGCAAAAAGTTATCAATGCGCTGACCCGCCATGTCTTCATCGATGTCGACAAACTGGACTTTAGTTCTTATTTCGCTCATGCGCGCTATTGTAAACGCAAATACTCGTGACTTCACATTATTCTTTCTGCAAAAGAAACACTTGCCAGCGCAGACTGGTCTGAAATCGCCCAAGCTTTTGTTTAAATTATTAAAACTCTCTGTCAAGATTTAGGTTTGTTTTGTGTCTTCATCACTTTACACGATTCAATTGTTTAGGAAACAGCCAGTTATAAATTACAAAATTTGAATTTTGTGGCAATTTTTCTATCGTTTGCACCAAAGCAGATTGCTGATAGCGACGTGCACTGCTATAGTTCACAGCTGCTAAGGAAGGTTTGGTTACATTTTATTCACTACCATTCATTACTCCTCAAGCAGTGTGAGTAGAACGTTGAAAGTCAGGTGCTGCAATTGGCGTAAGACACGTTGAATTCAACACACTTGCCACCCTACTCCTCGCATATTCACGTTGAGTACCTACCGCCCTAATAGCGGGTCACAAGTCTGCGTTTCCGACAGAAACCTAAAGAGATTTGTGATAACTGAAGTGCCCTAGAGCATCCCCTTCCAGCCGGGAGGCTGCAAAATATAAGTCATGGGATCAGGCACCGTGGAAAAGCGACCAAACAGTGGCAAGTCGACAAGAAAGATATAAAAGAAAAGACAACGAGAATTGTCGCTCTGGTTGATGGCCAGCGACTTTTCGATCTTGATATCGAGAGTCCAGGACATGAATCAAAAAAAGCGAATATCTACAAAGGACGTATCACACGTATTGAACCAAGCTTAGAGGCCGCATTCGTCGATTACGGTGCTGAGCGTCACGGTTTCCTCCCTCTCAAAGAAATTGCCCGCGAATATTTTCCAGAAGGTTACACCTACCAAGGCCGTCCAAGCATTAAAGAAGTGCTGACAGAAGGCCAGGAAGTAATTGTACAAGTGGAAAAAGAGGAACGTGGTAGCAAGGGCGCAGCTCTGACTACTTTCATTTCTCTAGCAGGTAGCTACCTTGTTCTTATGCCTAATAACCCTCGTGCTGGCGGTATCTCTCGCCGTATCGAAGGTGACGAGCGTACTCAACTAAAAGCTGCATTAAGCACATTAGAACTGCCACAAGGTATGGGTCTGATCGTGCGTACCGCAGGTGTTGGTAAGAGTGCAGAAGAACTTGAATGGGATTTGAACGTACTACTAAACCACTGGGGTGCGATCAAAGATGCATCAGACTCTAACCCTGCTCCATTCCTGATCCACCAGGAAAGTAACGTTATTGTTCGCGCAATTCGTGACTATCTACGTCGTGATATTGGTGAAATCCTTATCGATAGCAACACCATTTATGAGCGTGCAAAAGCGCACATTCAATTGGTTCGCCCAGATTTTATTAACCGAGTTAAGAAATACGACGGCGAAGTGCCACTGTTCAGCCACTACCAAATCGAAAGTCAGATTGAATCTGCTTTCCAACGTGAAGTGCGCCTGCCATCTGGTGGTTCAATTGTTATCGACCCAACCGAAGCATTGACTTCTATCGATATCAACTCTGCTCGCGCAACTAAAGGCGGAGATATCGAAGAGACAGCACTGAACACTAACTTAGAAGCAGCCGATGAGATCGCTCGTCAGCTACGTCTACGTGACCTAGGTGGTCTGGTTGTTATCGACTTTATCGACATGACACCTGTTCGCCACCAGCGTGAAGTAGAAAACCGTCTACGTGAAGCAGTTCGTTTAGACCGTGCTCGCGTACAAATTGGTCGTATCTCTCGTTTCGGTTTGTTGGAGATGTCTCGTCAACGTTTGAGCCCTTCTCTTGCAGAAGCGAGCCACCACATTTGTCCACGTTGTAGTGGTACGGGTGTTGTTCGTGACAACGAATCTCTAGCGCTTTCTGTTCTTCGTCTAATCGAAGAGGAAGCACTGAAAGACAATACTGCGCAAGTATTGGCTGTTGTCCCAGTGCCAATCGCCTCTTACCTATTGAACGAAAAGCGTCGTTCGGTTAACCACATCGAACGCATTCAAGAAGTGAAAATCACGGTTGTTCCTAACTCTGATATGGAAACACCGCACTTCGAAGTGATTCGTGTCCGTGAAGGCGAAGAATTTGATCTGATTTCTTACTTACTTCCTAAGAAACTGGAAGCGTTGAAAGAAGCAGAAGGTAAAGATCCTGTAGAAACGGACATCAAACCTAAACGATTAGAAGAACCAGTACTTAAGGGCTTTGCTGCACCTTCACAATCAGCACCTGCTCCAGCTTCTAAGCCAGCACCAGTGGCGAAGAAGAAAGAAAGCGAAGAAGTGATGAAAGAAGCTTCGCCTGGTCTGTTTAGCCGTTTATTCAAAGCGCTTGGTAGCTTCTTATTCGGCGGTTCTCAAGAAGTAAAAGAAGAGCCTAAGCAACAAGAAGAGAAAAAGCCTAGTCGCGACAACAAGCGTAACAAGCGAGATCGCAACGATCGCCGTCGTGGTAATCAACGTGATAACCGTGATAATCGAGATAGCCGCGATAACCGTCGCCGCCGTAAGCCTCGCGACGAGCAAGCTACTGAGCAGAATGATACTCAGCAGCAACAAGCAGCTGGCCAAGCAACCGGCAATAAACCGCAAAACCGTAACCAGAAGCGTAAGCCTAAAGCTCAACAAGCAGAAAATGCTCAAGAGCAAAAAGCGAATGCAAAAGTAGCGGAAAAAGGCCTTCAACTTGCAGCCGAAGCTCGTTCTGAAACAAAACCAGAAAGCAGCAAAGCGAAACCAAACGCTAACGCTAAAGCAGAAAAAGTTAAAGAACGTCGCCAACGTCGTAAACTAAACAAATCTGTTCGCGTTAAAGATCAGCAGGCTGCTGAGCAAGCTGAAGAAACACTAGTTAAAGCTACTGAATCTGTTGAAGCACCAGTAGAGAAACCAGTAGTAGAAGCAGTAGAAACTCAGCAAGAAAACAAGCAAGCCGAGTCAAAGCAACGTCGTAATCGTCGTTCACCACGTCACCTTCGTGCAAGTGGTCAACGCCGTCGTCGTGGTCGCGATCGTCGTCCTAACCCATTCCGCCTACGCAAAGGTGGTGTTGCCTCTCCAGAGATGGCAATGGGTAAAGTGATGCCACGTTACATTCCAAAACCAGCGCCTAAGAAGGAAGAGCAAGTTAAGGAAGAAGCAGTAGTCACTGCAGTACCGGCAATGCAAGGTGGTTTCGCTTGTCCTGAGATGGCAATGGGTAAAGTGATTATCCGCCGCGAACTGCCAGTCGTTGCAGAGCCTAAAGCTCAAGAAGCGGTTAAAGTTGAAGCGCCTGTTGTTGAACCAGTGGTTACTGAACCTGCTGTTGTTGAGCAAGCACCTGCGACACCAATCGTGGAAGAAAAGGCACCTGTTGTTGAAGTAACTGCACCAGTGACAGAAACGACAACAGAGCAACCTGTAGAACCAGTAGTTGAAGCTGTTGCCGAAACCATTGAAACAGTAGAAGAGGTGAAAACACCAGCTCCTGCTGAAGTTCAAGAGATTGTCGTGGATGTGACCAAAGCGGTCGCTAAGCCAAACGCAAGTGCACCAATGACAAAAGCTCCGGGTCCTCAAGAGCTGCGTGAAATTGAAGTTGCTGCGGCGCCATTTAAAGCTGACCGCTACCAGCCTAAAGGCGCTGGTAGTCAAGTAGCGAAAAACCGAGCTTCTGCAGCGATGACTAAACCAAACTTCAACTAGTTTTGAGTTAGTAATTAGCTGAAAAGCAACTAAAAAGGCTGCCAAATGGCAGCCTTTTTTACTTTCCGCTGAATCAACTTTCATTGTTCAATTTAATATCAATGACCGATCACAATTGTGGGTCAATATACGTGTCATTCTTGAACTTAATCACACTTTTCGGTAGCATTCGCCGACTAAAGTTTTCGACACCATTCTAATGCCACTCCTTTACTACTCCGATTTACACTGAGTGAGCGGATGACAAACCCACCTCTCAGTGGCTTGTGCAAATAAGAATATGTGTCGGGATAAACTCATCTCAACGAGAACTTAAAACAAACATGTTCGAATTTCCGCAATTTTCAAAGCACTCTGTAAAAAATGATGTGCTCTCAGGTTTGACCGTAGCGTTAGCATTGGTTCCTGAAGCAGTCGCATTCGCATTCGTTGCTGGTGTAGACCCAATGGTTGGTCTGTACGCTGCATTTATCGTTGGCTTGATCACTTCTATCTTCGGTGGTCGCCCAGGCATGATTTCCGGTGCAACAGGCGCAATGGCCGTTGTAATGGTATCTCTTGTTGCCAGCCACGGTGTCCAATACCTATTCGCAGCGATTATGCTCGCGGGTATTCTTCAGGTTGCCGCTGGTCTGTTCAAGTTAGGTAAGTTTATCCGAATCGTTCCTCACCCAGTGATGATCGGCTTCGTAAACGGCTTAGCTATCGTTATCTTCCTGGCTCAACTTGGCCAATTTAAAGCGCCTGACATCAACGGCATTTTGACTTGGTTACCACAAGACCAGATGATGCTAATGCTTGGTTTGGTTGCACTGACAATGGCAATCATTCATTTCTTACCTAAAATCACAACAGCAGTACCCTCTTCGCTGGTCGCTATCGTAACGGTTACCGCGCTAGTGGTTGGTTTGGATCTTGAAACCCGTACCGTCGTTGACTTCTTGCGTACAATGTCTGGTGATGAAGCAGCAACCCTAGCGGGCTCTCTGCCAACATTCTCTATTCCAATGGTGCCATTCACGCTTGAAACTCTGCAAATCATCCTGCCTTACGCGATTATTTTGGCTGCAATCGGTCTGATCGAGTCACTATTGACGCTGACAGTATTGGATGAAATGACAAACACACGCGGCCAATCTAACCGTGAATGTATTGGCCAAGGCATGGCTAACATGACTTGTTCCGTATTCGGTGCGATGGGTGGTTGTGCGATGATTGGTCAATCGATGATCAACGTAAACTCAGGTGGTCGTGGTCGCCTTTCTGGTATCGTTGCCGCAGTTGCGTTGTTGATGTTTATTCTGTTCGCATCGTCGTTGATCGAGATGATTCCTCTCGCTGCACTTGTTGGTGTAATGTTTATGGTTGTCATCGGTACATTCGAATGGGCGACATTTAAACTGGCGCGCCGCGTACCAAAACAGGACTTCTTCGTTATCGTACTGGTTACTGTTGTGACCGTACTTACCGACCTAGCTGTTGCTGTAGGCGTCGGTGTTATCGCTTCTGCGCTGATGTTTGCCTGGCAGCATGCTAAGCACATCTACGCTGACACATGTCTGAACGAAGAAGGTTCAAAAGAATACAAAATCCATGGCCCTATCTTCTTTGGTTCTGCAGCGAACTTCCTTGAACTGTTCAATGCGCAAGACGATCCGAAAGATATCATTGTCGACTTTGCTGACTCACGAGTGACTGACCACTCGGCGATAGAAGCGATTGAAACGCTGGCAGAACGCTACGCGGTGCTTGGCAAGACACTTCATCTGCGCCACTTAAGCCCAGATTGCCGTAAACTTCTCGATAAAGCGGGTAGTCTGGTAGAAATCAATGTTAAAGAAGACCCTAGCTACAAAGTTGCAACCGACTTGTTAGCGGGCTAATAGCATTGATAAATAAATAGCAAAAGGGATGAGTTGAACTCATCCCTTTTTCATTTGGCTGGATATTATATCAATCGTAGTAAATATCTGGTCATTCTAGCTTGTTAAAACACTCGATAACTGCGTTATCATTTTTGATTGCAGAATAGCTACTGATCAAAAAATTCTGCCTTGTTCTCAAGCATTTTCCCTACGCTACTTCTGATCACTTACTTACTGTGATTGCTATTAGAAGTTACAACTTCTTCAGAATGACTTCTGATGCCTCTTCAATTAAATCCAACACCAACTCGAAGCCATCGTCTCCACCGTAGTATGGGTCAGGAATTTCGTCATAGCTGGAATTAGAGTGGCTGAGAAACAACGAGAGTTTATGACGGTGCTCAACAGGACAACTATCCAAAAGATCAGCTAAATTGGCCTTATCCGCCGCCAATACCATATCAAAGTACTCGAAGTCTTCACTTTTGACCTGACGCGCTTTCATACCTTTAAAAGAGTAGCCTCGCAGTTTACCTGCCGCCATCGCGCGCGTGTCTGGTGAATTTCCTGCGTGATAACCAATTGTCCCTGCGGAATCAACCTCTACCGTAACACCAAGCTCTTTTGCTTTCGCTCTCATTACCGCCTCTCCGGTCGGTGAACGACAAATATTTCCCATACAAACAACGAGTATTCTCTTCATTTTATTCCCTGAATTATCGGTGGTTTTTCTGAATCACTTGTTGATCTATCATAGCGACATAATACGACTAGCCCAAGTTAACACCGAACCTTGGGTGTAATAAAAGGAATTGAGGTACTGATATGTCTATCGAAGAAAATAAAGAAGCCCGTCACAAGGCTCGCCAACAGAAAGTGAAAGAACAGGTAGACGCTAAAATCGCGGCCGCCCAGGAAGAAAAAGGCCTGCTCCTGATTATTACAGGAAATGGCAAGGGTAAATCAACGTCTGGCTTTGGCACTGTTGCTCGTGCTGTAGGGCACGGTTTGAATTGCGCTGTAGCTCAATTTATTAAAGGTACTTGGGATAACGGTGAACGTAACCTGCTTGAGAAATTAGGTGTTGAATTTCAAGTTATGGCGACAGGCTTTACCTGGGAAACGCAAAACAAAGCGGCAGACACTGAAGCTGCGCAATTGGTCTGGCAAGAGTGTAAGCGCATGCTGCAAGACGAATCGCTCGATGTCGTTCTGTTTGACGAACTGACTTACATGGTGAGTTACGGCTACATAGATTTAGACGAGGTTGTAGAAGCACTCAACAATCGTCCTAAAATGCAGTCCGTAGTCATCACAGGACGTGGCGCGCATCGTACATTGATTGAAATGGCCGACACCGTATCTGAAGTGAAAAACGTGAAACACGCTTTCGAGTCCGGCGTAAAAGCCTTGAAAGGTGTCGATTGGTAGTTTGACGACTAGCCATAAAAATAAAAAGGGTTGGCGAAATGCCAACCCTTTACGTATTGAATGAAGTTAGTTAAACAAGTTTTTTAATAAACCATCAACCGCTTCTTTAGTCTTTTCGTCTTTGATCTTGTCCGTCAGTTTCTCTACACCACGGTCAATCTCTTTTTGTGCTTTTTGTTTCAGCACATCATCGAATACCAGTTTGAATTTAGGGTCTGCCCACTTACCAGACACATTGATTGGTATCGTAATGTCTTTCAGCTCATCGATATTCTTACCACCTTGCCCTTCTAACGTACCAACAATAGAAGTACTGATAGTGAAATCGACGGTTTCGTTCAGGTAATTTGCCTTACCATTACCACGCACACGAAGCAGTGGTGACTGCGCCTTCATATCATCTGTGGATACCACGCCTTTGTTTAGCTTCAACGTTGCTGTCATCGCACTGAAGTCCGTTTTCTTCACTTCCTTCGTGCTTTCAACGGACTGACCTTTGAATTTTGCGTAGTTTTCTCGAATTAACTGTGCCACGTTAATGCCATGAACAGCACCATCAGCAAAGTTAATCGCCACTGTGCCCACTAGGTTCTGTTTAATACCAGTCGGTGTCAGGCTGCTACCTTTGACATTGACGTCTATATTACCCGTACCTTCCAACTTATCATTGTCTGCAACATCCACTAATAACGGCTGTACTTTCACACCTTTAATCGTACTAGTCGCAATGTATGTCGCTGGTGTTTTACGAGCATCCAACTGAGCTTTCGCGTTAATCGTGCCTTGATAAAGTTTCGAGCTGAATGAAGTGAGCTCAGCTACGCCACGGTTGACCGTAAAGCTTGCTTTCACGGCTTCCATTTTCGCGTTTGCCGCTTTGAAGTTGTCTATCGTGATGTCACCTTTAACATCCAGTGTCTTCAGTGCTGACAAATCAGGCTCTACTTCCGGGCCTGTTTGGCTGGTTCCGCTAGTTGATGCCGATTTGTCACCAGATTGTTGGTTGAGGCCCAGGAATTCATCCAAATCAATATTAGGGCTATGCAGCGCAAAACGAACTTTCGGGATATCGCTCAAAGTCACATCCGCTTTGCCGTCTAGCTCGATAGCATTTGCTGTAAGCTTCTCCAACACAAAACTCAAGTGGCTTTTGTTCAGATCAAAAGACAAATCAGACAACATATCCACCTTCATTGGTGATTGAGGCAAAGTCTCACCTTCAAAAGTCGATTTAAGTGATAACTTGTCTAGTTGTACTTTGCTGATCGCGTTGTCGACACTGAGTTGAGCAGCGCCTTGCATGTCCAACTTCATCTCTGCTGCACTGCCTTTCAGGGCATAGCTAAGGTTATTAACGGTATCAAATGCAAAAGTATCCAGAGTGATGTTAGCCGTTTCGATATTGTTGCTTGGATCAGCGTAAGTGGCATCAAACTTGATGTTCTTCAGCTCGTAACTTGCAAGACCTTTAGCTAATTTAAAGTCTGCCTGACCTTGCGCGGTGAACTTCTGGTCATTCATCTCACCTTTTATACCGAAATCTGCTGTCGTCCAATTGTCAAAAGCAAATTCAGAAAGGTTGAGAGAAATATCATACAGCTTGGTGTAGCTGTCGGCTTGCTTATCCTGAATCTCTAAAGAACCATTAGATACGGTGACACCAGCAAGGTTGATCGCCCAATCAGAACCTGACTGCTGAGTTTCTGTGCTCTGTTCCGATGCAGCACTATCCGTTTGTTGCGATTGTTGCGCTTTTGTCAGAGCATCAATGTTTTTGCTGCCATCCTTCTTGGTTTCAAGATAAAACTCGGCACCATCAAGTGTGACATTGCCAATTTCCAACTGCTTGCTGAACAACGGAGTAACCGACACATCTACGCTCACGGTATCCACTTTGAACAGATTTGGCTGACTGAAGCCTTGTGGATTTCTTAGCTCCGTACGACCTAACTCAAGACCAATGGACGGGAAGAATTGCCAGCTAAGATCCCCTTCTATCACTAACTCCAATCCCGTTTGTTTTTGGGCTTGTTCAACGATAAGGGGCTTAAATTGATTAGGGTTTACAAAAATAGTTAAAGCGAGAATCGCCCCAACGACTAGCACAACTGGTATTGCAATAATTAAGAGCAGTTTCTTCATTTGTTTATCCTTGCTCGTGTGTTTTTAAATTCATAATAGTTGATTTGTTCTATCGCTGACAGTTCCGTGAAAGCGTTAATTTATCCTTTATTGTAGTGCAACTGATTAATTTAAAAACAAAAAAAAGAAGTAACACCTAAGGTGCCACTTCTTTTTACAAAAATAAAGCGATATAGCTGTTTAGAGGCTTATGCTTTCAAAAGTCTTGCAATATGAGCTTTAAGTACGTCAATCGCGATGCGGTTTTTACCACCACGAGGAACAATGATATCCGCATATTGCTTAGAAGGTTCGATAAACTGCATGAACATCGGACGCACTGTCTGTTGATATTGCTTTAGAACGGATTCCATTGTTCGGCCACGCTCTTCAACATCGCGCTTAACACGACGAAGCAGACAGATATCTAACGGCGTATCCATAAATACTGTCGCGTGCATTAGGTCACGTAAGCGAGGATCAGTAAGAAGAAGGATGCCTTCTAGAATAATGACCTTTTTAGGCGTCAATGTAGTGGTGTGACTTGTTCTGGTGTGCTCAGTGTAGCTGTACTCAGGTACTTCAACTGCTTCACCGCGAACCAACTTCTCAAGGTGCTCACACAGCAGATCGTGGTCTAACGCACTCGGGTGGTCGTAGTTAGTCTTTACTCGATCTTCCATGCTTAGGTGGCTTTGGTCGTTGTAGTAGCAATCTTCCGTGATGACA
>ERZ1673961.704-NODE-704-length-11428-cov-47.373604_pt1 | contig 11428 bp, 12 predicted proteins | sample MGYA00580189_ERZ1673961 | MGnify/ENA primary metagenome ERZ1673961 (study PRJEB41334, sample SAMN05608105) | rock metagenome | biome: terrestrial subsurface; feature: shale formation; material: shale | place: USA: Pennsylvania ... | reverse complement strand
GGTTTAAAGTAGGGAAACACTTTACCTTATACAGCATTCTTTCCGTTGGTATGTCCACGTTCTTTTTAGAACTCATTCCCGTGTATAGTTTTTCTGATGATATTATGTTGAATGCGGTATTTGGCGGCGTGCTTGGTGGCTTTGCGGTCGGTATTACGCTAAAATGGGGGGCATCAACAGGTGGCTCGGATATTTTAGCGATGATTCTCTCACGTATGAAAGATCGTCCGATTGGCATGTATCTCATGGTTGTCAACGGGATTATTATCTTCTTCGCCGGCTTACTAAATGAACCAGAAAATGCGCTATATACATTACTCGCCCTTTACGTTGCGACGCGTGTGATTGACGGGATTCATACGCGGCATGAAAAAGTCACCGCGATGATTGTCACAAAGAAAACAGATGAACTATCGACTGCCATTCATGAACAAGTGGTTCGAGGGATTACCATCCTTCCGGCTAGAGGGGCGTATACAAAAGAAGACAAATCGATGTTAGTAGTTGTCATCACGCGATATGAATTATACGATTTAGAACGGATCATTTATGAAACAGACCCAGAAGCCTTTACCAATATTGTGCAAACAGCAGGGGTATTTGGTTTCTTTAGAAGAGAACAGTAGTAAAAAAATCCAAGTTAATAACTTGCTGAAATGTAAAACCGACACCACGTGGCGGAATGTTGTATAAGGTTGTCGGTTCGATCGTTCATTAGCTATGTTACACTTAAGGGGAAGTAAATACTATGTCACTACATAGGAAAAACATTACCTCCCCTAATGGCTATATTTCGACAATTCGGTAATGTTAAGGTAAAAGCTCGTGGCGCTTATGTCCCTCGAGCTTTTTTTCTGTCTAAAATGAAGCATGACACCAGGATGATACTGAAGATTCTGTTGTAAGTATGCTACGCTATATGAGAAAATATCTTGTATGAGAAATGGAGTAATCAGTTATGGGCAAACGTTTAAATTTATCCTATACACAAATCATGATGGTGATGACCGTCTTGACGATCATCATTTTTAGTTATTTATTTTTTAATAATCTTGAACCGTTTATCGGTATCAGTGTGGACGAAACAACAGAAACTGATATCTATGTGATTACTGACTTACACCGGCTAGGGTGGGCGAAAGCCGTTGGTCTATCAGAAGGAGACCTGATTGTTTCTGTCAATGAGGCCGCACCGTTAGAGCACGAGACGATTAGAATCAACCAGAAAGTAGAACAAGCATCCTCACTGACGATTGAACGAGACGGTCGTTTGTTGAGCTACCCGGTTCGGTATGTCTCGGATATTTTTTTGCAATATTTCTTTTATTTATTACTTCCAGGTTTATATTTTTTAATTAGTATTGTCTTTGCGTATATTAATATCAAACGTCAAGATACTGGTTTAAGTACACTGTTGATTACCTTGACAATGTTTGTCATTAGTCTCGCCTACGGTGCCTCGAGCTTACAAATTAAACTCTATCCGTTAGCCGAACTAATACTTATTATGAGTTTTCTAATCTCACCGAGTGTGTTTTTTCATTTTATTTATCAATTTTTTAAAGAAAGACGTGCGGTTTGGTTTAGTTGGTGGATGGTACAATCATTATATTTATTTAGCGCGATTACGATTGTATTTACTTTATTTGTCTATGGCCAACTAGATATTAATGACCTTATTTTGCCTGCCTTTAGTATTAGCGTGTTTTGGATTCTCGTCCAAATGATCAGCGGCTTAACGCAGCTAAAGAAAGAATCGGATAAAGACACGCTATATGGCCTGTTTTATGCGATTGGCCTTGGGGTACTACCGTACATCTTCTTTTACATTATTCCTTATTTTGTTATTGGTGAAGGGATCATCCCATTTGAGTACGTGAATTTATTTTTCTTTTTCATTCCGATGGGGTTAATGTATATGATTTTAACGAATCAATTATACTTATTACGGGTACAAATTAAAAAGTTACCGTATTATTTGATTATATCAACCTTTCTAGCTGCAGTTATTACGCTCCTGCACCTGATGTTGTTTGAAAGTTCGTTTCAATTTAGAAAAGAGTTTAGTCTGTTTTCTTATACGCTCATGATTATTTTAGGGTTATTTTTCGCGAAGAAACAGTTGGAACATTACTTTAAGCCACAGTTATTTGTTTCAACAAATGATTTTCAAGCGAGTTATTATCGTTTTAGTACGCAGCTCCAAACCCATCATACGCGGGGGGATGTGATTCAAAGTTTTGTCAGAGAAATAAAAGAAGTGATTCCGCTTGAGCATTTTAAAGTGCTTAAGCACCGGTCAATGTTGATGCCTAATAAAGGCACCGATGGTTTACCAGACCGGTATATCCCGCTACTTAATTTCTATCTTAATCAGCGCCTAGTTGTTGGGCGTCTCAATGGGCGCTTTGGTCTGTATGCGATTCCGATAAATAATTACAAGGGGGAATTATTTATCTTTTTCTTTCAACCTAAACAAGCATTAAATCAGGACCAACTCAACTACGTGTCGACACTCGTCCAATTTGTAAATTTAGCCTTAGAAAACAGAACGAGAATTGAAGACTTACTCGAAGAATTGGAACAAGCCAAACATAGTGAAAATATGGAGTGGTTATCAAGGTTATTGTTTGAGTGGTCAGAAATTGAACGAAAACAACTTGCGCTTGATTTACATGATACGTTTTTACAAGACTTAATTGTTTTAAAGCGCGACTTAGAGAGCTTACGTAAATCAGACACCAAAAGTATGACGGCGTATAAAGTTATTGAAGAACGGATGCAAGACATTATCTTTGATATACGAGAAACAACGCGTCATTTATATCCGACGATTTTAGATGAAGTCGGTCTACTTGAAGCGATTAAAGAATTGATTGAAAAATTTGAACTTCAGTGTAACAGTAAGCTTTACTTAGAGACAAATCTAGGTGCTGACTTCTATCAATCTCGTTTCATTCAACTGCTCGTCTACCGAGCTGTTCAAGAACTTTTAACGAATGCAAATAAACATGCGAAAGCAAGTAAGGTCAACTTAGCGATTACGAATGAACAGACTGGTATTACGATCGATTATAAAGACGACGGGGTTGGTGTTGATTTAGAACAGAAGCAACCCGATGGTGCCCATCACTTAGGATTATTCGCTTTAAATGAACGGGTAAAAAGTTTTAAAGGAAGATTTACCTTTAAATCACAAGTTGGTGACGGGGTAAAGGTGCAGATTTATATCCCATATAGTTAGGAGTGAGACGATGGCTTATCAAATATTACTCGTCGATGATCATAAAATCGTCGGGGAAGGTACGAAACGATTACTAGAAGAAGTAGGAGATCTAACGGTTGATTACGTATCATCAGGAAGTGCAGCACTAGAAAAAATGGCAGGGAGTGACTACGACTTATTTATTGTCGATTTACACATGCCAGTGATGAATGGTATTGAATTGACACAAAGTATTAAGAATGAACAGTCAAATGCCCGAATTCTTATTTATACTGGTTATGATACGACCGCTTATTTTAATAAATTAGTCCAACTTGGCGCTGTTGGCTTCATTAGTAAAAACTTCTCAAATGACCAACTCATCTATGCGGTGATGTGCGCCCTGAATGATTTAGCGGTCATCCCGCAAGAGTGGCTTGATACGTTGAAACGTGATGGACAGAAAGTGAAGTTAGGCAGTGGTGAACATGTATCACTCACTGAAGTTGAACACGATGTCCTTCATTATGTAGAAAAGGGCTATTCAAATGATGAGATTGCGTCAGAATTTCATGTAAGTAAGCGGACGGTTGAACGTTATTTAACGAAAATTTTTCAAAAACTTCACGTGACCTCACGTGCTGATGCAATCGAAGAAGGTAAGCGATTAGGTATCTTAGTTAAATTGGATTTTTAACAAGCTAAACAGACCGTGACAAGCGTCACGGTCTGTTAGTATGAAGCTATATCACTCATCCCCAGCATAACCAAACTCGGTCATTAGTTTGGTCACAACTGGCGTTAATGTTGCCCAATCAGCATCTGGTTCTTTAATAATCGTAATAAATGTTTGGAACCCGAAAACATGATTAACCCCGTCAAGCGTTAATAATTGATTGAGAATCGGATAGTCACTGACGTCCCCTTGATGGACAGGGTAGCTATTATTCCCATCAAACATGTGAACAGGGGATGTAAATTTCATTGCGAGTGGGTTCGGTGTCTTTTCCACTAAAATAGACATAGCATCACTCCTTATCAAGTTCAAAGTAAGTTTCTAAAAATTGTGCAACACCGTCGTCGTCATTGGTCGTTGTTGTTTCATTAATCACCGCATTAAGGCAATCATTGCCGTTTGCCATTTTGACTCCGATTCCGGCATAATCAAGCATCTCTAAATCATTATCTTCATCCCCAAAAGCAATGACATTGGCTTGGTCGATATGATAATAATGTGCAATTCGTTTTAATCCGACCGCCTTATTCATCCCCTCACGGACAATTTCGATCATATTCCAAGGTGCTCCCCAGCGGCGATGTTCAATCACGTCGGCATGATCATCGTCTAGGCGCTTGCGCAGAGCTTCTACGTGATCGTCTTTTGGGTGAATTAAGATCGACGTAGGGTCACTTTTTAAACTGTTTTTTAAACTCCCGATTTTAATCGGGTCTTCTTCTTTTTGCGTGTGCAAAATGGTCATGATCTTTTCATCATAACGGTCAAGATAAACATCGTCTTTTACTTCCGCCATAATATTATTCACTTCAAACTCATAACATGTTTGGATAATTTTTTTTGCGGTTCGGAGTCCTAACGGTGAATGCAGAGCTTCCCAGTGTTTATCGGTTGGGTGATGCAAGAGGGCCCCATTAAAGTTTACCATTGGTGTATCCAGTCCGAGTTCGTGGTAATAATCAATACTCGCCCGGTGCGGTCGTCCAGTCGCAATCACAACGGTGTGACCGAAGGCGCGTACTTTTTCAATGGCGCGTTTATTTCTGTCACTGATTGTTTGGGTTGATGTAAGTAAGGTTCCGTCTAAATCTAAGGCTATTAAATGTTTTTTCATATATTTTCACTCTCCACTTCTAGACATAAGTGTAAAGAAAAAAAGTGAACCTGTAAAGTAAATATCTCGTAAAAGGTTATAAGTGGAAAAAGACATCAAGACGTGGTACAGTAAAAGAGAAAATTAAACACGTCATTAGGAAATATTAATGAAAGAGGGATGTTCATGCGCGTTGAAACAATCGACTTACCTAACCAACGATTGACGGTTTGTCAATCAAACAAGAATGAGACCCCCGACGGAAACGATTGTTTATTATCACGGTGTCGGCGGGGAAGGGATCGATGAATTGCCGCTGGCATATCAGTTAGTGAAACAAGGATACCGAGTGATTTTACCGGATGCTTACTTACACAGTCAAATAGATCGCGTCCCACGAGCGAAACAAAACAGGCATTTTTTTGAGATCATTGATGTGACAAGTCAACGGCTACCACTGATTTATGTTTGGTTACAAGATCAAACAGGTGAAGCATCACCCACCCTGCATGTTGGTGGGACGAGTATGGGTGGGATTATTACAGCGATCTGCCTTACTCAATATGCGTTCATTGAAAAAGCTGCCTTATTAATGGGGACAGCGAAACTTAGCGACTTTTATCATTATATTACCGCAGACATTAAAAAAGGTGAGTTTCCTTTGTCTGAAACAGAAGAACAACAGTTATTATCACGCTTGGCTAGCCGTGACTTAAGTAAAAACATTCCTGCCTTGAATCATCGCGATTTGTTCATTTGGCACGGGGAGGCGGATGACTATGTTCCGTTTAAATTGACCAATCAATTCGCAAAAGATTTAACCAACTCGAAACAGTATCAAGGCCGTCTCACCTATATTAAAGAGCCGAATCAAGGGCATAATGTTAGCCGGTTAGCAAAAGAGAAGTGTTGTGAATTTTTCACGTCTTGAGGTAAATGAGTAAAAGTCATTTAAATTTGAGCGGAAATTGTATATACTAGAGATAAGTTTTTTAAACAAAAAGCAAAAAAAGATGGAGGGATTACCCAATGGATGAAGCACTACAAGAAAATTTGCTGGGGGCATTGGAAAATGTCATTGACCCTGAGCTAGGAATAGATATTGTCAATTTAGGTCTGGTGTATGGTGTCGATTTAAATGAAGAAGGCACGGCGGTTGTGACGATGACCTTAACCGCGATGGGATGTCCACTGGCAGGTCATATTGAAGCGGATGTGAAGCGGGCGCTTATGGATTTACCAGAAGTCAAAGAAACAGAAGTGAATATTGTCTGGTCACCACCTTGGAGTAAAGACCGCATGTCTCGTTATGCGAAGATTGCTTTAGGTATTCCAGATTGATGAAAAAGAGAACCGGCACGCGGTTCTCTTTTTTGTGGCCGCAGATGTAACGGCTCATATATGCGTGGTGATTAATTGATCGTACAGAGTACAAGGGGACATTGGTCGCAATTGATCGCTTGTTTTAAATAGTCTAAATCATGAATGATCAAGTGTTGATGTTGTTCACTCACCACTTGTCGTTTCTTTAACTCACTTAATAATCGATTGACGGATTCACGTGAAGTCGCACAAAAATTGGCGATTTCTTGATTGGTGAATGATTTCGTTAAGTGAATCCCGTCAGGTTGCGTTTGACCATAACTATTACTTAAGCGGATTAAGGTCGAATAGAGGGCGCCTTTTTTACCGTGTAAAACGAGGTCGCGGAATTTCGTTTGATCTTTTCGATACATCAACTGTGTATAGTTCAGTAAATCTAGTAACGCATTGGCATCTTGTTTTAAGGCTTGCTTTAATTTGTCTTGTCTAAATACCGCTAGAGAGGTTTGTTCGGTCATTTTGGCATCGACGAGGTACTGAGTCGTGGCGTCAGTAATGAGCACTTCGCCAATTAAATCCCCAGGCCCTAAAAAGCGCAAGGACAATTCCCGGCCATCAGGCGTTGTTTTAGTGACGAGTACTTGACCTGATTGAATCAAATAAAGGTCGGTGACCGCATCGCCTTGCCGAAACAAATATTGGTCTTTAGATAACTCTAGCGTATGATCGGGCTTGTTGAAATAAGCCGATGTTGCTTCATTAAGATAATTAATGTGTGGACAGGTTGGCAATGGTTATCACCTCGCTTAAATGTTAGAGACATAGGCATTGTTCGTTGTGACCTTATAAAAACAAAAACACAAATGAACCAACAACAAAACAATAAATCGAGAAATAAATTAAGTTACCCCGTTCCATGATGTTCATAAACCAGCGTAAAGAGAAGTAAGTCGTCACAAGCGCAGCAATAAAAGAAACCGTATACGGTAAAAACATCTCACCCGCACCTTCACTGAAAATATCTGTGACTTTTAGAATAAACGTCCCGAGTGAAACGGGAATATAAAGTAAGAAAGAAAAACGTAAGGCTGTTTCTTGTTTCATGCCGAGTAACATAGCCGCGACAATGGTTGCCCCGCTGCGACTGATGCCTGGAATTAAAGCAACAGATTGACTTAAACCAACGATGATCGCATCTTTTAAACTAAGATCACGATCTGACTTTTGCCCTTTAAGGTTACGAATGATAAATAAGGCAATCCCCGTGACAATAAGAGTGAGACCTACTATGCTTGCCCCCGCAAACGTTTCGGCAATCGCGTCCTCAAATAAAAGTCCTATGACACCAGCTGGAATCGTAGCAATGATCAAGTATACAATAAAGAGAAAATCTTGCTTCACCGCAGGTGTCTTTGTTTCTTTACTAAACAGGAAATTGAAGCCATTCGTTGCGAGTCGAATAATATCATGGCGATAAATGATCAAGACCGCAAGTAGCGAAGCGAAGTTCACAAGAACTTCAAAAGTTAAACTCTCAAGCTTTAAATTGAATAAGTCTTGAATAATCACCAAGTGACCACTTGATGAAATCGGAATCGGTTCCGTTAATCCTTGGACTAAACCGAAAAACAAATAAAATAAAGTTAATGAAACGTTTGTCATAATTATTCCTCCGTAATTGTCATATGTTTTGCCCTTTGTCATAATCTAATGTATATGAAAGGAGTGAAGTGATGCATCAATATTCTAAGTTTGAGCTCGACCCGTATATCAATCGTTATGTCTGGATTGAAACGCGTAAGGGAAATAGGTTGCAAGCGTATGTACAATCTGTCGATGATCAATTTGTTGAACTGGTAATTATGGAAGACAATCTGAATGCAGACGGATAGGAGAGAAATCGCCCACCGTATAATCGTCCACCTAATCAACCGTACCATCATCCGTCATATAACCGTCCACCGTTTTATCAACAGACGCCGTTTGCGCCATTTCTGTTACCACTGGCAGCACTAACAGCTATCGGATTATTATTTTAATCAAAAAGGCCAAAGCGCACTAGCTTTGGTCTTTGACTAAAATAATCATCTCTAGCGCTAGTCTTCAATATACTTCTCACCAATAAAGAAGCCGATGAGTGTAAATACAGCCGTCAAAATAAGGACTGGCCACCATTCAAATGAAGAGCCTGCCATGCTTGATAAAACATAACCAAGGAGCACAGAAATAAAAAATGACCAAATCATTAAAATAATTACCCGCATGTTGTCACCTCATTTATATAAAGATTATAACTAATATATTCTAGCAAACTTTCAGATAAAATGAAATGATTCGAATGAACAATTTCATTGTTTCCAAAAGAAAATAAGAGAAACTATCTAAAAAAGCTTGATTTCACCTCGATTATTATATATATTAGTACCAAGTCTTAATATTTGATTATAAACATAAAGTTTTATTATAAACACTAGTGAGGAGTATATAGATATGACAGCTGGAATTTTAGGATTAGGTCATTACGTCCCTGAAAGGGTCATGACAAACAAAGATTTAGAACAAATTGTAGAAACATCAGATGAATGGATTCAATCACGGACAGGTATTGAAACGAGACATATCGCAAGTGATGATGAAGAAACATCAGATCTCGCTTATGAAGCAAGTGTTCGCGCTTTAAGTGATGCAGGGGTAAGCGGAGAAGACCTTGATTTAATTTTAGTTGCGACGATTACAGGAGACATGGCGTTTCCATCCGTCGCTTGTCAACTTCAAAAGCGTCTCGGTGCAAAAAAAGCCGCGGCAATGGATGTAGGGGCAGCTTGTGCGGGCTTTATGTACGGTATGATCACAGCGGCCCAGTTTATCGAAAATGGTGGCTATGAAAAAGTGCTGGTCGTTGGAGCGGAGAAATTATCAAAAATTACGGACTGGACGGATCGTAATACATGTGTCTTATTTGGTGACGGTGCTGGTGCTTGTGTGATGGGGAAAGTGAGCGCTGGATTTGGTGTTAAATCATTTGAACTTGGTGCTGATGGAACGGGTGACACAGCTTTGTATCAAGAAAATGAATTGATCCGTATGAATGGACGCGAAGTCTTTAAGTTTGCGGTCCGCCAAATGCCTGAATCAAGTGAGAATGTTGTCTTAAAAGCAGGGCTAACGAAAGATGATGTCGACTTTTTAGTGCCACACCAAGCGAATGTGCGTATTATGGAAGCGGCTCGCACGCGTCTTGACATTCCAAAAGAAAAGATGGCTTATTCCATTAATAAGTATGGGAATACGTCCGCAGCGTCTATTCCGATTGCCTTATCAGAAGAAGTACAGAATAACAAGATTAAATTCGGTGACAATGTTGTGTTAGTTGGGTTCGGTGGGGGGCTCACATGGGGTGCTGTCTTGTTGACATATGGGAAGTAACTGTACATGAGCGGTAGCATATTAAATAGGAACGATGTAACTGAAAACAACAAAATTCGAAAGTAAAGGATGGATAAGAGAATGACGAAAAATCGTGTAGTGATTACAGGTATGGGTGCAATGACACCGATTGGCTCTACAATAGAAGCGTTATGGTCGAATTTACTTGCTGGTGTGAGCGGGATTGGCCCACTTACAAAAGTAAATCCAGATGATTTTCCTTCGAAAGTTGGCGCGGAATTAACGGATTTTGACCCAACAATGTACATGGATAAAAAAGATGCGAAGCGCATGGACTTATTTACCCAATATGCCTTAGCCGCAGCCAAAGTGGCTGTTGAAGATGCCAAACTTCAGATTGATGAGTCGAACGCAGAGCGTGTGGGTGTGTGGGTTGGTTCTGGTATTGGTGGTTTAACCACCTATGAAGAACAGTTTCATAAATTTGTTGATAAAGGTTATCGCCGTGTGAGCCCATTCCTCGTGCCAATGTTAATTCCAGATATGGCTGCCGGCCAAATTTCAATTCATCTTGGAGCGAAAGGGATTAACTCTTGTACCGTTACCGCTTGTGCAACAGGAACGAATTCGATTGGGGATGCCTTTAAAGTAATTGAACGTGGTGACGGTGATGTCATGATCACCGGTGGAGCAGAAGCGCCAATTACGAACTTAGCCGTTGCTGGTTTTGCGAGTGCGAAAGCTTTATCATCCAACCCGGATCCTAAAACGGCAAGTCGTCCGTTTGATCAAAACCGTGACGGATTTGTCATCGGTGAAGGCGCTGGTATTCTCGTGTTAGAATCACTGGAACATGCCAAAAAACGCGGCGCAAAGATTTATGCGGAGATTGTCGGTTACGGAGCAACAGCCGATGCGTATCATATTACGGCGCCTGCCCCGCATGGTGAGGGCGCACAGCGCGCGATGCTTCAAGCAATTAACGATGCAGGCATTACACCAACAGACATCGACTATATTAACGCCCACGGGACAAGTACACCACTGAATGACAAGTTTGAAACAGAAGCTATAAAAGGTGCTTTCGGTGAACATAGCCAACAGCTGCTTATTTCATCAACAAAATCAATGACGGGTCACCTTCTTGGTGCAGCAGGAGCGGTCGAGGCGATTGCGTCAATTAAAGCCATCACCGACAGCGTCATTCCACCAACGATTAACTTAGAAACACCGGACCCAGATTGTGATTTAGATTATGTGGCCAACACGAAACGGGAAAAAACGATTCAGTATGCCTTAAGTAATTCACTTGGCTTTGGTGGACATAACGCTTGTTTAGTGTTTAAGAAATACAACGATTAATGCCCTTATTTTATACAAAACATACATTTAGCGCCACCCTCCCTTTTGTCATGATCAGATAAAAGGGAGGGTGGCGCTTTTTGGCATAGGTCACCACTCTTAGTCATAGACTACAACATCACGTGACTATTCGTTAAAGGAGTTTTTTAAAAGTGATGTTTTTTTAATCGGCTTTGGCTTCATGGTACAAGGCGGCGTCATGGCCATTTTATATTTAAATCTCATACCACAGCCGTTTGATATAAAAACATATGTCGTGTTTATCGATTTAGGGCGAGAAGACACCTTCCTCAAGTGCGTCAGCACTAGGTGGGTGATGAAT
>ERZ1673961.703-NODE-703-length-11455-cov-5.325000_pt1 | contig 11455 bp, 5 predicted proteins | sample MGYA00580189_ERZ1673961 | MGnify/ENA primary metagenome ERZ1673961 (study PRJEB41334, sample SAMN05608105) | rock metagenome | biome: terrestrial subsurface; feature: shale formation; material: shale | place: USA: Pennsylvania ... | reverse complement strand
TCGCCTTCATCTGGTGTATTAACTTCTGCACCATATAAGTAATCACGTACACCACCTAATTCAAATCTGACATTATCAATAAAGATATCATGCGCATCACTTGGTGCGCCTGCTAAAGCACCTACAAGGAATTTTAGACCAACGATATCATCTTGTGACATGGTTACTTCGTAGCTATAGTTTTGTACTTCTTCTGTTAAGGCTACAACTTCACTTAAAGAACGTACATAACCGCCTGCCTCACCATTATCAATGACTGCTTCAATATCTCGAGCCGTTGTTGCATAAGCATCAAAGGACACGATATACGTTTGATCAGCTGTAACTGATTTTCCTTCTTGGGATAGAGAAATATCCCATGGGTTTTCTCCGACATGATCAATCGAAACTTTTGCCATATCATTTTCTACACTAAACTCTGCTTGTGATGGACCATCGTATTGACCTTGGAAGTGTGTAATCCATCCTTCAAACTCTTGACTGAAATCAGCATTGTCGAGTAAGAAAGCTGCTTCACTTGAACCTGCAACTTCTAAGCCAATGTTATCAATCGTTACTTGATGTGCTGGTAAGTCAGCAACGTCAGCGATAGCACCAAGCAAGAATTTAAAATCAACGGTATCATCGTCTGTCATATCAAACGTATACTCAAATGTTTGCATCTCTTCCGTTAAGGTGACAATATCTGAGAAGTAGCGATGATAGCCAGCATTTTCTACAACGACATCTACTTGACGCTCAACTGTTGACGAGGCATCAAATGAGACGGTATAAGTTTCTCCTGCTTTTAATGTCAGCGCATTCTGCATTAACATTAAGTGCCAGGGTTCCCAGCCAGCGTTTTCAATATCAGCGACAAAAGCACCTGCTTCTACGCCAAGTGTTGCGACTGACGTTGGTTCATGGTCACCTTGGTTATGCACGTTAAAGTATTCTAAACCTTGATTGAATCGTCCATTACGTAATGGGAAACTTTCTTCTAACGTTAGGCTAGTATTGTTGTTAGTTAGACGCGTTAACTCAACATTATCCAACATCACATCCGCATCACTTCCACCTAAGAAGAAAACGAGTTGACCATTTAAATCTTCGACATCTGTCATTGTTAACGAGATTGTTTTATCTTCAAATGCGTCTGTTAAAGCAACTGTTTCTTTAACATACACCTCTTTATCCGCGCTCACAAAACCAACCTCAATATTACGGGCAGATGCTGCTTTTGCAGTAAAGTTTAATTCGTACTCATCCGTTGGTGTAAACGTTAAGCCTGGTTGCGCTAATGTTAACGCATCCGCACTGTCACCACCATCGGTGATCTCTGCAGTAAATACGCGTGTAGATTCAGGTACATACGTATCGGCTGTAACAGATGGTGCCGCCACATCCCAATACGTTAATCGGTCCATTGCCCCTTGGTCAAATGTTCCATTATAAATATAGTTACCATTTGATAACGGCTCTTTTGGATCACTTTCATTATATGGGTCTACTGGATCAATTTCTTCTAATACAACATTACCAATGGCTACCCCTTGTGTGTTTGACCCTACATTAAATTCAAGTCGGGCTAACGGATCGGTATCATGTTGCATCTGAAAGACCATGTCATATGTTTGAACGTCTGTTGTTAAATTATAGTCTTCACTTGGTGAGTAAGCTGTCCACCCTCGCTCAGCGCCGCCACCGATTTTTACGTTCATCGGTCGATTGGCATCAGCTTTCGCATCAAAGCTCAACTTATAATGACGCCCTTTACCAACAGTCACATTTTGAATAAGCTGCAGGGCATACGTTTGGTTTCCACCACTTGTGATGTCTACTTTTGCGAACGTATCATCAGCCACTACTTCGGTACTAACTGAGCCATCACCACCGAATTCATCAAGCTTTAAAAAGTTCCAGTACGTTGGATCCCAGTTATTGGCGACGTCATCATTCGTCTGAAGCGTGGTAAACCCTTCAGCGAAATCTGTATCATAAACATAATTACCATCAACCGCTACTTTCGCATCTGTAGGAAGTTCTTCTGCTTCATAAGATGGCTCCACTGGCGCATCATAACTTGCTTTTTCGTAAGCGCGCACGTAGTCTACCTTTACTTGGTTAGGGAAGACCGTTTCCGCATCGGGCGCACCGCCATACCAGCCACCAACAGCTAGGTTTAAGATCATATAAAAGTCTTGATCAAATGGTGCTGGATAGCTAAATTTCGTGGCAGCATCGCCATCTTTGGCTGTCCAGTTATTTAGCGTTTGATACAGTTCATCATTCACGTACCAGCGGATTTCGCCTGGTTCCCACTCTACCGCATAGGTGCTCATGTCCGTCGTGTCAAAGCCTTCTTCAAAGTGATAATCACCTGCGGTATATCTATTATTTGGCCACTGCGAACCGTAGTGAATCGCCCCGCCAACTTTATTCGGTGTTGCGCCGGCATTTTCCATAATGTCAATCTCACCAGATGCTGCCCACGCACCGTACACATCATCTTCTGGCATCATCCAGAATGCTGGCCAAAATCCTTGACCTGCTGGTAAGGACATTCTCGCTTCAAAGCGACCATACGTCTGGCTAAAGTTGCCTTTCGTGTGAATTTTACCTGATGTGTAGTTGTATGTACCTGTCTCATCAGTCACATCTTGGTCCTTTGCCTCAATGATTAATTGGCCATCTTCTACACGTACATTGTCTTCTTGATAGGATTGGAGTTCTTGGTTCCCCCAACCAGGGACAAAGGTGCCGTCCGGCTCAAAAAAACCGTTACCAATATCATAAGACCAGATGTCGGTATTTAATGACTCACCATCAAAGTTATCTTCAAATGTTAATTCCCAATCAGATGTGTTTGCTTCCGCCGTCATATTTGGCGGTCCAATAAATAATAAAGTGATAAATGCTAAAACAATCAGGCTACTTACAGGTTTTTTCATCTACGTTCCTCCTTGGTTTGTGTTTAAAACAGTAACGATTTCATGTATGCTTATTATTTTCGTACCACCTCCTTTAAATTTACGAAAATTCGGTCTTTTTCAAACGAAAGTTACGAAAGCGCTTTCTTTTTACATGATAAGAAAAGAGACCTCTCGATCTCTTTTCCTTATCACTAAGCTAACTCACAACGAATATCCGTCGCTTCACCTTGACGTACGCGGTAAGCAACGTCACCTTTTACGACCGCACCATTGATTGTTTCTGATGTGCCATCGGTAAAGGTTACAACGTAACGCTCAGGCTTCACTGCCGCTTCACCAAACGTATCTTGACGCATTGGATTCACATAAGTAATCTCAGTCTGTCCTAAGAACGTTGCCGTTAGTTCACCATTTTCTTTAAACATCCAACCTGCTAGCTGCGGGTTAAGTTTAAGGATAAGTGTGTCGTCTGTTGCTTCAAACGGTTTTCCACCTGTCATCATCACAAACCACATATTCATAAATTCAATCGTTGAGCCGCTCAGTCTCGCCACAAAGCCACGGCCATGAAGCCCTGGGTCTGGGTTAGCTGAACTGGCGATAAATGAACTGTTCTCAAGTGTTGAGCGTCCATACATTGCTGGGTCTAGGAATGGAATTAACGCTTGTTTCATATCAGTAAAGAATTCTTCTGTAAGACCAGACTTTAAAGTCGCAAGTAAATACTTGTATTCCATATGAAGGAACACAGATTCATTCTCTAACCAACCCGGTGTGAAGGCACTTGCTCGACCGAGTTCATCTGGTTCATCTTTAATTGACATCGATGTTTTATACATCCCTAATTTGTCATCATAAATCGCTGACTGCTTCACTTCATTATATAAAGCTTTTGCTTCATCTTGATTGTCTTTTAGCTTCAACGCTTTAACTAACCCTTCTAAGAAAGGCGTCACCGCTTTCGCCTCAAATTGAAGTTCACTCACATTGATTTTATCCGCTTCGGTGTAGCTGACTTTACCGTCTTTTGCTTCAAAATAGAAGTAAGTTGGAATCAGTTCAGCATCAAACGCTTCTACGGCAGTAATTGCTTGTTTAATCCGATGATTCAGTGTTGCAATATTTTCACGTAAGCTTGTAGTTGTATATGTCACTTCTTCACCAGAGAGTCCACTGTAAATGCGTTCACGGTAGTTCTCTCGATGCGTGGCAACTTCATGCCAATACGCTTGTTCTGTTAATTCACCATTATTAAATGCTTGGATCGACTGGAGCACCTGTCTTAAGAGATCACTCACTTCTACCGGTACCGAAATATCTTTTGCTTCATCAATTGACAGCATTAAATCAAACAGGCGTTTTACTTCATATAACTCTGAAGTCGAAGCACCAATCATTCCTGGTAAACCATTTAGTGAGTCATTCCAGCCAGGCTTATCTGCTTCCATTTCAATTCCAAGACCAAATGGTGCAAGGGTTGCTGTCTTCACAAGTCCTAGCGTTAATAACTTACTATATAACGTTGTCTGATAAGAACGACTTGGGTCTTGCTTCGTTTTAACCCAATCGGCTTCTGGCTTATCTTTATTCATGTGAAGGGCGTGGTATTGTCTCAACTGTCCATTCACTAAGACATATTTATCTTCACGTTTTTTTACTTCTGCTGGACTATTGAAGAAGATATAGTCTTTGGTGAAGTATAACTCATCCGTTTTATCTGGATAAATCGCCAAATAACTTTCAATCAGATCTAAGTTGTACGTCCAGTGATCGACCCAGAATCCTTCATGGAAGGCTGCTTCGAAGTTCTCTTTCGATTCACTTAAGACATGTGCTAGGAACACGTCAAAATCTGTCTTTAACGACACGCGTTCATCCTCAATAAAGTGTTTTAATTCACCCGGTGTGTAACTTGAGTCAAAATACATCTTTAGTACTTTTTCATCTTCCTCATCAACATAATGACTAAGATCAAATACTTGCGTATCTAGTGTAAATCTAACCCCTTTAACACCGAGAGGGTTATAGCCATCTAATTGAATCAAGTTCATAAACATTTTTAAGTTATAATCTTTTACACGTGGTTCGAAGAACACATCGCATCGTCTATTTTGATTAATATCGCGGTAGTTACCGTTCCCTTGAGAATAATACGTCGGACTTAACGAGAAGAAGTTATAATCTCTTTCAAGGTCACCGTGTTTACGGGAGTAAAGGTAATACATCGTTTCTTTCCCGTTATGGGTAAACACATGTGGGAATCCACCACGTAAACCATTATCTAAATAGCTCTGACGACTATACGCATCAAATAACGGTTCATTTGTTGAACTCGTAATTGGCGCCGTAATATCATCGGTAATCGTTAGGGCCTCTGCTTTCTTGTCTTGTAGCATCTGAAAGTTTAGTTCTTCTTTGACGTACTGATTGACATGATCTAAACCTGTCGCATAACCAACAACGGTTGACCACTGAATACTTCCCTCAGAGGTTAATGTTGCCTCAATAGGAGTAAAACCACCAGAGACGCGGTTCGTTGTCTGCGCTGTTTCTTTTGTCAATGTTTGAAGTGGTGTTGTATTAAACGGTACTGCCGTTTGTAAGGTTGTATCCGTACCAAATACGAGGTTTTTATCAATGATTGGTTGGGCAACTGTTTCCAAACCATCTTGATAAACGGTACTGTAATAGAAGTTTCCTTGAGTAATACTCTTAACTTCAGCAGAGTCTTCTGTACTGCCGCGTAAGAAATAAAACGGAATATTATTTTCTAAGTTTTTAACATCAAACCAACTCTTTAATGTATTACCTAATTCTTTATAAGCCGCATTTTCAACACCGCTCGGAAAGATACTCGGTAAACCATCTAAGATTTCAAATTGACGTGTGTCTTTCGCTAGGTTAGTAAACGTAACATCACGTACTAAACCCGCCACTGGCGTATTCGGTAAGGCGAAGTAGTTAATGGTTAAATCAAACTGATGTACCGGGTGATGATAATGAAGACTCAACATATTTTCAGCAATTTCCATTCGTGTTTGACCGGTTGTGTCATGGGCTGCGAATGGTTCAATGGTAATTGTATCCTCACCGTTTATGATTTTGATAAACGTTCTAAACCCTTGGGTTTGTACCAATTGATAAGATTTATCCGCCGGTAAAAATTCCATAATCGCATGATCTTTATCTTGGACACCAAAGCTCGCAATCCCTTGACCGCGATTGACGTAGAAGGCCCAAATCGGAAGACCACTTTCCCCTGCCACACCTGGTAAAAAGCTAGAGAAGGTTGGCTGCTTTGAATAATTTTCTATATTAAAATGATGGTGTTGATCGAGTTGATACAAATAGATCCCTCACTTTCTTTGTACTATTATGCATTTACAAGCATAGCTTTTGCTTCTGTTTTTCGTTTAATTCTCTCAAAGCGTGAGAGATGAATCGACATGATTAAATAAATAAACATACTGACACCAATGAATATTGATACTTTTGGTAAGAAAATAAGAATAAGTGCATAAGCAACAATCCAAAATAACTGCATCAACATTAACCCCGGTTCAGCAAAGACGAGACTAAACGCATTTTTCACGTATTGAAATCCTTTTAAATCATAATGAGCCATGACTGAAAACAGGTTAATAAATGTTAAAGTTAAAACAACCGCACCTGCGATTAAGATGCCCATTAAGTACACCTGGATGTTATCAGGGTAAAAGAACGGAATGAATCTGATATTCACGTACACGATATAACCTAATACCCCGAACAACAAACCAAAGGCATTTGACAACAGGAACATTTTTTTGTAATAACGGAAGAAATAAACCGGGATTGACACACCTTCTTTACGGTTAATTAAGTCACGTGACACACTAAATACCGCAACAGTAGCTGGCATGAACCCTAAAATCCCAAGGCCAAGGACAGTAAAAACAAACCAGAGAACATTTAAAATAATGAATTGTGATAACCATCCGGCAACCAGTTGAATTTTATTTGACATGTTTATTTCCTCCCATAATTTTTAAAAGTTAGCTCTTTACAGCACCTTCAGAAAGGCTTTGAATAAAGAGTTTGTTGAACATTAAGAAGATCACAATCAGTGGTACTGTTGCCCAGAATGTTCCGGACATGATCATACCGTAGTCCATCTGACGCGCATCATTCAATGTACGTAACGCAACTTGTAGTGTATGCATTGATGGCTCTCTTAAGACCGTTAATGGCCATAAGAAGTCATTCCACGCTTGCATAAACACGATAATACCAAGTGTCGCGAAAGCCGGTAATACCGTTGGTGCAACAATGTTCCAATAGATTCTAAATGTTGAACAACCATCCATTTTCGCTGCTTCAATGAGCTCATCAGGTACAGCGTCTTGAATGTATTGGCGCATCCAGAAAATACCGAAGGCATTAATCAGACCTGGCACAATAACGGCCTGGAAAGTATTGATCCATTCTAACTGCGTCATAATGTAGTATTGTGGAATCAAACCTAGTTGCGGTGGAATCATCATCGTAATTAAAATAACTGAGAATAAAGTTTTTTTACCTTTAAATTCTAACTTCGCAAACGCATAACCTGCAAGTGAACATAAGAATAAAACACCTACCGTAATACTTGTTGATACGAATAATGAATTCGCCATTGAGCCGAAGAAGTCCATATTTGCTAACACATTTTTAAAGTTATTAACTAAGTCCGCACCTGGTGTAAATGGAGGTGGGAATGAATTGATTTCTCGGTTGGTTCGTGTTGCCATCGTAAACATCCAGTAAAACGGAAACAGCGATAAAAGTGAACCGAAGATTAAAAACAGATACACAAACGCTTTTTGAATTCTTCTATTTTTTGTATGATTTTCTTTGTTGTTCATTTCTTTCCCCTCCTATCGTACTTTCTTTGTGCGACCGATACGGTTCGTTAACAGTAAGTTAATACCGGTAAAGATAATAATGATAAAGAATAACACAATCGCGGCAGCTGATGCACTACCAAATGCATTATAGACAAAGGCGTCTTTCCAAAGGTAAGCCACCATCGTAATACCTTCTTGTCTTAAGTTACGTCCTAAGAAAACAAGTGGTTCAGTGAAGAGTTGTAGTGCCCCGATTGTTGCGGTGAAGACAACAAAGGTAATGGTTGGTTTCAACATTGGAATCGTGATGAGACGAATTTGTTGCCAAACAGTCGCACCATCAATCTTAGCTGCTTCATATAAAGCGTTCGGTATACTTTGCATACCTGCTAAGAAGATAATCGTGTTATAACCAACCCAGCGCCAGAATACCATGATTGAGATCGTGATTTTAACTGGCCAGTTCTGGATATTCCAGTTGATTGGTTCAATATCAAAGAAACTTAGGATGTAGTTGATAAAACCTGCTTCTTGGTTACTAAAAATAACACCAAAGATAATGGCTACCGCTACAATAGAGGTGACATACGGCAAGAAAATCATCGTACGGAATGTATTTCTGAATTTAATTAAGGTTGAATTTAAAGCAAAGGCAAGTAGAATACCGACAATGATCTGTGGTGCTGTTCCTAACAACCCGATAATAAAGGTGTTCTTAATCGCTTCGTAAAAAATCGGATCGGTAAAAATAAAATTAAAGTTTTCCATTCCGACAAAGGTCATCTCACTTAAACCGTTCCATTTGAAAAAGGCTAAGTAGAAACTAAATAGCATCGGGAATAACCCGAATACAGCATAAAGTAAAAAAAACGGGGAGATAAATAAGTAGGCCGTCCGTGCAGTCTTATTTTTGTCTTTGAGGCTTTTTTCCATGAGTGTCCCTCCTTAATATGGGTTAAAGAATATGGCCACAGCCATATTCTTTAACCAGTTTTCTTTTTATTGACGTGCTAATGCACTTTTCGCTTGTTCAATCGCTGCGTTCCATTCTTCGTCAGGATCTGCGCCTGCGTTTACGTTAGATACAGCTTCTTGTAAGACATCGTTTACAGTGTAGTAGCCTTTACCTTTGTATACAGGTACAACTGCTTCAGCTGCTTCTGAGAATACTTGTGCAGTTTTAATACCACCAAAGAACTCATCAGTGTAGTCTAAGAATTCAGGATCTTCATATACAGCTGGTGCTGATGGGAAAAGACCATAATCTAAAAATGATTTTAATTGTTGTTCTGGTGCTGTCATCCACTCAACAAATGCATAAGCTTCTTCTGGATGCTCAGATTCAGCTGGTACTGTTAAGTAAGAACCACCCCAGTTACCGGCACCTTCAGGAAGTGTTGTGATTGACCATACACCTGGTTCAGCGTTATCTTTGATAACCCCTTGCATCCAAGCTGGACCTAATAATGTTGCGTAACTTCCTTCACCCATACCTGCGAACCATTCTGGTGTCCATAGTTGGATGTCGCCTACTAAATCTTGTTCAATTAAGCTAACAGTATAGTCATAAGCATTGCGGATATAGTCATGTTCTTCAACGATTAATTCATCATCTGTGTTAAAGAAGTGTTGTGGTGCTTGGTCACGACGTGCGTTAAAGATAAGTTCCGCACCATCAGTCATTTGCTTACCAGTTTCTGCGTAGATTTCTTGTGCAACAGCTTCGAAATCTTCCCATGTTTGAATCATTTCACCAACAGCTTCTGGTGATGACTCTAAACCTGCTTCTTCAAATACATCGGTACGGTAGTACATAACGGTTGGACCGATATCTGTTGGTAAACCAAACATAAATGATCCGTCTGCGTTCTCACCAGTTTTCCATACCCAGTCTAAGAAGTTTCCTTCAACATCATCAGCACCATAATCTTTTAAGTTATGGAATCTATCTTGTGCATCACGGTAACGCTCTAATTGGTTAACTTCAACCATTGTTACGTCAGGCGCACCTGAACCAGCTGATAATGATGTAAATAAGTTATCGTGTAAATCGTTTTGGTCCATGTTTTGAAGTTCAACTGTTACATGTGGATTTGCTTCCATGTACTCTTCAATTAATACATCGTAACCTGTGTTACCAAACTCCCAAAACGTTAATGTCACATCTTCTTTTTCATCCGTTGTATCATCTGATGTATCTTCTGTTGTTGTGTCGTCGCTTGATGTATCGTCTGTCGACGTATCATCCTCGCCACCACAGGCTGTCATCAATAACACACTCAGTAATCCTACTAAAAATACTTTTAATAATTTTGACATGTTCATTTCCCCCTACTCTTATTAGCAATTCAAAGTTTCAAGCATTTTCAATCATTAACATGTTGTGATTATTGACTCACCTCCTTAAGTTTCCCCTTTTATTTTCTCTCAAACCACTTTGCTACCCTATAAGGAAACATTTATCATTCTAATCTTTCGAAAGCGCTTTACAACTCATCCTAAGAATAATGCCCTTTCTCCCTCATCCACTTCGTATCTTTTTGGCAGCAAATACGCCGTGGAAAGTTTGATTGACATTGTGTGTTTGTAAATAAATGAATCACTGATCTTTAATCATTTCATCAATAGCAACTAATAAAATAAAGATTTGAAAGCGCTTGCGAAACCGCTTTAGTAATTACTATAATAAAGCCCTTAACATCATTTGTCAACCGTTATTCCATGTTTTTTTCGTTATTTTCGTTATTTTGTTTTAATGTTTCTATCAATCCGCTTAACTGCAATGATTCCGTTTTCAATGCTTCTGATTGAGAAGCAATGGCCGCCACACCGTGGCGTTGTTCTTTTATTGCCCGATCAGAAAGATTCAACTGTTCAAACGTCTGTTCAGATGAAGCTTGCATTTCTGCGATCGCTTGATGTAATTGATGATTTTCATCTATCATTACTTTTAAGCTTTCATAATTTGTATCTACGTGATTGGTTAGTTCAACAATGAACTGTTGCATTTTTTCTAATACACCAATGTTTTGTCCCATGTTATCTTTTTCTTTGGCGATACCATCACTTGATTGAACAAGCACCTCACTGACTTCTTCTGCGCCTGTTTGAATCGTTGATAAGACATTATTCATATCCGTAATCGACGCATTAACGTCTTGTGATAATTCACGGATTTCACTTGCCACAACGGCAAACCCTTTACCTTTTTCACCTGCACGGGCTGCTTCAATAGAGGCGTTTAGTGATAATAAATTGGTCCGTTTAGCGATATCATTGACGAGCGCTGATAAATCTGACACTTGTCCAATATTGTCTTTTAGCTTGATGATTTCTTTTGTTGACTGATTAATCAATTCATACATTGTATTGATCTGACTAACCGAGGCATTCATCACTTTAATCCCTTGTTCGGTTTGAACAGAGACATCTTTTGATTTGTGTCGCATGGCGTTACTTTCTTCTTCAATAATTCCTATTCGTTCATTAAAGGTTTCTGAATAACTCACTATATCTTCCGTTAGATTTGACTGATGATCCACCGCTTTCTTCAACTCACTGACATGAGACTTTACATCTTTATTCTTTGTTTGAAGTGTCCGTGCGCCTTCATCTAACTGAGTACTTTCTTCATTTAAATGCGTACTAACTATAGATAAGCGTTCAATCATACCTTTA
>ERZ1673961.702-NODE-702-length-11509-cov-5.344247_pt1 | contig 11509 bp, 10 predicted proteins | sample MGYA00580189_ERZ1673961 | MGnify/ENA primary metagenome ERZ1673961 (study PRJEB41334, sample SAMN05608105) | rock metagenome | biome: terrestrial subsurface; feature: shale formation; material: shale | place: USA: Pennsylvania ... | reverse complement strand
GAATTAAGCACGATGGGGTAGGCATGGCTTCTCTCTGAATTAAGCAACAAAGCCGCTTAATGCTGCTCATTTTCGTATCGCGTGCTTAAAGTCTGTATTGGCAAATCATCAAGAAACGACCTCCTTTAATTTCTTTGAGGATGTGACTACCCGAGAAGTGCTTAAAAAGCGTTACAAGTTACTCAGTGCTGCTTATCATCCAGACAAGGGAGGCAACCTTGCCGTTATTAAGTTGATTAATCAGCAATATAAAGCGGCTGCTCTTTTGCACATGGCATCGTGTAATCGCTTCTCTTCTTAAACATCACCCTTAGGTATTCTCATCACTGACTTATAAGGCGATTGCAGCCGCATAGTTTGAGTGTCAGTGCGAGGAGTCCTCCGCCAATCACACCCGCCAAATGTGCTTCGGTCGCCACACGTGCATGAATCAGTTGCTCAGTCCCCATCGAGCTGCCAAACGCTTGTTCCCACACCACTTTCGCCACCACGCCAAGCACCAACAGCCAACTGCTGCGACGGCCTTGCAGCGCCTCTTGCAGGGCAAAGAAAGCAAACAGAGCGTGTAAGGTGCCGGAAAGACCCACGTAGATGCGCATGTCGGTAAGCAGCACGCAGAGTCCAATCCACACGCTGAGTGAGAGCAATAGAATCAACAACGTACGCGCCGCTGGTTTAAAGATAAAACTGATGATCCACAACCCGGCGAGGTTCATGCCTAAGTGGGCAAAGTTGGTGTGGGTGAAATTTCCTGTTAGGATGCGCCACCATTGGCCGTGTTGAATGCCGCTGAGCTGCCACGCACTCCAACCAGCGAGCGGCTCGAATTGCAGCCCGAAACAAACGATACTGATTAAAAATAGCCACAGGTATAGATTCACAGCATGTCCCGTTATTGTTCAGAGTGTGGAAAAGCACGCAAAGCCTGCATTTGTGATGCGATTGTGCCGTTAAGTTCGCGAGTGGAGCTTATCATCCTTCAACACCCAACTGAAGAACACCGCCCGATGGGAACGGCGCGCATTCTGAGCCTGTCGCTCCCCAACAGCCGCTTGCTGGTGGGGGAAGATTTTCGTCAGCACGAGGAACTGAACCGCCTGTTGGCCGATGAAAACGCGCAACATTTCGTGTTGTACCCCAGTGAGCAGTCGCAATCCTCGGCCGAGTTTGAGCCCGAAGCAGGGAAAACGCTGCGCGTGATTCTGCTGGATGGGACGTGGAAAAAAGCGTTCAAAATGTGGCAGGTGAATACGCAGTTGCATGCGTTGCCCTCGCTGCACTTACCCAAAGATCTCACCGGCAATTACCGCATCCGAAAAGCGCCGAGTGACAATGCGCTCTCAACCGTCGAAGCGGGTTATCATCTGTTGCAAAGTTTGCAGCCAGAGAGTGATTTTTCGCCGCTGATGAACACTTTTGACGCCATGATCGAGTATCAGATTCAACACATGCCGCCGGGCGTGTTTGAGCGCAACTACCTCAATAAAGACCAATAGTCGCGCTCACTCCACTTAGTAATGTACATGCGCGGAGAACAGTTGCTGATGCAAACGCTGGGCGTAAGCATCGGTCATCGCCGCGATGTAATCACAAATGACCCGCATGCCATCGCCGGATGCATGCTCCGCGGCTTGCCATTTCTCGCGGGTCGCCTGTGGCAGTAAGCGCTCCGGATCGGCAGCCAGGGCTTCAAACAAATCCATAATGATCTGCTGGCCCTTGTATTCAAAACGCTGTACTTGCGGCACCTGAATGACATACTGATTGACGAAGTTCTTGAGAATCTCCAGCGCATCGGCCATGTTCGGTTCCAAATAGGCGTTAAATGCCAGCAGATCACTGTCGAACGGCGCATCCACCGGTCGTACGCTGATACTGGTCAGCAGCGCATTGACGATGCCCCCGATGGCGTCTTTGCGCACATGGTGCTGGCCGGAAAACAGCATTCCACTCAGCTCATCAATGTGTTCGGCAAACCAACATTCACCGCTGTTGGCGAGCAGGTTCGCGGCCGCTTGCTGCCATTGCGTCTGCGTGACCATACCCAGCACTATTGCATCTTCCAGATCGTGTACCCCGTAGGCAATGTCATCCGCCAGCTCCATGATCGAGCAGTCGAGCGATTTAAAGCGGGTTTTCTGGTGCTTATACGGCGTTTCCGCTTCGCCGCGCATCTGGCTCAGCAGCGCGCGATCGTTCGGGGTGAGAGGCGCTAAGACCCACTCAAACATTTGGCGGTCACAATCGTACACGCCTTTGGCTGGCGACCAGTCTTTGGCTTTGAGCTGACGCTGATGCGGCACCGACTCGGGTATTTTCTCGGCGCGGGTCTGACTCAACAGCGCCGGGTATTTCAACAGGCCCAGTAGCGTGCGGCGCGACAGGTTCATGCCGTGATGCTCGGTGTAGGGCTCTAAACAAGTGACGATACGAAACGTCTGGGCGTTGCCTTCAAAGCCACCGTGTTCACGCATCATGTAGTTCAGTGCGATTTCGCCCCCGTGACCATAAGGTGGGTGACCGATGTCGTGCGCCAGACACAAAGAATCAATCAGGCTGTCGGAAGGCATCAGGTCGCGAAATTCCGGCTGCTTGAGTTTGATTTGCGCCACGATGCCGGTACCGATTTGGGCGGCTTCAAGAGAGTGGGTCAGGCGAGTGCGGTGGAAATCGTTAAGGCTGGTGCCGTGTACCTGAGTTTTGGCCTGCAGACGGCGGAATGCCGCAGAGTGTAGGATGCGTGCGCGGTCGCGTTGAAACGGACTGCGGTGATCGTTGCGGCGAATTTTGTGTTCGTCGTTGTTGCGTTCTTGCCAGTCTGGACTGATGGATACCTGCATACACTGCTCCCGTTCCATTTCCGTGCTGTCTGGAACGCCAGACAGCTTAAGGATACTCGACCATTTTTATAAAACTTACAGCGACTTAACTGATTTCGTCCAGTGTTAATTCAAAGCTTGGCGCGAAGGTTTCCAGAAAATAGGCCATTTCCGGAGTATGGCGCTCTTGCAACGTTACATCGAGGCGTTTTTTTGCCAGCGCAAATTCGTGATTACCAGCGCTGAGTTCTTCCAGACATTTGAGGTAAGCACAGATGCAGTCGGCTTGTTTGACGATGGCCGCATCTTCTTCATACGCCGCTTCGTGAACCAGAAATGGCGCGAAATCTTGCTGAAATTCTTCCGGCAACATCGACAATAAACGGCGCTCGGCCGCAGCTTCGATTTTCTTATATTCTTTGGCGATATCCGGATTGTAGTATTTCACCGGGGTCGGTAAGTCTCCGGTTAATACTTCACTGGAGTCGTGGTACATGGCAAGAATGGCAATGCGTTCCGGGTTCAGTGTCCCGCCAAACTTTTTGTTTTTGATCACCGCCAGTGCGTGGGCGACAAATGCCACCTGCAAGCTGTGTTCAGAGATGTTTTCTTTGGAGACGGAGCGCATCAGCGGCCAGCGCTGGATCAGCTTCATGCGGGCGAGATGGGCAAAAAAATGGCTTTCTTTCATAACTCTCGGCAATCCTCATCTAAAAATCAGGCTCTCTTCTAGTGTATAAAAGAGAGCCTGAATAGCCTAACTGATCACCGGAGGTCGATGAAAGTGTTATTGACTGTAGGTGCTGAGGAATCGTTCAAAGCGGCTGATGGCGATTTCAAGATCTTCTACGTGTGGCAGGGTCACAATACGGAAGTGGTCTGGTTTCGGCCAGTTGAAGCCACTGCCTTGAACCAGAAGCACTTTTTCCTGAACCAGGAAGTCGAACACCATCTTCTGGTCATCTTTAATACTGTATTTCTTGGTATCAATTTTCGGGAACAGATACATCGCGCCTTTTGGCTTCACGCATGATACCCCCGGAATCTGGTTAATCATTTCCCATGCACGGTCACGTTGCTCGAGCAGACGACCGCCCGGCAGGATCAGTTCATTAATACTCTGGTAGCCGCCCAGCGCTGTCTGGATGGCATGTTGCATCGGCACGTTGGCACACAGACGCATAGAGGCCAGAATATCCAGACCCGCGATGTAACCTTGTGCCTGATGTTTCGGACCAGTCAGGAACATCCAGCCGCCACGGAAACCGCACACGCGGTAGGCTTTCGACAAGCCGTTAAACGTCATCACCAATACATCTTCGGTCAGGGTCGCGACTGAAATATGTGTTGCACCGTCGTACAACACTTTATCGTAGATTTCATCGGCGAAAATGATCAGCTTGTGCTGACGCGCTACTTCAATCACTTCCAGCAGAAAATCACGGCTGTACACTGCACCTGTCGGGTTGTTCGGGTTAATCAGTACGATGCCGCGGGTTTTCGGGGTGATCTTTTTCTTGATGTCATCAATGTCCGGATACCAGTCCGCTTGCTCGTCACACAGGTAGTGCACGGCTTTACCGCCTGACAGTGCAACGGCTGCTGTCCACAGTGGGTAGTCCGGAGCCGGAACCAGCATTTCATCGCCATTGTTCAGCAGGGCTTGCATCGCCATCACGATTAGTTCAGATACGCCGTTACCCACGTACACGTCTTCCACATCCAGAGAGCGGATGCCTTTTTTCTGATAGTGCTGAACGACAGCTTTACGTGCCGAGTAGATACCTTTGGAATCACAATAACCTTGTGATGTTGGCAGGTTACGGATCACGTCGACCAGAATTTCGTCCGGGGCGTCGAAACCAAATGGGGCCGGGTTGCCGATATTGAGCTTTAGTATTTTATGCCCTTCTTCTTCCATGCGTTTAGCATGTTTAAGTACTGGTCCTCTAATGTCGTAGCAGACATTATCGAGTTTTGACGACATCCCGATATTTTGCATTGCGTTACCCCAGAAAATAATTGAATTTCTTTATTAAAGTACAACAGATTGCCTTTTTTTAGAATATAAATCTAGTGATGAAAGGGTTTATAGAGAGGAAAAAATGAGGTCCCCTGATGGTGGTCAGGAAAAGCACGCAAAAGATGGGGTATAACCTTGATTTACGTGGGTTCTCTCAATAGAGTAGCTACAGTTACATCGAATCTCAGTTTAGTCGAGGTCGCTTTGTCGAACTTTCATCAAGCCATTGCTCGGTTGATAGAGCAAATTAACGACGCGAGGGATAACGACGTTCGTTTCACCCAAGAGTTGGCAGAGAAGCCACCATTCGCGTTCATCGATTGGCTTGAAGCCCAACCGGTTTTCCCGAAATTCTATTGGCAGTCCCGTGATACCCGTGAAGAGGTGGTCGCATTGGGGCAGCTTTACACATTCTCCGATCCTGCGCCGGCGTACACCATTTTGGGTGACGATCAACGCGTGTGGGGCGGGCGTTCATTTGATGGTCAGACAGACAAAAACCGTCGCTGCATGTCGTCGTTTTTCTTTCTGCCACAGGTGGAGCTTATCCGTTTTGACACTACATGGAAGCTCGCAGCCAACGTCAGTCACGAACGCCACCGTACGCTCGCCACGCTGAATAAGCTGCTGACGGACGTAGCACCACTGCGCGTAATGAACTGTGAGGTGACCAACGTGCAGCATGTCCCGACCGAATCAGGTTGGGCGACGCTGGTGGAACAGGTATTGGATGGCATTGAGCACAACGACTTTAAGAAAGTGGTGTTGGCGCGTCAGACTAAGTTGTCGCTCGATCGCCCGATCAGCGCCGCGCAACTGCTCAAAGCCAGCTACGAACAGAATCACCACAGCTTTCACTTTCTGTTGGCGCTGGATACCAAACACAGTTTTATGGGTTCCACGCCGGAGCGGCTTTATTTCCGTCAAGGGCAAGAGCTACAAACGGAAGCGTTGGCAGGCACCATCGGTCGTGGTCACAATGCGACGCAGGATATGGAACTGGCAAACTGGCTGACTCAGGACAGTAAAAACCTCAACGAAAACCAGTATGTGGTGGACGACATTGTTGAGCGTTTAACGCCTTACTCAGAGGCGGTAACGGTGGAGCAGGAGGCGCATTTGGTTCGCCTGCGCAAAGTGCAGCATCTGAAACGCCGTATTCATGCGCAGCTTGCAACAGGCATCAACGGCGTGCAGCTGTTGAGTGCACTTCAGCCGACCGCGGCGGTGGCGGGTTTGCCACGCAAAGCAGCATTCGATTTTATCACTCAGCACGAGCCGTTCGCTCGTGGCTGGTATGCAGGTTCTATGGGTTATTTCAGTCATCAACAAGCGGAATTCTGCGTTGCGATTCGCAGCGCCTTAGTGTTGGAAAAAGAAGTCCAGCTGTTTGCCGGTGCCGGCATTGTACCGGGCTCGGTGGCCGAGCATGAATGGCAGGAGCTGGACAAGAAAATGTCGACACTGCTGAGTCTCATCACTGACCGCCTGCCGTTGGGCGTGGCCTCATGAGTCAGGATCAAGCGGTATTGAACCGCATCTGGTGTCAGACACTGCTGGAAGAGATGACCCGATTTGGCGTGAGCGAGGTGTGTATTGCACCGGGCTCGCGTTCAACGCCTTTAACGCTGGAAGCGGCAGCCAATCACAACCTGACGCTGCACACGCACTACGACGAACGCGGTCTGGGTTTTATGGCGCTCGGTATGGCGAAGGCGAGCGGCAAACCGGTGGCGGTGATCGTGACCTCGGGCACCGCGGTTGCCAACTTACTGCCGGCGATTGCTGAATCGCGCCTGACGGGCGAGAAACTCATCGTTCTGACTGCTGACCGCCCGGTTGAACTGGTCGGTTGCGGCGCCAATCAGGCGATCAATCAAATTGGCATTTACTCTTCGCACGTGACGCAGGCGGTGAATCTGCCCAGCCCGAATGTGCGTTTGCCACTGAACTGGCTGCTGACTACGGTCGATGAGGCGCTCAGTCAACAAGCGCAGCATGGTGGCACGGTGCAGTTTAACTGTCCGTTCCCTGAACCGCTTTATTCGGCCAACGACGCCAGCCTGTATCAGGATTATCTGGCCAGTGTAAGCCACTGGCAGCAATCGAATCAGCCGTACAGTGAACGCCGATTCAGCGATGCGCACGCTTTTCCGGAAGACGCGCAAATGCTCAGCCGTAAAGGCTTGGTGATCGTCGGGTCCGTGCGTCTGACTGAAGCCAAAGCCGCGCAGCAGTTTGCAGAGAAGCTCGGCTGGCCGCTACTGTGTGACCCGCAATCGGGCATCAGCAGTGAGTGGGCGCATTTTGATTTGTGGCTGCAAAACAGCGCCGCGAAAGCCTTATTGGATGAGTGTGAACAGGTAGTGCAGTTTGGTTCGCGCATTGTTTCAAAGCGCCTCAATCACTGGCTGGAACAACATGTGCGCCGCAGCAATGCGCATTACTGTTATGTTTCGCCAGCGCCGGATCGCAACAATCAGTCGCATCTGCCCCAGCAGCATTGGGTGTGTGATATTCCCGACTGGATTGAAACCAAACTGAGTAAGTGGAGCGCGCTCAGCGCCACTCATGCAGGCTGGGCGGATGAACTCAAACGCTACGCTGATAGCACCGCGGAACTCGCCAAACTGCATTTAAGCAATGAACCGATGACGGAAATCGCGCTGGCGCTCGATCTGACTGAACGTGCGCGTCACGCCGCACTGTTTGTCGGTAACAGTTTGATTGTGCGTCTGGTCGATATGTTCAGCGCGGTCGACGGGCGGGAAGTGTTTTCCAACCGCGGCGCGTCCGGTATTGATGGCCTGGTGGCCACCGTGGCCGGCGTGCAACGTGCCATTAACCAGCCAATGCTGATGCTGATGGGCGATACTTCACTTCTGTATGACATGAACTCCCTCGCATTGGTGCGCAGCACGCCGCAGCCGCTGGTGATTGTGGTCGCTAATAATGATGGCGGCGCCATTTTTGATCTGCTGCCTGTTCCGGCGCAGCAACGTGAAGCGCTGTATCAGATGCCGCATGGCATGCAGTTCGAACACGCCGCAGCCCAATTTGGGTTGCGTTACGCACGTCCGGAAACGTTGGCCGCCTATCAGAGTCTGGTGGATGACCATCTCACGCAGGGCAATGGAACTTTGTTGCTGGAGATCACCACGCCGCCTCAGCAAGCCGCGCAGCAAATCAAACAACTGATGCCGCAGATTCATGCTTTGTAGCCGCGCGTCATTTTCTCACTTTTCATCACGTAAACAGCGTGCAGATGTGCCAGTGTTGGTGTTTCTGCACGGCTTACTCGGCAACGGCGACGACTGGCAGTCAGTGTTGAATGCATTGCCAGATTGGGATTGGATTACGCTTGATCTGCCCGGACACGGCGATAGCCAAGAACAAACCTGTCACGATTTTGCCGACTGCTGCCAGCAAATCACCGCTGCCGTTCTTTCTCATGTTCCACCGCAAACTCCAATCTGGCTGGTGGGCTATTCGCTGGGTGGCCGTCTCGCCATGACTGGCGCAGCGAGCGGTGCATTTGCTGCGCTCAACGTGCAGGGATTCATCATCGAAGGCGGAAACTTTGGTCTGCCATCGACAGTCGAACGAGAAGCACGTTGGCACAACGACAGCCACTGGGCAGCCCGTTTTCGCTCAGAGCCGATTGAACAGGTATTGAGCGATTGGTATCAGCAAGCGGTATTTAGTTCACTAAACCATGAGCAAAGACAAACCTTCATCACAAAGCGAAGTGCTAATCTTGGGCACGCCGTGGCAAATATGCTGTTATCCACTTCTCTGGCCACACAGCCGTATTTGTTGCCAACCCTGAAGCAATTGCAGACCCCTGTCTGGTATGTGTGCGGTGCGAAGGATGAAAAATTTCGTCAGCTTGCTGAGCACAGCGGGCTGAACTATCGTCAGGTCGAAGATGCCGGGCACAATGTTCACCATGAACAAGCCGCCGCCTTCGCCCGGATTATTCAAGATTTAATACACACGCCCCGTTTGAGGGCGGGTGACAACAACAATGGGAATCACCATGGCTAAAACAGTAGGCATTTCAGAAGAAGAACTTTACGCTCCGGTCAACTGGCAAGACTGCGGCGGCAGTTACGAAGATATTCACTATCACAAATCGGAAGATGGTATTGCGAAAATCACCATTGCGCGCCCGCAGGTTCGCAACGCTTTTCGTCCGCAGACCGTCAAAGAGATGATCCATGCACTGGCAGATGCGCGCTACGACGAAGGCGTCGGCGTGATCATTCTGACCGGCCTCGGTGAAGATGCTTTCTGTTCTGGTGGTGACCAGAAAATTCGTGGCGATTACGGCGGTTACAAAGACGAAACCGGTACTCACCACCTTAACGTGCTCGACTTCCAACGCCAAATCCGTACGTGTCCGAAACCGGTCATCGCCTCGGTTGCTGGCTGGGCGGTCGGCGGCGGCCACGTCCTGCATATGATGTGTGACCTGACGATTGCCGCAGAAAATGCGCAGTTTGGTCAGACGGGTCCTAAAGTTGGTTCGTTTGATGGCGGCTGGGGCGCTTCTTACATGGCGCGTATCGTTGGCCAGAAAAAAGCGCGTGAAATCTGGTTCCTGTGCCGTTTCTACGACGCGAAAGAAGCGTTGGATATGGGCCTGGTGAACACGGTGGTGCCACTAGAAGATCTGGAAAAAGAGACTGTGCGCTGGTGCCGTGAAGTGCTGCAACACAGCCCAATGGCGCTGCGCTGCCTGAAAGCGGCCTTGAACGCGGACTGTGATGGTCAGGCTGGCCTGCAAGAACTGGCGGGTAATGCCACTATGCTGTTCTACATGACTGACGAAGGTCAGGAAGGGCGTAACGCGTTCAACGAGAAACGCAGACCGGACTTCAACAAGTTCCCTCGTAACCCATAATCATGAAGAGCGGCCCGGTTGTCTGGTGCCGTTCTTTGTTTAAGAGTATTCCGAGCCCAATCAATCCAAATTGACCACTAATGCGGTGACTTTGACCGGAAGGGCATTTCAGTAACAAGCAGAGTTAAGTTAGATATGCGCAGTGCAAAACTGTATCGCTACCGCTTGCCAATGGATAGCGGCGTCATTCTTCGTGATGAGAAGATGACGGAACGTGAAGGCTTTATCGTTGAACTTCAGGAAAATGGCAATAATGGGCGTGGTGAAGTCGCGCCGCTAAAAGGATTTAGTCTCGAATCGCTCGATGAAGCGGGGGCGCTGGCGAAAGAGCAGCTTGAGCTGTGGGTTCAAGGTCAGGCATTGGACTACGATGCGCTGTTCCCATCGGTGGCTTTTGGCGTCTCGATGGCGGAATTGGAGCTGGCGGGTGAATTGCCGGAGCAGGGCCAGTATCAGGCTGCTCCGCTGTGTACCGGCGACCCGGATGAACTGATCCCGCAACTTAACGCGATGCCGGGACAGAAAGTGGCGAAAGTCAAAGTCGGCCTGTATGAGCCGATTCGTGACGGCATGCTGGTCAATCTGTTCTTAGAATCGATGCCGGATCTTTACCTGCGTCTCGATGCCAATCGCGCCTGGAGCAAAGAGAAAGCCGCTAAGTTCGCGCAATATATCGCGCCGTCACTGCGCGGCCGAATCGCGTTTCTGGAAGAGCCGTGTCAGTCACCGAGTGACAGTCTGGCGTTTGCGATTGATACCGGCATTGCCATTGCGTGGGATGAAACCCTGCAACATGCGGTGCGCAGCCAAGAGTTCCGTTTGGAAGATTTGATTGGCGTGAAAACCATCGTCATCAAGCCGACCCTGATAGGCTCAGTGTCGCGCTGTCTGAAATTGATTGAGAAAGCCAAAGCGCTTGGCCTGCAAGCGATCATCAGCTCCAGTATTGAATCGAGCCTCGGTCTGACTCAACTGGCGCGTTTCTCACACTGGCAACTGCCGAATGAGATTCCGGGTCTGGATACCATCGGTCTGTTTAAAGCGCAGCTGGAAACGCCGTGGCCGCAGTGCGAATTGCCGCTGCAAACCTTGAGCGAACAAAGCCTGCAGTGGCAATCGGAGTCAGCATGACCCCGTGGCAACACTGGCAGCAGCGCCACCCAGAGCGGGTGGCGCTTTGTCTTGAAGAGGGCACGCTCACTTGGCGTGAACTCAACCACCATGTGCAGCAATACGCCAATGCGATTGTCGAGAGTGGTCTTAAGCACTCCGATGTGCTGACGCTGGTGGGGAAAAATCATCCGCAAACCCTGTTTTGGCTGCTGGGTGCAATGCAGCTTGGCGTGGTGTGCGCGCTGACCATGCCACAACCGGCGGCGCAGCTGCGCAGTAAATTGTCGGCGCTGTATCGTGATGAGCAACGTGCCAATGTTTGGCTCGCGCCAAGCGCGGGGCTGACGTTGGATGAGTTGGGTGAGGTGAATGCGTTGTCACTACCTTCCAGCCCGTCAACCCATGCCGAGAGTGCCTACCACAGGGATAATCTCGCGACGCTGATTTTTACCTCCGGTTCCACTGGCATACCTAAAGCGGTCGCGCATACTCATGCGCAGCATTTAGCTTCCGCACAGGGGCTACTGGCCGAATTTAAATTTCAATCCGATGACACCTGGCTGCTCAGCTTGCCGCTCTATCATGTCTCGGGGCTGGCGATTATTTATCGCTGGCTGGCTGCGGGGGCGTGCCTCAAAATTGGTGGTG
>ERZ1673961.701-NODE-701-length-11511-cov-7.750349_pt1 | contig 11511 bp, 23 predicted proteins | sample MGYA00580189_ERZ1673961 | MGnify/ENA primary metagenome ERZ1673961 (study PRJEB41334, sample SAMN05608105) | rock metagenome | biome: terrestrial subsurface; feature: shale formation; material: shale | place: USA: Pennsylvania ... | reverse complement strand
ACAAACAAAGTTATAAGCAACAAGATAAAAAGCCGCATGATCCTTCTATGGATCAATACACAAAACTTTTAGGGTAGGTGAGTAACATGCAATCACTAAAGCAGGCAATGAAAGACTTAGGTGTTGTTGTTGTCGTTGATAAAAAGACATGTGACGTTTGTCAAAGTGAATACAACATTTACGAGCGTACAGATCGGCAAGGTAAAAAGCATGTACATAGCATGTGTATGACTTGTGAGAACAACAAGCTAAAAGACACGTTACCGAAGAAAGAAGATGTTGAAGATTATAAATTTAGCAACTGGATCATCAATCATGAACACATTGAAAAAAGCATTGATGAAGCATGTTTTGAAAGCTATCAACCTCAAACGGACAACCAACGTGAAGCATTAAGGCTATGCAAAGGCTATGTGTCTAAGTTTAATAATTTTAGCAAAAAACATAGTCTAGTGTTCAAAGGTGATGTTGGGCTTGGTAAATCACACTTAGCCGCATCAATATTAAAAGAGTTAAGAGAAAAAGGCTATAAGGTCATGTTTTTAACAACAACAGACTTGATGAACATGATTAAATCAACGTTTAACAACAATAGCGCACAAACACAAGATGATATTATCAAGCGTTTAGAATCACTAGACTTGCTTATTCTTGATGATGTAGGCGCTGAATATGTGAAGCGTGATGCATCAGGATTTGAAACGTGGGCGAGTGAAGTTTTGTTTCAAGTGATTAACTCACGTCAAGCACTACCGACAGTTTACACAACTAATTACAGTGCCGGGGATTTTAGCGAAAAATATGGTAAGCAAGGTAAACGTATTTTGTCACGAATGTTAAACAGTGCTGAAATTATTGAGTTCGATGGCATGGATCAACGCATAAATAACTTTTAAAAAACGGGAGGAAAAGAACATGAATGAACACTATCTAGCAATATTTGAAGATGAAAAGGACATGTGGGAGAACTTAGACGAACGCTTGAAAGATTTTGAACTGTATCACATAGATCACTTAGATCAATTTGATTCGTTGTGTATCATGCTTGATCACGAATACGATGAATATTATATATTTCAGGATGAAACAGACATTGAAATGCATTTTGAGTTTTGGAATCGTATTGATCCAGATTCAAACGACAATGAATTTGTTGAAATGTGGAAGTTTAGACGACAAGAATATTTTGATCGCAAGCCTATGATGAAAAAGGCTTATAAGCCATATAAGAGAATTTGGTACAAGAAAGAATTAAGTGTTGAAGCAGAAAAAAAGATTGATTGGAGGGTGGGTTAAAAAAATGACAATACCGGTATTGGTTTTTGAGAGTAAGCGAGAAAAAGGGCGTTATTTGTCAAATGGCATTGATTGTGCTGATACGTCACATGTAGACGGTGATGTTAATGATTTAAAAATGGCAATGATGATATGGCGGCTAGATCATCAAGTGCCGACTAAAAGAGATCTAAAAGAAAACATTGATTTATCACGAGAACATAAAAAAAGTATGCATGAATTATATGGCGATGAAGCTATTGTTAATTTTGATATGGATCTATGGCTAGAACTGTATGATCCAGTTGTTAGACATTTAGACTTTGACACATTTAAAAACGCAAGGGAGTGGGATCAATGACAAGCGTTGTTGTATTTAAACCGAAAGAAATTAAAGACACGAGAACCGTTTTTGAAAAGTACCCGGACTTATGTGTGGCAGTTGGGTTTTTACCAAATCAAGCGAATGAAGATGCTTTAAAAAAATCAATCTAGGGGGCTAAACATGTTTATCGAATCATCTAAAGCGAGAGGAAATCACTATTGTTACGTAAAAAAGTATGTACCGATTGAGCGAATGAAGTACCGTGAAACGTTATACAGTTTAGGTAAGATTGAAGATGCATTGAAAGAATTAGAATCTTGGGAACATGACTTAGATCATGTTCCTGAAAGTGTTTTGTCTGAAGGCATCACACACAATCAGATTAAAAAATGGCGTATGAAATTAAGTGATAAGTTACATAAAATGGAAAGGGGCGCATCAGTTAATAAAAGTAAAATGATCATTTGAATGGTGCAGTATAGCAATATATTTATATATATTATTACATGCACTAAAAATATAAGCAGAACGGGGAAAATGGAGTAAATGAGCGCACGTTATTAAGTCGCTTTTTACTCTTTTTTTCGTTCATTTTGTTCAAAATGTTTGAAAGTATCATGCTTATATCTTGATAGTGGGGTAGGCTACACCTTTTAGAATTTTGTCGAGTGCTGAAAAACGACTTTTAAACTTTAAAAAATGTTTTGGCATAAAATTAAAATGTTTTGGCATGTTTTGGCATAGTTTTTCTCAAAAAGGGGTGGTAAGGTTAAGTCAATCAATAATTAAAAAACGGTTGGTGATCAAGTTGAACAATGACGAAACAAATACGCAGGCAACTGACGAAACAAGTCAAGCACCTGAAACACAAACAACAGAAACAACAGATACACCAACTGAAACGCAAACGACAGATGAACCAGTTCAAACGACTGAAACAACAAGCGAACCGACAATAGACGAACCGCAAGTAGTTGTTCCGGTTGATACTAGAGAAATGACCGTTGTTGATTCTCAAGCGGGAACAATCAACGTGATCCATGAAGTAACGATTGGTGATTTGTTAGTGTCAACAGCGTTGTTTATTTTAATTATTTTTATGCTGATAGATCGAGTGGTTAGGAGGTAAAGCATGTATCAAGTATTAGACTTTACCGGCAAGGAAATTTTTCTAGCGTACATTGTGATTATTTCAGCGAGTTTGTTTTTGTACCCACTCACAAATATTATTATCGGTTTACTTGAGGGGGTTGCTGACAGATGGAAATAGGCGGGCTTATGGCTGAAGCTTTTAAGATTTGGTTAGGCAATCCGGACATTTTAAGTGTCTTACTTACTTTTACAGTGTTTGTGTCGGTGCTGCTTACGTTAATAACAATCATACAAAAATAGTTAGGGGTGATCATAAGTGAATTTAAGTGGCGTTTGGGATTGGACATTTTATTGGGATACATTCGGTTTTATTTTAAGAACAGTCGCAAACTTCTTAATGATCATCGTGGGTATTATTGCGGTAGGTATGTTGTTAGACGTCGTTATTAAAGCAGTACGAAACGGGCGATAAACATGAAGATAGAATTTTTTACAGATGCAAGACTTAGTGAAATGTGGGGCTACATTAAAATGTTGCTTGAAATGGTTGCACCGGGCGTTATGATATTTTTTGCGATAGGTACAGCCGGTTTACTAGTCAGCATTATAGCAAAGTCATTTAAACAAGCATCAAAAGAAAAAGATGATCATGACTATGATTATCAAGAATATTAATCGTTATTATTAGTCACATGACTATAATATAAATTTATTTTAAAAGGGGTTTTAAAAAATATGGAAACGGAGGTACCAACAACTATGTTTACAGGAGTAACTTTACCATTTGATGTAGCAGAACTTATTACAGCGGCAACAGAATTATTAGGATTGATTGGACCATTTGTCCTTCTTGCAATCTCATTCGTTGTTGTTCCTAAGCTAGTACGCCTTATCAAAGGTGCACTAGGTTCAGGCGGCAAGAACTAATATTTATCACATTATAAAAACGGGGTAGGTAGTGTAAATGCTACCCGCCCCGTTTTTTGTTTAAGAAGGTGATCAAGTGAAGAAAATTGTTGTGATTGTTGCTTTATTGTTGATGATTCCACTTTCAAACATATCAGCTGCATCTGTTACGTTACCGTACTATGGTACAACAAGCGAATCAGAAAAGTTTATGTGGGCTGACCCGAATAATGGAGATGACGAATTCACTTTTGTTGAATACACAAGTAATAGTAATAATGCTGAAATACTTATGTATGAAACGGTTAGTGGTTCAGCATCATTGATAGGTTCACAAACTTTAAGTAACGGTGTTCATTCATTTAATTTTCCGGCAAACGTTACAGCAATAAAATTACGATCTAATGACGGTAGAGAAGTATATTTAAACTATATGGAATCAAATAACCCAATGTCATCGCAAATTTATTTTGAAGAACCATCAGAACCTAACCCAGGAACAGGTGATGAATCAACTGTTGTTGTTATTCCTGGTTGGGATAACATGATGACTAAACTTGATGAAATCAAAAGTGCTATACCGCCCGCACCAGATTGGCAGCAAGTCGCAAATACGATGCGTGACACGATTGTACCGGCTTTTAGATTAGAGATGGAAGATATGTTAGGTACAGCACCAAAACCACCCGCACCGCCTATATTTAACAATCCATTGACCGGTGGTATTGATGAACCAATTGGCAGTTTACCGGCTGATTTTGAAGAATCAGGCTTCACAGCAAACGACTTAAAAGACGATGCGGAAGAAATACAGTTTCAAGAAGATCAATCAGGTGGATTTGAACTACTTGATCCAGTTGGGTCACTACCAACGCAAGAAGAATTTAAACAGAACATACCAACTGAACAAGACTTGCAAGCGCCTGAAGTACCTGACGTGACTGGTACAGCGCCAGAACCACCCGCACAAGAAAACATTGCACCAGAACCGCCAGATGTGACCGGAACAGCACCAAGCCCAAGTCAAGAAGATAATATTGCGCCTAGCCCTAACGAGGACGATAATGTTGCGCCAACGCCAGGCGATACGACTGGTACAGCGCCCTTACCTGGTGACGATTCAGGAACCGCACCAGTTCCAAACGATGATTTAACAACAGCACCTTTACCAAGTGACGATCTAACAGGTGCGCCAATACCTAGTACAGAATAGAAAAGGGTGAGAAAGTGAAAAAGAAAGTAGTCGTTTTAATACTATCGTTGTTTATGTTGATGCCGGTTAGTGGAGTGTTTGCATCAACTGAAAATATGTTGTTAAACATTCCAACTGATGATGGATCTACTAATTTAACTGATGGGAATTTAGGAACATATGAGTTGATTGGTGGTTCTAGTGAACCGGTTTATCGCTTTATATTACCAGAGGAGTTTTATGTTACTGGTGCAGAAGTTCGGATGAATGATGGAAGGTATTTTTCTGCATCTGATCAGTTTACATTGTATGATCGTGAAATGAACATAATTTACACAGGTAGAATTGCAATATCACAGACGTTAAATTTAGATTCAAAAGTTAAATACATTGATTATACTTATCCAAATTCAAGTTTAGGTCCATGGAAGATTGGAGAGATAATTGTATATGGTTCTCGTGATGGTACACCACCAGAAGAAATAAATAATATTAATTATTACATTACTGATAAAACTGTAAATTTTGAATTTGATTTACCAACCGACGAAGATTTTTCACACGTGAAAATCTATCAAGATGATGTGTTAATAGCTGACAACGTAACTGATACAAGTTATACATTCGAAAATCTAGACTATGGCGGAACATACAACTTTAAGTTTACGACAGTAGACGAAACAGGAAACGAAAGTGAAGGTGTTGTTGAAACGGTGACAATTGCAACGCCAGAACTAGAAGAAATTAAAGAAGTAAATGCTGAACCATCACACGATAGAATAGATCTATCATGGGCGTTACCTGAAACGGAATACCTTGAACATGTCAATATCTATCGTAAAAGTGTAAGTGATGTTCAAACGTTTAGTTTATTATCAACTGATGATTATGATCCTTTATTTGAAACAAACGGAACATACTTTAATGATTTAACCGTTGAAGAACAAACAACGTATGATTACAAACTAACAACCGAGTTTCAAGGCTTAGAATCGGAAGGCGTGAACGTTCAAGCCACAACTTTAGCGGCACCGCCACCGGAACTAAGCGGTCAAGAATTTGAAGAACAAGAAAACGGTGATTATCTTGTGACGTGGCAACAGCCGGAAACCGGACAAGTTAGAATCCTGGTTGATGGTCAAGAATATGTTGTTGTGCCTGCTACTGATAAACAATATACGATTCCTGCCAGTGATATGAAATACAGTGCGTTAGGTGATCCTTTAGTTGGGCTTCAAACAATCGGTGATAACGGTGAAGAATCTGAAGTTGAACAACAAGAATCAAACGTAAACCTACCGTTTGGAATCAATGAACTTTTAACGACTAGTGCCGGCTTATTGCGTGTTATCGGTAGTTTAATCTTGTTAGGTCTATCGTTTATCTTAGTACCTAAATTTATAAAAGTAATTAAACAATCACTAAACAACAAGAAGAACACTGAAACAGAACGTACAGAACGAGAACAACGAGTGTCAGAACGTGCGTATAGAGAACCACGAGAAAGTAGAATCAGCACACGAGAAGGACGAACGTCAACACGAGTTCCAAGGGATTACAGAAAGGGTGAATGATAATGAATACTGAATTGTTAAGTCAGATCATTCAAGTTGTTTTTGAGGGGCATTTGAAATATATTGCCCCTTTCCTCTTTCTTTTGATGATCACGTTATTTAGTCAAAAACTAATTGATTTGATGATGGGCATCTTTAGTAAAAGGAAGTTTTATTAATGGGTATCTTAGGTGATGCGTTTGGAAAACTGTTTCAATTCATTTTAGGCTTTGGTGAATGGTTGATTGGTGGCATTGCTTCACTCTTTCAATTCTTGATTGATTTACTATTTAATTTCTTTACAGTCATATTTGATGTGATACGTGCTTTACTCTATATGGTCTATATGATTGGGGTACTAGCGGTAAAACTATTTGAAGTATTGTTTGAAATTGGTTCATTGCTTGTGTCTTTAATCGTTGGTTTTGGTCGTACGTTAGGCAGTCTAGCATATACGCCAACAGGAAGTGGCGGACATGGTTACAGTGACACAATCAGCAAGCTATTTCATGCACTTGAACCAATGCAGTTAGATGTTATTGCTTATATTCTATCGTTTGCTTTATGGGTTATTACAGCAGTGACAGCGATTAAATTAATTTCAAGTATACGAGTAGGGGGCGAATGATTTGAACGTTTATGAAGTATTAAAACAATTTATTGATACGATCTTACAGCCGCCAATTTCATTTTTAGATCTTGCTATTGAAAGATTACAAGGTGTTCAACTAGTAACCGCACAAGGTTTAAATATAGGTCAATATTTTAAAGTGTTTGGTGATCTACCTAGCGAATGGCAGATGGTTGTCACCTCTCTTTTGGCATCGACCGTGCTACTAGGTACACTACTAATGGTTAGATCAATCATGAGGTTATACTTTTCTGTTAAAGATGGCGTTAAGTGGTGGTAAAAAATTTGAAAGGAATGATGTTAAATGTTTGATGCATTTGTTTATATGTTTTTCTTAGGAAGTGGAACAGCTTTAGGAGTGGCAACAATCGGTTTCTTGTCCTGGTTTTTAGTAAAGAAGATTAATCAACCAAAGACAAAGAAAAATAAGAATCGTAAAGGTGGTAAAGTCAATGGCATTATTTAAACGCAAGCAAGAAGATGAAGATTACAACATCGAAACAACAGATCTATTAATTGTATTTGATAACGATAATCGTACAAGCGATATAAAACAGATTGATTACATTGACGATGAAGCAGTGACAGTAGAGGGTGCTTATAAAGTGCCAATAAAAGATTGTGAGATTTCAGTAGGCAAGGAAGGACGTAACTTCTTTTACCGGGCACCGCAACAAAGTATCAATGAAGTTGAACGTTTAGCACGATTAGAACAAAACATTGTACTAAGTCAGATTACAAGTTATCGAGAACCAGAAATGCCGAACGCAACAGATCTAACTAAGATTATTTTAATGGGATTGATTGCACTAGCGTTTATCGCAATGATCTTCATTGCCTAACGATTTTAGACAAAATCACATGTTGTCAGAAGCGATTTTAAGCAAGTTAAATATTGATAGACGGGGGTTTGATGGTTAAATGCAAAATACAAATGGTATGAATAACGTTGATAATGCGAATAAATTACAAAGTGCGATTAGTGATGATTTATTCCCGCAAGTGCAACATATTTCAGACGTAAAACAAGTAATAGAAGAAATGACTACAAAAAGTCAGGCACTAAGAGAACCGCAAGTAAAAGCGATATTGTACTTAAAGCGATTAGGTGAAAACAAATATTTATATCCTGATAAAAATCCATATAAAGAAATAACGGACTATATCACGAAACAAGGTAAAACAGATGTTGCTGATCCTGATTACTACCTAGATACGATTGAAGCACTAATACCAAAGCCGCCTAAACCGATTGTAATGGCGCCAGGTGATGCGAAAGGTGGTAAGAAGTAATGGCACACCACATTTTCATTCAAGGGGCTTTAGGTTCCGGAAAAACATTTATGATGTCACTATTGGCGCACTACTGGAAAGAGAAAGCGCAAGCCAATGGTGGACATGTTGAACTGTTTAGCAACTATGAACTAAAAGACAGCAAGCCTATGCGAGATTTTGAAACGTGGTACGATGTAGCGCAAGCGCAAGGCTCAATAGTATGTTGGGACGAAGCACAAATGGCGTTTAGTAATCGTAAATGGTCAAAATATGGGGCAGGCGTGGCAACTGAAGTATTAATGTTTACGAGAAAAATGCAATCAGTACAGATCTATTGTTCACCGTCAATAAACAACGTTGATAGTCGAATACGTCAGATTGTAGAAATACTAATCACGGTTAGGAAAATTGGTGATAAAGGTTTTGAATTGCACTTCAGAGATTTTCAAACGGGCGAATTTATGCATAAACAGTTCTTGACTATGTGGAAAGCGAAACGGGTCTTTAGATTAAACTTATACGATACTTTCAATATGGTTCAGGGCTTTCCTTTACCTCAAACAGAAAGGGAAGGTACAGAGTTCTTTGCCACATTAGACGAGATCCACAATAACGCAAGAGGTAAACGTAAAAATGGACGTAAACAAAGTATCAGTAGTTAAACAAAACTACAACGAAAAAGACCCGAGAAAACTAGCGTACCTTTACCCGTCAATTAATATTGTTGTCTATGCTAAAAAAGTACAAGAGTTTTGTTTTTATCAGTCGTTAGACGTTGCCGAGGATCTAGCTAATCGACAAGGATATTTGTTGTTACCTTATTCGTGTATGCACTGGACGAGGGCTAAAAACTATGCCGATGATCGTAAAGTGAAAATAGGGCGTAAATCATTTTTTATGATGAAGCCGCATGAGTTGACGAAAAACGAAATAAACAAGCTATATGATTACATTTGGGAGGTTGTAGGTCATGAACCAAGCTTTAGTAAACAAAGTTAGTCAAGACACTGATAAGATTTTAAGTTTTTGTCAGCTTTTAAAAGTTGCATTACAAGATAAGTTTATCAAACACGATTTAACAGATGATGAATTTGCGCACATGATCAACCTTTTAACAGTCATTAATCACCGTGCGATGGAAGTCAATTTTGAAGTGAAAGACTATATACGTGACTACACTCGTAAAATGCATATCTATCAGCCGGAACAGATTCAAAAGATTATTGATAAGAAGGTGTAAACATGTATGAAATTATCGTAACAAAAGGTGAAGCAGCATCTTTAATGCTTGCTATGTCACAATCACGACAAAATGTAAAAAAAGCGTTTAAAAAGACTAGAAAAAATGACTTACAAACGTACGATAGTATTAAAAGTCATTTAGAAGCCAATACAAGCGATTTAGAGAGTTTGAATGATTTAACACGCACAAGATTATTAATGAACCGTGACGAGCTTATTTTAACGTCAGATTTCATAGGTTGGTATGTGTCAGGTGCAAAAGAAGTTATAAAAGAAGCATTTAACAAAGTCGATGATAAAAGCCAAGAACAATTTGACAACATGATCAAAATTAAAAATAAAGTTGGTGAGTTGCTTGCTAAATAAAATCACATTGTTAGTGATCACTGTTTTACTTATGGCAGGTTATCCAGTTAAGGCGGATAACCTGAAACAGCTAGAAAAGTATCAAAACGAGTTAGAAAACTCACAAGAACAGCTATTAATCTATCAAAACAACGAACTAAACGAACAAATGAAACAAGAGATGATCCAGTTAAACAAGCGAGTATCTGAATTAAAGGGATATGTTAAAGCGTACGAGATGACACAAACAAATATCTTTATCAAACAACAACTAGTAAAGCTAGATACAAGCGCAAAACTTTATTTTCCGGCATCAACAACAAGAATCACGTCCTATTTTGATAACAACAGAAAGCACCCTATCACTGGTGAAAATAAAGCACACATAGGCATTGACATTGCCATGCCTGGGAATCAATTCATCTATGCTGCAGAAAAAGGAACAGTGATTGACGTTTATAAAGAGTATGACGGTCGTATGAATGGTTACGGTGATGCAATCATGTTGCAGCATCAAATAGACATAGACAGTGACGGACAAAAGGAAGTAGTAACAACCTTTTACGCTCACTTAATGCCTAACACAACACAAGTAAGTGTTGGTGATGTTGTAGATCGTGGTCAGTTGATTGCACAAATGGGTACAAGTGGTATCAGTACAGGACAACACTTACATTTTGAAGTGCATATTGGAACATGGTCAAAACAAAATGCAGTAGATCCAATGTTGTTTTTAAATTAGGGGGTGAAAGATATGAGTATAAACAAGTTTAGATCATTACTTTACAAGACAGCTAAATTTCTAGGTGATGTTAATGCAGTGAGAAAAGGCAAGATCAAGCAGAGAATCAAAAATAGAATCGTTGGTAAGTACGCAAGTAAAAGAATGTTTAGGTAAGGGCGATGATGTTCGTCCTTTTCTTTTAATCTAATCGGTGTCAAAACTTGAAAGTTATGACACTATTTAATGAAGCAATTAGAATCAGCGTTTGGCTTGTGTCATAACTTAGGTTCATAAGTCAATCAGGAAAAGGGGCGTTTAAAATGAAATATGGTTATGCTAGAGTGTCAACTCTACAACAAGATCTTCAAGGACAAATTAAGCAGCTAGAGAATGAAAAGTGCGATAAGATCTATCAAGATAAATTTACAGGTACGAAAAAGGAACGTCCTGCCTTTAAACAATTACTTGATGATCTACAAACAGGCGATACACTTATAGTAACTAAACTGGATAGGTTTGCACGGTCAACCGTTGACGGGATCCAGACAATCAGAGATTTATTTGATAAAGGTATTAAAGTCCACGTTTTAAATATGGGGCTTGTAGAAGATACGCCAACAGGGCGATTAATCTTTAATATCATGACTTCGTTCGCTGAATTTGAAAGGGATATGATTGTAGAGAGAACGCAAGAAGGTAAAACACTTGCTAGGGAACGTGATGGATTTAGAGAAGGCAGACCAAAGAAGTACAGCAAGAAACAGATTGATCACGCACTAGAATTAAAGCGTAAATACTCTTATAAACAAGTAGAAGAACTGACTGGAATAAGTAAAAGCACGTTGATTAGACACAAATAATAATTTTGCCACAAATTTGCCACAACGAATTGAAAGAATGTTGATTTATCAACCGAAAAGAGAACAAGTGTACCCCGACCACCGGTACTTT
>ERZ1673961.700-NODE-700-length-11554-cov-5.561266_pt1 | contig 11554 bp, 11 predicted proteins | sample MGYA00580189_ERZ1673961 | MGnify/ENA primary metagenome ERZ1673961 (study PRJEB41334, sample SAMN05608105) | rock metagenome | biome: terrestrial subsurface; feature: shale formation; material: shale | place: USA: Pennsylvania ... | reverse complement strand
TCAAATGTGAGTGTGGCAATAACTTTGAAAAAACATGGACGAAGTTTAAGAGTAAAAAGCAACAGACATGTGGTGAGTGTTAATTATTGTAGGTGATTTTTGTCTTACTTGATATTAACGAAATGGAACAAATACGTCGTTACACCGGAGAGGTAAAATCTCGATGGAATGATGTGTTTGTTTTTTTATTTATTTTTTTAGAAATATTCACTTTAAATTTGTCAGTAGTAATTTGTCAGATTTGAAATTGAAAGACAACCCGCACAAGCTATATTTTATATATAATAAAGTATATAAAGCCGAATTTAGTGTGTGCTTTAATCATGCCTTAAATTCTAACTAAACTAAAAAAGCCTTGATATATAAGGCTTTTTTCTTTGTGCATCACAGTGATGTACAAAGTGTGTTGCAATAAGATGGGATGAAAACGGATACAAAATCAGAAAAACCGGTGTTACAATCAAAACATAGAGAGGTGATCTACCATGCAACTTGATGATCGAAGTAATTTATTCATTAACGAGTTAATAAGTAATCCCAACATCAAAACAAAAGAATTAGAAAGGAAATATGAAGTAACAAGACGACAAGTAGATTACAGTATGGAGAAAATCAATTATTGGTTAACTACAAAGAACTTACCTGAAATTGAGAGAACTAGACAAGGTGTTTTTGTAATTGATCCAGTGATTATAAAAACTTTTCTATCAAGCGCTGAAGATGATGCAGTATCAAAAGTATTAAATAGTGATGAAAGAGTCAACATTATCTTACTCATGTTAGCAAGTACTCTTGATGAGCTGTCGATCATTCATTTCACTTCAGAATTAGAAGTCAGTAAGAATACGATCTTAAGTGATTTAAAAAAAGCTAAGAATTACGTTAAAGAGTATAACTTGTCTATTCATTATTCGAGAAAAGCAGGCTATCTCTTAAAAGGTACAGAGTTTAATATTAGAAAATTGTTAATTGCTGTGGTGGACCAACTACTTAGATTGAATAATGGCAAAGACATAATTGAAAATGTTTCGAGTATACAGGCTAGTGAAGTCGAAGAAATAAAGAAAAGTATTGAAAAAGCAGAGAATGAATTAAATTTAAAATTCACAGATGAAAAAATTGTCAGTATGCCTTATATATTTTCAATTATATTAAAGCGCATACAAAAAGGAATGATTATTAATCAAACAGCTATTAACTATAAAGAACTCTCTGACACTAGAGAATTTTTAGTAACTGAAAAACTATTACTAAACTATCCGAGCATTCCGACGGTTGAACGTCTATATATCACATTACATTTATTAGCTACTAATGTGTATTGGTCTGAACAGTTAACAATAGATGACGTGCCGGACCTAAAGAATGCAGTAGATGAAATGACGCTATTATTCGAAAAATCAGCATGTATCACTATTCAGAATAGAGATCAACTGGTTGAGAAACTATTGTTGCATATTAAACCGGCTTATTATCGAATTAAATACCGGTTAACAGAAGTTAATCAACCAGATAGCTTAATTACAAAAAATTTGAGAGAGCTCCATCATTTAGTGAAAAAATCAGTTAGTCCTTTGGCTAAATTTATTGGAGTAGCAATACCCGATTTTGAGGTGGAGTATTTAACGATGTTAATAGGTGGTTGGCTAACAAAACAAGGAGAAGAGATTGAAACTAAAATTAAAGCGTTAGTTGTTTGCCCACAAGGTATATCAGTTTCTCACCTGATGTTTGGAGAGTTAAAGCAATTATTTCCTGAGTTTATTTTCCTGGATTCATTATCTATCCGAGAGTTTAACGATTATCCGTTAGATTATGATATTGTATTTAGTCCAGTTTATTTAAAAACTGAGAAGAAATTATATATCACCAGTTCAGTGTTAGAAATGGAAGAGAAAGTTGCGTTAAGAAAGCAAGTCATGATCGATTTTCATGGTGTCGCATCTCAAGGATTTAGGATTCGTGGTATTAAAGACATCATTAATAAACATGCGACCATTCATAATGAAGAATTACTCATTCGTGATTTATATAACTATATAAATGATATCAATCAAGTATCGACAGGCGTCACAGATGATATACCAAGTTACCATTTACGAGACTTAATAAATGAGTCAACAATCCAGCTGACAAGTCGTCAAGAGACATGGACTGATGCGATTAATTTAGCATCAGAGCCTTTATTAAAAAATGGAGACATTGAGAAGAGCTATATATCAGCAATGATTAAAAACTGCAGTGATGATCCATATATCATTATTGGGAATGGATTAGCTATTCCCCATGCCAGTCCTGAGTATGGTGTTAATCACACATCAATGAGTTTGTTGAGAGTCAAAGACGGTGTTCGTTTTTCAGATGAGCACACAGTAAATGTAATCGTTGTCATTGCAGCTGTAGATAAGGAACAACATCTTAAGGCGCTTATGCAGTTAATGAAGTTATCAAATAGTAAAAAAGATGTGAAGCGCATTATTGAAGCATCTAATAAGGAGACAGTTCAAAAAATAATTGAAAAATATTCAAAAGAAAAATAGATAGAAATCAATATTGGAAGGGGAACTATTATGAGCCAGTTAAATTTTAATGAATCACTCATTTTCACGCAGTTACAGGCAGATTCGAAAGAGGAAGTTATTCAACACATGGCAGATAATCTTGTTAATCAAGGGTTAGTAAAAAAAAGTTATAAAGAGGCAGTTATTGAAAGGGAAATAGAGTTTGCCACTGGTCTACCTACTGGAAGCTTGTCGGTAGCTATTCCGCATACGGATGTCAAACATGTGAATAGAAAATCCATAAGTATCGCTACTTTAAGTAAGCCGGTGTTATTTGGTGTCATGGGAGATGATGATACAACACCAGTACAACTCGTTTTTATGTTAGCAATGGATGAAGAGCATTCGCAACTGAGTCTTCTTCAGAAGCTCATGGCAATTTTTCAAGATGATGAGCTTTTAACAATGATATATCAAGAAGATGATAAAACAAAAATTAAAAAATTAATTGAAAATCAATTGGATTTATCAATGAAAGAGGGTGAATTAAATGTCTAAGCCAAAACAAGTTTTAGTTGCATGTGGTGCTGGGATTGCAACATCGACCGTAGTAAATAACGCTATTGAGGAGATGGCAAAAGAAAACAACCTTAAATTAGATATTAAGCAGATTAAGATTGCTGAGGTTGGTGGGTATGAAGATTCAGCAGATTTACTTGTTACAACTGCTATGACGAAGAAAGAATATCCTTTTCCAGTTATCAATGCGCGATCATTTTTGACTGGGATTAGCGTGGAAGATACAAAGAAACAAATATTAGATGAGCTATTAAAATAGCACAGTATATGCAAGAAATAAAAAGGATGAACTTTAATTTGAAGGGGGGTGAATTAAATGTCTAAACCAAAACAAGTGCTAGTAGCATGTGGTGCGGGGATTGCGACTTCTACTGTTGTTAATAATGCCATTGAAGAGATGGCGAAAGAAAACAATTTAAAATTGGATGTTAAGCAGATTAAAATCGCAGAAGTTGGGGGCTATGAAGATTCTGCTGACTTACTTGTTACAACCGCTATGACGAAGAAAGAATATCGCTTTCCAGTCATCAATGCACGATCATTCTTAACAGGTATCGGGATGGAAGACACAAAGAAACAAATATTGGATGAACTAATGAAATAACTGTGAATTAACGTCGGGGGAAAGTTAGAAAAGATTGACACAATGACGTAAAGGGGAGAAATAAGGATGGAAGCATTTGTAGATATTGTTCAGGGGTTTTTAGGTTTAGGGGCAACAGTAATTTTACCTGTAGTTATATTTCTATTAGGTTTGGCTTTTGGTCAAAAGCCTGGTAAAGCCTTTCGATCAGGTTTAACACTCGGTGTAGCATTTGTGGGTATATTCTTAGTTGTTGATTTACTTGTTAACAATTTAGGACCAGCTGCTCAGGGTATGGTAGAGAGGTTAGGTGTTAGTTTAAACGTTATTGACGTTGGATGGCCGGCAAGTTCTTCAATCGCTTGGGCATCAACAGTAGCTGCGTTTATTATACCGCTTGGTTTATTAGTTAATGCAATCATGCTGATTACTAAAACAACAAAATGTATGAACGTTGATATTTGGAATTACTGGCACTATACATTTACTGCAGCAATGATTTATGCCGTCTCAGGTAGTATTGTTCAAAGTTTAATTGGTGCTGTATTATTCCAAATTGTATGTTTGAAAGTAGCGGATTGGACTGCACCAATGGTGCAAGATTTTTATGAAATGCCAGGGGTATCTGTAGCGACAGGAAGTACAATTTCTTATGCACCAGGTATTTGGTTAGTAAAATTATTACAAAAGACACCTGGAATTAAGAATTTAAATGCTGATCCAGATTCAATTCAAAAACGGTTTGGTATTTTTGGTGAATCAATTTTCATCGGTCTAGCTTTAGGTATTGTTATTGGTATTTTAGCAGGCTTTGGTATTGGCGAGGTAATTGAAATTGGTATGGCAATGGCCGCGGTTATGGTCTTAATGCCTCGTATGGTGAAGATTTTGATGGAAGGTTTAATGCCTGTTTCTGAATCAGCACGTGAGTGGTTAAATAAGCGCTTTGGAGAGAGTGATATTACGATTGGTTTAGATGCAGCCGTATTACTTGGACACCCATCGGTTATTGCGACAGCATTAATTCTTGTTCCAGTGACCGTTTTACTAGCTGTTATTCTACCAGGAAATGCTCTCTTACCATTTGGTGACTTAGCAACGATTCCATTTATAGTTGCATTTATTGTTGGTGCGGCAAGAGGTAACATTGTCCACTCAGTTATAGTTGGAACCATTTTAATTGCTGTATCACTGTATGTTGCAACTGATGTTGCACCAGTAATGACACAGATGGCACAAAATGCAAACTTTGACATGCCAGAGGGATCAACGCAGATTTCTAGTATTGATCAAGGTGGAAACATTGTTAACTATGTTATCTTTAAGATTTTCGATATTTTTAATTAAGTAATACTCAATTAGCTTTTTCAGTATACCTACCATTTAAAACTTATTTAAAATATTTTAAAAAATAGATAATCAAGGGGGACAAAACCATGAAAGCATTAGTAAAAACAGAGCCTGGGTTTGGACATTTAGAAGTGTTAGAAGTAGAGGAACCAATGGTTGGAGAAGATGAAGTAAAGATTAAAGTTGAATATGCAGGTGTCTGTGGTTCAGACATCCACATGTATGAAGGAAATTATAAAGTTAAGACACCTGTCACTTTAGGCCATGAATTTTCGGGTGTGGTTGTAGATACAGGAAAAAATGTAAAAGAATTTAAAATTGGTGATCGTGTTACTTCGGAAACCACTTTCTATATCTGTGGTGAATGTGAGTATTGCCAGACAAAAGATTACAATTTATGTAACCACCGAAAGGGATTAGGTTCACAGCAAGATGGTGGATTTACGAAATACTTAGTAGCTAGAAAAGAAAGTGTACACCACTTGCCTGAACATGTGGATTTTCAATCTGCGGCATTAACAGAGCCGTTAGCATGTACTTATCATGCTGCTCAGAAGGCGAATATTGAAAAGGGTGATGTTGTTGTTGTGTTAGGTCCAGGACCAATTGGCATCTTGCAAGCACAAGTAGCTAAAACTTATGGGGCAACCGTCATAATAACAGGTTTGGATAATGATAAAGTCAGATTAGATAAAGCGAAAGAAATTGGCATTGATCATGCTGTTAATATACAACAAGAAGATGTAAAAGAACTTGTAAATAAGCTGACGAATGGCTACGGTGCAAATGTTGTATTCGAGTGTTCAGGAGCAGTTCCAGCAGTGAGAATGGGATTAGATCTACTGCGCAAAAAAGGACAATATGTGCAAGTAGGTATTTTTTCTAAAAGTGAAATACCGTTTGATTTTGAAAAAGTAATTCAGAAAGAACTGAGTATCAATGGTAGTCGCAGTCAAAAACCTAGTGATTGGGAGCCGTCATTAGCACTTATGAACGATCAATCAGTTGATGCTAAAGCGCTTGTTACACATAATTTTGATATTACAAAGTGGGATGACGCTTATAATGCCATTAAAAATGGAGAGGCGATTAAAGTAACGCTTACCACTAAAGAATAAAATTAGAGGAGAGAAAGAATGAATACGAGTGGAATTATTGAAAAGCTTGATTATACATTGCTAACTCCGACAGCAAGTAACATGGATATTAAACGTTTTTGTAATGAGACAATAGCGTATGGTTTTAAAACGGTATTTGTGAATCCATATTATATTAAACAAGCTTACAACTATTTAGCGGATCATCACGTTAAAGTTGGAGCGCCTATCGGTTTTTCTTTAGGTGGTATGAAAACAGCCATTAAAGTGGCTGAGGCGAAGTCAGCTATAAAAGACGGGGCAAGTGAAATAGATATGCTGATTAACTTAGGGGCATTAAAATCAAAAGATTATAAAGTTGTAAAACAGGATATCTCAGAGGTTGTAAGAGCTTCTGAAGGGTGTATAACCAAAGTTATAATCGAAACAGGCTTACTAACGGGTGAAGAAAAATGTGTAGCTACAGAGCTCGTAAAAGAAGCAGGTGCTGATTTCGTAAAAACAGCTACAGGTTTTAACGGGGGTGGCGCTACGGTTGAAGATGTGAAGTTATTGCGTAGTATTGTTGGTCCCGAAATGGGAGTCAAAGCGGCAGGCGGAATAAGATCGCTAAAAGATGTAAAAGCGATGATTGAAGCGGGAGCAAATCGGATTGGTACAAGTAGCGCTGTACTAATTGTTGATGGTGGCTACAGTGAAAAAGAGTATTAGTTAGGAGAGAACAATGTGAAAGTGTATATTGGGTGTGACCATGGTGGAGTGCTTTTGAAAGACGCGGTAAAAGAATATTTAACAGAAGAAGGTATTGTATTTGAAGACTTAGGCGTTCATGAAGCCGTCTCTACTGATTATGGTCCGATCGCAAAGCATGTTGCTGAGTTAGTAGTAGACGATACTGATTCTTTAGGGATACTGATATGTGGGACAGGTATTGGTATGTCTATCATGGCGAATAAGGTAAATGGTGCTCGTGCGGCCGTTGTACATGACACTTTTTCAGCCGCTGCTACACGCGGGCATAATGATTCGAATATTTTATGCATGGGAGAGCGTGTTGTGGGACCAGGATTAGCGATTAATATTGTTAAGACATGGCTAAGTACAACTTTCGAAGGCGGCCGTCACCAAAGAAGAATAGATTATATTCATAATTATGAAACAAAATCTTGAGGTAATGTAGTTGTTTTAATGATAAAACGCTAGATCTCGAGGGAGGGTATGACATGATTGAAGCATTTTTAGATTATGCGCTAGGTCCGCATGGGAGAGCAATTAGTAATTTTTATTTTGAAAACCAAATGATATTGAATGCTGTAGTTGTCATTGGTGCATTGAGTTCAATGGTACTTAAAAGAAAAGTTACATCAAAAGCATGTGAATAGATGATCGAGGAGGGGGATTAGATGATGAAATTGGCACCGTCAATCTTGGCTTCGGATTTTGCTAGGTTAGGAGAAGTTATAAAGGAAACGGGAGAAAGTGATGTTGATTTAATTCATATTGATGTCATGGACGGACATTTTGTGCCTAATATTACACTAGGTCCAGATATCATTAAAGCTGTTCGTCCATATACAGACGTACCGTTTGATGTTCATCTCATGGTTGAAGAGCCAGGCCGTTATATAAAACAATTTGTTGAAGCAGGTGCAGATATTATCACAGTGCATGTAGAAGCGTGTAAACATCTACATTCAGTCATTCAATTAATTCAATCTTATGGAATAAAAGTAGGAGTAGTGCTAAATCCGGCTACATCAGTTGATGTAGTGGATCCATTTTTAGCAGAGTTAGACATGGTTTTATTGATGAGTGTTAACCCTGGATTTGGCGGTCAAACTTTTATTCCAAGTACTTTAGAAAAAATTAAACGACTAAGAAGAAAAATAGCTAATCAATGCTTAGATGTTGATATAGAAGTTGACGGTGGTGTGACGACAGAAAACGTAAAAGAAATTTTAAGCGCAGGAGCAAATGTAATTGTAGCGGGTTCTGCTATATACAATAACCAGAATATTAGTGAGAGCATTCATGAATTCAAGAAACACATGTCTAGTAAGATTTAGTGATGAATTTGGGGGATGATAAAAAAGTGCATACACTGAAACTATATGACAAAAGAGACATACGTTATGAACAAGCAGAAAAACCTAAAATAGAAAATGCTGATGAAGTCATAGTAAAAGTGAAAGCGGTCGGGATTTGTGGATCTGATATATCACGTTATATGAAGTTAGGTCCCTATGTAGAAGGAATGATATTTGGCCATGAATTTTCTGGAGTAGTAGATTCTGTAGGAGAGTCTGTAGATAGCTTAAAAGCAGGAGATCGCGTTGCAGGATGTCCAGCGCTATATTGTGGTGAGTGTGATAGCTGTAAAAAAAGCGAATTTGCACGATGTGAAAAACTAACGGTTATTGGTTCAACATATCCGGGTGCATTTGCTGAATATGTGAAGTTACCAGCAGAGAATTATATTAAATTACCCGGTAATGTGGATTTTGATACTGGTGCTATGTTGGAACCCTCGGCGGTTGTTCTTCATGGTTTTTACAAAACCGCTATACAACCAGGAGCGGATGTTGCGGTGATGGGTTCTGGTAATATCGGTTTATTAGCAGTACAGTGGGCAAAGGTTTTTGGAGCAAAGAATGTATACGCCATAGATATTGATGAAGAAAAGTTAGCATTAGCTAAAAAGTTGGGTGCAAATCAAGTCATAAATTCAAAAGATGGTTTGGTGTATGATCAGATTATGAAAATGACTAATGGCAAAGGAGTCGATTTAGCGGTAGAAGCGGCGGGTTCGGTTATCACATCCGCGCAAGTATTTTCTTTATGTAAAAAAGGAGGTGCTGTAGTATTTCTAGGTATTCCATATGGAGATGTAAAAGTTGAACGATTTTATTTTGAAAAGATTGTGCGTAATGAATTAAAAGTCTACGGCTCATGGAATGCAATTTCAGCCCCTTTTCCAGGGAAAGAATGGGAGACTTCTCTGCAGTTTATGGCGGAAGAAAAAATAACGGTAAATGAAATGATTACCCATCGCTTATCATTAAGTAAGGGTCCAGAAATATTTGAAGCAATAGCTAACAGAAGCGAACCGGTAGGTAAAGTGATTTTTTACCCTGAATTAACGCGTTAGTTTAAAGTGAATGAGCTACATATTTAAATACACCTAAAAGGAGAATGTAAAATGAATCAACAAATGGATCAGCTAGCAATAAATACAATTCGAACTTTAAGTATCGATGCTATTGAAAAGGCGAATTCTGGTCATCCAGGTATGCCGATGGGAGCTGCGCCAATGGCCTATGCTCTCTGGACTAAACATATGAAACAAAACCCGCTCAATCCGTATTGGTTTAATCGTGATCGCTTTGTATTATCGGCAGGACACGGTTCTATGTTACTGTACAGTCTATTACATTTATCAGGCTATGATTTAAGCATGGATGATTTAAAATCTTTCCGGCAGTGGGGTAGTAAAACACCGGGACATCCTGAGTTTGGTCATACAGCAGGAGTTGATGCTACGACAGGGCCATTAGGACAAGGTATTGCGAGTGCAGTTGGTATGGCAATGGCTGAAGCGCATTTGTCAGCTAAATATAATCGCGAGACATTTGATGTTATTGATCATTATACTTATGCTATATGTGGTGATGGTGACTTGATGGAGGGTGTGTCATCAGAAGCTTCATCCTTAGCAGGACATTTAGGTTTAGGAAAATTAATTGTATTATATGATTCAAATGATATATCCTTGGATGGTGATTTAGATCGATCATTTTCTGAGAATGTTCAAAAACGCTATGAAAGTTATAATTGGCAAGTACTAAGAGTAGAAGATGGTAATAATGTTGAAGCGGTAAATGAAGCAATCGCACAAGCGAAAAATAATAAAGATCAACCAACGATGATAGAAGTAAAGACTGTTATTGGTTTTGGTTCACCGAATAAAGGTGGTAAATCTAGTTCCCATGGTGCACCTTTAGGTAGTGATGAAGCGAAGCTTTCTAAAGATGCTTACAAGTGGACATTTGATGAAGACTTTTATATTCCTGAAGAGGTATATGCTCACTTTAAAGAAGCAGTAAAACTAAAAGGCGAACAATATGAGGAAGATTGGGAGAAACTCTTTGGTGAATATAAAATTAAATATCCAGAATTAGCAGAAGAGTTAGAGGATAATATTGATGATGTTCTACCTGAAGGTTGGGCAACCAACTTACCAAAATATGAAGCAGGTGCGTCTGTATCTACACGTGAAGCTTCTGGAAAAGTTATTAACTATTTATCTGAAGCATTACCGAACCTTTTTGGAGGTTCAGCTGATTTAGCAGGTTCTAATAAAACATCAATTAATAAAGAAGAGGATTTTTCAAAAGCTGATTATACAGGTCGAAATATCTGGTTTGGAGTAAGAGAGTTTGCGATGGGAGCGGCTTTGAATGGTATTGCACTTCATAGTGGTTTAAAAACGTTTGGAGGGACATTCTTTGTTTTCTCTGATTATTTGAGACCGGCCATTCGCTTGGCAGCATTAATGAAACTACCGGTCACATATGTATTTACGCATGATAGTATTGCTGTCGGTGAAGATGGGCCGACTCATGAGCCAATAGAACATTTAGCTTCACTTAGAGCTATGCCGAATCTATCAATAATCCGTCCTGCAGATGCAAACGAAACAAGTGCTGCTTGGCAATTAGCGGTACAATCAAAAGACAAGCCGACTGGATTAGTTTTATCAAGACAGAACCTCCCTGTTCTAGCAGGAACAACGGAAAATGTTTTTGAAAATGTATCTAAAGGTGGTTATGTTCTGTCACCTTCTAAAGGAGATACTCCAGATGTTTTACTCCTTGCGTCTGGTTCAGAAGTGCATCTTATAGTTGAAGCGCAAAAGCAGCTACAAGAAGAGGGTATAGAAGCATCAGTTGTAAGCATGCCGTCATTTGATTTGTTTGAGTCACAAACACCTGATTACAAAGAGCAAGTCTTGCCACGTGCTGTAGAGAAACGTCTTGCAGTTGAGACTGGTGCATCATTTGGTTGGGACCGGTTTGTTGGCTTAGACGGTAAAGTCATTGGCTTGGATCGTTTTGGAGCATCGGCGCCTGGAGATATATTAATGGAGAAATTTGGATTTACAGTAGATAATATTATTGCTCAAGTAAAAGATATGTTAAATAATTGAGTTTCTAAAAGGTGCCTGTTGTTGTAAAGACAATGGGTGCTTTTTGTATTTTATAATGAAGAAGTAGGTAGTAAATGTTATAATTCGAAGCATGTACATAAAAAAATATAGTTATATGGGCCTGTTCTTCTAAACAAATTCGATTAAATTTAATTATAAAACTTATTGTGAATATTTATTTGTTACTCAACTTTCGCACCCCAAAATCGGCAGATAAGCCTTGATGTAACTAGGTAAG
>ERZ1673961.698-NODE-698-length-11578-cov-162.011889_pt1 | contig 11578 bp, 6 predicted proteins | sample MGYA00580189_ERZ1673961 | MGnify/ENA primary metagenome ERZ1673961 (study PRJEB41334, sample SAMN05608105) | rock metagenome | biome: terrestrial subsurface; feature: shale formation; material: shale | place: USA: Pennsylvania ... | reverse complement strand
ATGTGTGATTCCCAACGCACACCCATACCGCCAGGCGCGTGGAAACGCTCGATCTTACCTGGAGATGGTAGGAAGCGTTCTGGGTCTTCTGCGTTGATACGGCACTCAATCGCATGGCCACGGATCTTAATGTCATCTTGAGTGAATGACAGAGGTTGACCCGCTGCAACGCGAAGCTGTTCTTTGATTAGGTCGATGCCGGTAACCATTTCTGTTACTGGGTGTTCTACCTGAATACGAGTGTTCATTTCGATGAAGTAGAATTCACCGTTCTCGTATAGGAATTCGAACGTACCTGCGCCGCGGTAACCAATTTCGATACATGCACGAGTACAACGTTCACCGATGTACTTACGCATCTCTTCAGTGATACCTGGTGCTGGCGCTTCTTCCACTACTTTTTGGTGACGACGTTGCATTGAACAGTCACGCTCACCAAGGTGGATTGCGCCGCCTTGACCGTCAGCGATAACTTGCACTTCAACGTGACGAGGGTTTTCTAGGAATTTCTCCATGTAAACCATATCGTTGTTGAACGCTGCTTTTGCTTCAGCACGCGTCATTGCAATCGCTTGGATTAGGTCTTTTTCTGCGCGAACGACACGCATACCACGGCCACCGCCGCCACCAGACGCTTTGATGATGACTGGATAACCGATGCGTTTAGCAAACGCCTTGTTTTTCTCTTCGTCGTTGTCCAGAGGACCGTCAGAACCAGGTACACAAGGAACGCCAGCTTTCTTCATTGCGTTGATAGCCGACACTTTGTCACCCATCAGGCGGATAGTGTCTGCTTTTGGACCAACGAAGATGAAACCACTGCGCTCAACTTGCTCAGCGAAGTCTGCGTTTTCTGACAAGAAGCCGTAACCAGGGTGAATGGCAACGGCCCCTGTTACTTCTGCTGCAGAAATAATTCGTGGGATATTTAGGTAGCTGTCGATACCACGAGCAGGGCCGATACACACGGTTTCGTCTGCGAGTAGTACGTGCTTAAGATCGCGGTCAGCTGTCGAGTGAACAGCGACGGTCTTAATACCTAATTCTTTACAAGCGCGAAGAATACGAAGTGCAATTTCACCTCGGTTCGCGATGACTACTTTGTCTAGCATAAGGCAAGCCCCGCTTATTCGATTACAACAAGAGGTTGGTCGAATTCAACTGGTTGGCCGTCTTCAGCTAGGATCGCTGTAACAACGCCAGATTTGTCCGCTTCGATTTGGTTCATCATTTTCATTGCTTCAACAATACATAGCGTATCGCCAGCATTTACTTTCTGACCCACTTCTACGAATGCTTTAGAGTCTGGGCTTGGAGAACGGTAGAAAGTACCAACCATTGGAGAAAGAACTTGGTGACCTGCAGGCGTTGCAGCTGCTGGAGCTTCTGCTGCTGGCGCTTCTGCTACTGGTGCCGCTGCTGCTGGAGCAGGTGCCGCTACTGGAGCTGCTGCGTAGTGAACTGGTGCTTGAGGGGCTGCAGTGCCGTGACGACTGATGCGTACTGACTCTTCACCTTCAGAAATCTCTAGCTCAGCAATGCCAGACTCTTCAACTAACTCAATTAGCTTCTTGATTTTACGAATATCCATCTTTTCTTTCTCTTTTATCTTGTGATTAAGACAACCCTCGTGGGGTTGCAGAGTGTTAGGGTTACTTTGCCTGTAGCTTATTAATCGCGGCAGACAGAGCGAATTCATAACCTTGTGCGCCTAGACCGCAAATCACGCCTTCTGCTTTATCTGACAGATAAGAGTGATGACGAAATGGTTCACGTGCGTGCACATTTGATAAGTGCACCTCAATAAATGGGATGGCGACGCCAAGTAATGCATCTCGCAGTGCCACACTGGTATGAGTGAAAGCCGCTGGATTGATGATGATGAAGTCAATCTTGCCATAAGCAGCATGAATGGCTTCAATCAGTTCGTACTCACGATTTGATTGTAGGTGTTCCAGTTCCACCCCAGCGTTATGAGCTTGCTTCGTAAGAGCATCCACAACTTGTGCTAAGGTGCTGTGACCATAGTGTGTCGGTTCGCGCAGACCCAATAGGTTAAGATTTGGTCCGTTTAGAACAAGAATCCGTGACTTTGCAGACATTATGTTGCTATCTTCCCTTATCGTGAGTGGAACGTTTATATTCCCAAATATACGATAGTTCAGCACGATTTTTTTGTTAAAACCGAGCAAATTTTAAAAAATCGACCAAGATTATAGCTAATTCATAGCAATTAGCAGCAATTTACTGGTCTAATCTCCTAATAGCCACCTTCGTTTCTGTAACCAAGTTAACAAAAACAACATAATTGCCATGTTCTTTATGTGGCTAATTTGTGCGCAAAAGCAAAAAACCGCCATGAGTGATGGCGGTTTTTAAAGTGCTTTTAAAACAGTTGGTTGAATTTATGCCAATTCTGCTTTCTCTGCGATAAGTTTGTCTACCACGCTTGGATCGGCAAGCGTTGACGTGTCTCCGAGGTTGCTTGTATCGCCCGTTGCAATCTTACGCAGGATTCGACGCATTATCTTACCAGAGCGAGTCTTCGGTAAGGAATCCGTCCAGTGCAGTACATCTGGTGTCGCGATTGGACCAATCTCTTTACGCACCCAATCTTTAACTTCTTTGTGCAGCTCAGCTGACGGGAATTCACCATCGTTCAATGTAATGTAAGCGTAGATAGCTTGGCCTTTGATGTCATGTGGAATACCAACAATCGCCGCTTCTGCAATCTTGTGGTGCGCCACTAGCGCTGATTCAATTTCAGCGGTACCCATACGGTGACCCGACACGTTCAGTACGTCATCAACACGGCCAGTGATCCAGTAGTAGCCGTCTTCGTCACGACGCGCACCATCACTGGTGAAGTACATCCCCTTAAAGGTTGAGAAGTAGGTCTGTTCAAAGCGCTCATGGTCGCCGTAAACCGTGCGCATCTGGCCTGGCCAAGAATCAAGGATAACCAAGTTACCTTCAGCAACGGTATCTTCAAGAATGTTGCCCATGTTATCGACAAGAGCAGGCTGGACGCCGAAGAATGGGCGAGTCGCAGAGCCTGGTTTTAGATCGGTTGCCCCTGGTAGTGGCGCAATCAAGATGCCGCCAGTTTCCGTTTGCCACCAAGTATCGACGATAGGTGAGTTCTCGTTACCAATCGTTTTGTAGTACCACTCCCACGCCTCTGGGTTGATTGGTTCGCCCACTGAGCCCATGATGCGCAGGCTTGAACGAGATGTGCCTGCAACCGCTTCATCACCTTTTGCCATTAGCGCACGAATCGCGGTTGGGGCGGTGTATAGAATGTTGACTTGGTGTTTATCAACCACTTCACTCATTCGGCTTGTGCTTGGGTAGTTTGGTACACCTTCGAATAAGATGGTCTTCGCCCCATTTGCAAGTGGACCGTAGATTAGGTAAGTGTGACCGGTAATCCAACCCACGTCCGCGGTACACCAGAAGGTTTCGCCTGGTTGGTAATCGAACACATATTTGAAGGTCATCGCCGCGTAAACGAGGTAACCGCCTGTTGTGTGTAGTACGCCTTTAGGTTTGCCTGTTGAACCTGAAGTGTAAAGGATGAAGAGCGGATCTTCGGCTTTCATCTCTTCTGGTGGGCAAACGTCAGAAACGTTAGCTGTTGCTTCGTGCCACCAAACATCACGGTGTTCATGCCATTCGACATCACCACCTGTACGTTTAAGCACCAACACTTTATTGATGGTTTTTACGTCTGGGTTAGTTAGTGCTTCGTCCACGTTCTTTTTCAGAGGAACGGCACGCCCGCCGCGTACGCCTTCATCAGCGGTGATCACGACTTTCGCGTCAGAGTCGATGATACGGCCAGAGAGTGCTTCTGGTGAGAAACCGCCAAATACTACGGTGTGAACCGCACCAATACGGGTACAAGCGAGCATAGCCACTGCGGCTTCTGGCACCATTGGCATGTATAAACACACCACGTCGCCTTTACGTACGCCTTGCTCTTTCAATGCGTTGGAGAACTTACATACTTCTTTGTGCAGTTCGTTGAAAGTGAGTGTTTTGTCGTCGGCTGGATCATCGCCTTCCCAGATGATTGCGACGTCATCCCCGTGTTCTGCGAGATGACGGTCAATACAGTTAGCCGAGACGTTCAGTGTGCCGTCTTCAAACCAACGAATGTCGACATGACCAGTATCGAAAGAGGTGCTTTTTACTTTGGTGAAAGGTTTGATCCAATCAACGATTTTGCCGTGTTCGTTCCAGAAGCCCTCTGGATCGGTTACCGACTGCTGATACATGGCTAAGTAAGTATCATTATCCGCGTGTGTATGAGTTTTAATATTTTCTTTTACCGGATAAACGTGGGCTTCGCTCATGGCTTCTCTCCTTGTGCCTTATTTCTCGGCCTTACACCAATCTAGATAAGATTTTGAATATGTTTTTGTAGGGCTGTTTTTTGGTTCTAAATAACTTGGTCGTGGTAATGACGACGTTGTGCTTATAACTGTCAGTCACTGCGCGTATTTCCACAATTAGACTTTAGGATGAGAGTGAAGGAAGCGCCGTGAAATCGCTGAAACAAAAGTATTTCTGGGAGCTAGGTCAACTGATTTTTATGTATACGGCGCGGTTAGGTTGGGCAAATCGCCTTTCGTTAAGCGAACAAAGACCAAAGCGGCAGAAATCGCATCTTGTAAAGCGTCGTGTTTATCTTGGATAGGAAGTTCGAGGTGTTTACAAATGGCATCCAGACTTAAGTCGAAATAGGCATTCGGCAAATGTCTTTCCAGCTTGTCGTGATAAATCTGACTGACCTCGATGAGCGGGTTAGGAAGTGGAAAGCCAAGTTGCCTCAGACAAGCAAGATCTAAGATCTTTTTATCGTAACGAATGTGATAACCGACAAGTGGTCGGTTGCCGATAAAGTCGAGCAGCTCGAGCAGCGCCTCTTTTTCGCTAATCCCGTCGACTAAGTCTTGGTGGCGAATTCGATGAATTTTGACTGAGCCAGAATCGAGCGATTGCGGCGCGCGTAAGCGGACTTCAAATGGCTGGCTAGTGATGATGCGGTTGTCGATGATCTTCGTGGCCGCAATGGTCACCAACTCGGCGCGATTTGGATCAAGGCTGGTGGTTTCGCAGTCGAGAGAAACGTATTCCGTTTTATCGGGCGTGCAAAAAAGCGACTGATAAGGAGAGCCTTTCAGTTTGTAGTGCCAGTATTTGCGTTGTAACCAGTTCATTGCCTACGCCTCTGTATGATTTATGAAAATCATGGTTAATCACGAATTTGATAGTGGAAGCCTAAAAATTGCTTAAATTTTTTCACTACATGTAAGCTGTGGCGAAGTAAATCACGCTCGGTTCTATCCAGTTGTTTAATATCAATGTTATTCAATGCTTCTTGCTTTTTGAGTTGTTGATTAAGGCGAACCTTAAAGAACAATTTCAGTGCTTCGTTGAGGTTATCTGCCGTTTCAGGCTCTAAGATGCGTTTTTTCCGAAGTGCTTCAATGCGCTCAAACGTGTTCTTCTCCTCAATGGCATATTCCAAAGACAAGGTGCGAATGCCGTGCACAATTGGGAAAATGCCGCCGCGTTTAATATCTAACCCGTCCTTAGCACTTTTTACGTTGCCAAACAGAGTTAGGGGCACAGAAAACTGCAAGGCAGGGCGAGTAAAATCAGACAGTATCAACATGCGATCTTTCATTGTGTCGCGAAGGTGGGTCGCGATTGGAGCCAGCAGTTCGCGATTTCCCGCAACAGCATGGGCGTCACTGAAAATGGCTAAGTCCATGATTTGTTGTGGTTCGGCTTTGGCTATCCAGCGGTCTAAGGTGTTTATCCACTCTTGCTGCGTTTTGACCCATTTCGGGTTGTTGACCATGACTTTACCCGGGCAAAGTGGATAACCGAGCTGTTGTAGAGTGTGCGTGAAGGATTGCATCACTTGTTCGCAATGAGGCCATTCCAAACCATCTTGAATAATTAGAGCATTGTCTTGGTCTGTCTTGAGAATTTGTTCTCCTCGACCTTCTGAGCCGAGCACGATTAAGCAGCAATGATCGTGCAAGGCTGGTGGAACCACTAACTCGAACGCTTTTTCGATAATTTGCTCGTTCACGGCGGAAATCAGCTCCATGATAAAGCGAGTGCGGATGCCGTTTCTCAATAAACTCTCGACCAATTGACGTTGGCGGTTTGAGGCTAATGCGAGCTCTTCCACACTGCTTGCTCTGGCAATACTGAGCGTTAACACGTGAGAGTGGGTGGAGAACGCGCTGAGAATTTGGGTCATATCCAGCATGCCGACGGCTTGGTTGCCATCACATACCATGAGACGCTTCATTCGATTTCGGGTCATGGTGATCATGGCATTGAACAAAAAGTCACCATCATCAACGTGATAGACAGGAAAGGTGGCGATATCACCGACAGGGGTATTGAGTGCGCAGCCATCTAACATCACGGAGTGCAGCATGTTGGTGCGCGTCACGATGGCGTATGGATGAGCCGAAGGCCATTTTTCTAATCGCGGATCGTCATCATTGAGTTTGACAAGTGCTGCATCGATCCCATTTGCTTTTAGGGTGTGCGTCACCTCGTTAATCGGCGTATTTGGCTCAAGGATCATCGGTGGGTGATAAATGCTGCGGTCCACTTTGGTGAGGATAAACTCTGCCAAGTTTTGTTGTTGGTGAGCGGCTTCGATGAGTTCTTGTCGCTTTGATAAATTGTTATCGAAATAGGCCGCAAACTGACCATTCTCGTTGTAAAGCGCCAGAAAGACGTCTTTCGGTAGCAGATAGGAGAGCGTGTCTTCAAGTGCGATGTATTGATGACGTACGTTGTCTTCAAGTAACGAGCGCACATCAAACATATCGTCGTTGGCATAATGCGCGAACACTTCCTGCTGATCTTGGGAGCGCTCTTCTACCGCGCCTTTGATCAGAATATGCAAGTGAGGGTTCTTCTGTCCGCAAGATAAAATTACATCTCGAGCTCGATAGTAGGCAACGTCCAGAGACGAGCGCAGTCGTGTCTGTTGTGCTTCGGTTAAGCGGTCGAACGGTGGAGATTGCATGTTAAATTTGTCAGGCATGAGAACACCCAATGATGGAAGGAACACTCTCTAAGTCTGACAAATTTCCTACCGGAAGCCAGACGACTTTGGTCTAAATCACGATGATTTCGCTTTAAGATGGCCAATGTCGCAAAGTTAGTATTCCATCGAGGAAACGATAAGTTGCCTATTCTTCCCTTTTTATAATACGCATAGCGATCCATAATTCCCGGTTCGAACGTTGATGTTCCCGTTTTAGGATATTAGTAATGTTGAAACCTTCTCCGTATGGCTGGATTTCCCAGTACTTTCTCGGATTCTTCTTTGCGTATGGCGTATATCTGCCATTTTGGTCACTTTGGTTTAAGGAGCAAGGTGTCTCTTCGACCGACATCGGTTTGCTAGTTGGGTTAGGTCTTGCGACACGTTGTGTCGCCAATATCGTGATCACCCCACGAGTGCACAAAGTTGAACACCTTATGCCTGCTTTACGTTGGTTGAGTTTCGCTGCCCTCCTTTTTGTTGGATTTCACTTTTTTACAGGTGGCAGTTTTTGGTTAATGGCGTTAGCGACGGTGCTATTTAACCTCTGTTGTGGACCGATTGTTCCATTATCGGACGCGATGGCAAACTACTACGCTCGTCTGAAAATGCTCGACTACGGCCGTACGCGCTTATGGGGCTCGATCGCCTTTATCGCGGGTTCGACGGCCGTGGGTTATCTGGTGGCTGAATTTGGCTCTGATATGATCTTGTACACGGCGATGGCCGGGGTATTAGTTTCGTTGCTATTTTCAATGCGTATGACTAACCCGATGCCCGTTACGCTTGGTGGGCAAAGCGCGGAGCGTCCAAAACTGAGTGCTCTTTTGACAGACAAGCCGATACTTAAATTCTTAGTGTTGGTGTCATTAATTCAGGGCAGTCATGCGGCTTACTACGGTTTTAGCGCTATTCACTGGAAAGCCGCAGGTCATTCGGAAGATGTGATTGGCTATCTGTGGAGCTTGGGTGTTGCAGCCGAAGTGGCAGTGTTTGCGCTGAGCAAGCGTTTATTTGTCGGTTGGTCAATGCGCGCGTTATTTGTTGTTGCTGCCGTTGGTGTGATGATGCGTTGGGGCATTACGGCATCGACAACGTCGATTGTTGCTTTGGTGATTGTTCAATTATTGCATGGCGTGACCTTCGCAACGGCACACATTGCTGCGATTCAATATATCCAAAACTCGGAAGAGAATAAGATAGTGGCGCTGCAAGCATTGTATAACGCGATTCCGCTAGGCGCATTCATCGCACTGATGACCGTGTTGAGCGGTTGGGGTTATGAGCACTGGGGACCACTTGTGTTCTGGGGCATGGCCGCGATGGGTTTATTGGCATTGTTCATCAAGCTCGAACCACAAGAGCCACATCATGTGGTCGATGTATCAGACAAGTCACTGGAAACACAGAATTAGACTTCTGTGACAAAGGTTAAAAACTAAGCTTTGTCTCCGTTGTGAAAGCAGTGTTAAATGAAACCTCTCCCTAATGGAGAGGTTTTTTTATTCTCTTGCTTTAAAACGGCAAGAAAGGCAAGAAAGGATATCGGATGCAAGGATGGCTGGTGGTTCCCGTTTCTTTGGCGTATTTGGGAGCCTTATTTATCATCGCGTGGTACGGCGACATTCAGAAAAGGTGGTTAGCACGCTGGCGGCCGTGGATTTATAGCCTTTCCATTGCGGTGTACTGTACATCGTGGACCTTCTACGGCACGGTCGGGCAGGCCAGCAGTAACCCTTGGTCTTTCTTGCCCATCTATATTGCCCCCATTTTAGTGTTTACCATCGGATGGCGCGTTTTAGCTCGGCTTATTTTGATTGCTAAACGGGAACACATCACGTCGATTGCTGATTTTATCGGAGCTCGTTACGGCAAATCTCAAGGTTTGGCCGTAGTTGTTACACTCATTGCGGTTGCGGGAATTTTGCCGTACATCGCTTTGCAGTTGCGTGGTATCACCATGGGGCTAGAAATCATTGCCCCAGAACTGGCTACCGATTTTGGTTATCAAAACGATAGCGTGTCGTGGTTTGTCGTGGTCGCACTGGCAATTTTTACCATGCTATTTGGTACCCGGCACATTGATAACACGGAACACCATCGTGGGATGATGATGGCGATTGCCTTCGAATCGATTATCAAACTGTTGGCGTTTTTAGTAGTCGGTGTATTCATTGTTTGGTTGGCGATGAACACCGAGAATTTGAGCTTAGTTGATGTTGCCGCACAGACGTATCAGTCACCAAACATCCCGACCATATTGATTCATACCGTACTCACGATGCTGGCGATTGTTTGTCTTCCACGACAATTCCATACGATGGTAGTGGAAAATGAACGCGCGCAAGATTTGCATGTTGCTCGTTGGTTGTTTCCCATTTATCTGATCTTGATGGGGATTTTTGTTTTACCTATTGCGTGGGTAGGGCAAGGTTTGTTGAGTGGTGCTTCGCCTGATACTTATGTGATCAGTGTGCCGATGTCGGTAGGGGCGAGTGAAATCGCTTTGCTTGCATTTTTAGGCGGCACTTCGGCGGCCAGTGGCATGGTTATCGTGTCGACGATTGCCTTAGCGATCATGGTATCGAACGACTTGGTTATGCCACTACTATTGCGTCGCATGCGATTGACGCAGCGTAACCATCATCACTTCTCTGAATTATTACTGCGGATCCGCCGTGGTCTGATTTTAGTCCTACTAATTGGCGCTTGGGGTTTTTATCAAGCGTTAGATACCATTCACTCACTCTCAGCGATCGGCTTTCTCTCATTTGCGGCGATCACGCAATTCGCGCCTGCGCTGGTGGGCGGTATGTACTGGCGTCAAGGGAATAAGAAAGGTGTGTATGTTGGCTTGGCGGTAGGCTTTACCATTTGGCTGATTACGTTAATGAGCCAAACGGACATGCTTGCCGGGAATGCCAGTAACAACTTTTTGATTTGGTTGATCACCCCACCAGAGGTATTGGCTGGCTTTGACATTGCGATTTCAGATTGGGGGATGATCCTCAGCGTGGTCGCCAATGCAGTGTGTTTTGTCGTGGTTTCTATGACTACACGACCAAGCCTAAGTGAGCGCTTACAATCGGCGTCATTCGTTGGTACGCCACTGCCTGAAAGCGAAAACATGAGCCTATACCAGAGTCGTGTTACGGTTGCTGAACTAGAAATGCTAGCGTCTAGGTTTGTTGGGCGAACGCGAGTAAAAGCGGCTTTTCAAGCGTATTGGAGCCAGCAACGAGAAGAGCTAATGCCGAATCAGCAAGCGCCATCTTCTCTGATTCGACATACCGAACGTGTATTAGCCGGGGTATTCGGTGCTTCTTCTGCTAAGTTAGTACTTACTTCTGCCCTGCAAGGAAGAAACATGCAGCTTGAAGAGGTGGCGACTATCGTCGATGAAGCCTCTGAACTGTACGATTTTAGCCGAGGCCTACTTCAGGGGGCGATTGAACATATCGGCCAAGGTATTGCGGTGGTCGATAAGCAATTACGCTTGGTGGCTTGGAACCAACGCTACTTAGAACTCTTTGAATTTCCGCCAGGCTTGATCCAAGTTGGGCGACCGATTGCGGATGTGATTCGGCACAATGCAGAGCAAGGTTTATGTGGCCCAGGCGATCCTGATGACCACGTCCGTCGCCGTGTGTATCACCTTGAGCAAGGGACTCGGCACACCTCTTCTCGGGTCCGTCCCGATGGTCGCGTGATTGAGGTACAAGGTAACCCAATGCCAGGTGGTGGCTTTGTGATGAGCTTTACCGACATCACCGTATTCCGAGATGCAGAGCAAGCGCTGAAAGACGCCAACGAGACATTGGAAGAAAGGGTGCGTCTGCGGACTCGGGAATTAGAACAACTTAACAAGCAGCTGGTGGCAGCGACGCAACGCTCCGATTTGGAATCGAAGTCCAAATCACGGTTCTTGGCGGCAGTAAGCCATGACTTGATGCAGCCACTCAACGCTGCGCGCCTGTTCGCTTCTTCATTGTCGGAAGTAGCCAAAGACAGCGAAGCTAAAAAGCTGTCGGCTCACATTGAGAGTGCTTTAGAGGCGGCCGAAGACCTGATAGGAGATTTGCTGGATATTTCGCGCTTGGAGTCGGGCAAGCTGGAAGTCAATGTGCACGGTTTTGCGTTAAACGATGTGTTGTCGAATTTGAATGCGGAGTTCAGCGCATTAGCCAAGCAACAAGGTATAGCATTCACCATGATTCCATCCTCACTCATGGTGAAATCGGATCCCAAACTGCTGCGCCGTGTGGTGCAAAACTTCCTGACCAATGCGTTTCGTTATAACCCGAATGGCAAAGTGGCGCTCGGTGTTCGCCGGGTAAAAGGGCGAGTGCGTATTGATGTGTGGGACAACGGTGTAGGTATTGAAGAAGAGAAGCAGCAAGAGATCTTTGAAGAGTTTAATCGCGGAACTCAAGTTCGTTCCGACCAAGGTCTCGGGCTTGGTTTGGCGATTTCCAAGGGAATTGCTCA
>ERZ1673961.696-NODE-696-length-11592-cov-6.273641_pt1 | contig 11592 bp, 13 predicted proteins | sample MGYA00580189_ERZ1673961 | MGnify/ENA primary metagenome ERZ1673961 (study PRJEB41334, sample SAMN05608105) | rock metagenome | biome: terrestrial subsurface; feature: shale formation; material: shale | place: USA: Pennsylvania ... | reverse complement strand
CAAATAGAGAAATTACAAAGTAAATAATACTATTATTATTAAATATTATTGATTCAATATTAAAAAACTTATTAATAAAAGAAAGAATAAATAAAAATATTAATGCTCCAGCAGTTTTATATATACGGTTAATAAAAGAAATTATATTATCTTGCTTTTTATATTTTGCAATATAGATATTAGTATTCTTTAATGTTAATATTAGTGATAGTGATGTAATTAATAATCCAATTAATACTAATGGCGAAAAGCCTAATTCATTTAAGAATTTATCAATATTTACAATAAAGCAATTAATGTAATTCATTTATAGACTCCTTATTCTTCAAGTATATCTAATATGTTAGTATACTTTTTATCATAGCCATCTAAAAATACAAGATTAGCACTATCTATTAATTTTGCATTTTTATAACTTGAAGAGTGTGATAATACAGCTCCTCTACTTTTAGAATCTACATAACTTCTATCATTTACTTTTTTTGCTTTAACTTCTGATACTAATCCATTATCAACTAGTACTTCATAAGTCTTTAATATTTTTTCATTATTTAATTGGTAGTTTTTTTCTGATTTTAGTTCAATTGTCATAGATTGATGATTAGTCATTCCTACAAATTCTTTTAAAGCATTTATACCATTAATTTGGCTTGTATTAATTGTATTATTATCTTCATATTTTAATTTAAAAACAAAAGACTTAAGGTCTGAATTACTAAGTAATCTAAGGAAATTTACATCATAAATTTTTTTAATTTTAATTTTAAAGTCTTTAAAAATATAATGGTTTAAATATTCACGTAATTGGTTATAGTCATATCCATTTGTATTTTTTATTACAGATAATACATGTATATGTTCATTATATTTTAAGAGATTGAAAAAAGTAGAATCTTTTTTTAGTCTATTTAATTTATTTTCATAGAAATACTTAGGAAAATTCATATCTTCTTCTTCTATATCAAGGTTCAATTCTAAAATTACTTTATATATTTTAAATAAACTATCTATCTTTAAACTTATTAAATCTTTTAAGTATTCTGCAAAGCTTTTATTTTTATTTTTATTGAAAACGTCTTTTATCATTTCAAATTCTTCATTCGTATAAGTAGTGTTTTGAAGTGTTTTATTATTAAGCTCTTTTAGAGTATCTGTATTATTTAATGTACTACTTACCAATACACTATTTACATATTCTTCACTAAGTTTAGCAAAATCATATGTAATATTTTTTGGATGGTCTTTTTCTTTATTCTCTTCATTAAGAATATAATTTGATAGACTTGCTTTACATTTGTTTCTTGTACATAATCTATAATCTTCATTTTTTGTTCTAAATACTTTTATTAATTCTTCATTAATATCAATATCTAAAAGTTCTTTATACTCATTATCATACGTTTCAATCGTGAAAAAGTTTATAATTGCCATTTAGTACCTTATAGTTATAAATAATTATAATTATAACTAAAAGATACATAAATAATAATTTACTTTATACATTTATAGACTTTGTATAGTTTTAAGTTTTTCTATTATTGTATAAATAAAGCTATTGTAAACCTTCCCAAATATTGAACTAAATAAAACAGAATATAGTACTTTATAAAATTAAAATAAGATTAACAGATATAGATATTTATTTTGACTATGACGATATAGCTTTCTAAAAAAGGATTTGTTTTTAGATTAAATTCGTAAAATAAGATATTTTAAAGTCAATATTTTTAAAATTTAAGAAGAATTAGGGAAAAAATCATTACTCAATTAGATGTGAATTTTGTAATTAGTTTTCTAAATCCTTCATTTTTACCAATGTAAAATTTGAAAAGTCAGATAAAAAGTTTAATTTAAATTATTTACATAAATTATCTATTATTTCTAAAGTTTACAATTGCTAATTTTCCATGCTTTTTAATCAAAGTGAAAAATTATTTTTATTTCTATACAATAATATATTATATTTTTAAAGGAAAAAAATGGATGTATTTAGTTTGGTAAATGATGAAAAAACAATAAACTTGACAGAAGATAATTATCACAAAAAAACCTATAGAAAGTACCCTTATTATCAAAATGAAAAGCATTTCGCAGTTTGTCCTGAATGTAAAAATCCTATTTTAATTGTAAATTTATATAATAATCAAGTTGATGAAGATGGTAAAAAATCATATCCTCTTTATGCAAGACATATAAGTTATGATGTTAAAGGAATAGCGACTTATTCAGAACAATCATATTTAGACTGTAGTTTATCTAATCCTTCTTCAATAACTACAGGTGGAAAAAGAAGTCCAGGAGCAAAAACTTCTATTGATATACTTGATATAATTAAAAATCATTATAGTACTTTATATGGATTTATGTGTAAAACTATAGGAATTAGAATAAATGATAAATTATTTAAAGAAATGATAGCAAATTTTACAAGTGAAGAAGGACATCTTTATAGAGGGGTTACTAGATATAATTTACCTTATACTTTTTTATATATGACAGATAATACAAAAATTCATAATCAGTTTTTAATAAATAAAAATCCAATTGCAATAGAAATAAAAAAAGCAATAGATAAAAATTGTACTGAGTTTGAAGTTGATGGAACGTATATCAAACCAATTAATAAATTTGAGAAAGGTAAATATATTTCTTTAGAAATATATTTTACAAATCACATAGTTAATAGTAGTTTTAATGACAGTATGGAAATAGTAATTCAAGAAAATATAAATGGAGAGGTAGAAGAAATTTATAAAAAGAAAATTAAGTTTAATGATAAAGATTTATTTATCAATAAAATCAAAAGAGATAAAAGACTTAAAAATATTGTAGATTTATTTATATAAAAATTTTCTTATGAAAAGATATTAAATGAAAATAGAATAGGACTTTTCTTTATATAGTTAAATTTTAAATAAAAAATTATTAATAGTATGTAAAGAAAGTTATAAATTAAGTTAATATTTGATTATTGTAATAGTAAAAATATCAAAAAAATCACTGGAAAATCAATGGTGCGACCGACGAGATTTGAACTCGTACACCCTAAGGCACTACCCCCTCAAGATAAAAAACTACCAGTTTGAGCCACGGGGTAAACTTAAACAAAGTACCTATTTATAGACTATAGATACACTAAACTAGAACTTGAATATTACTACTAGAAAAATAAAAAGTGACTTAAATGTGTATCGTTTTATGTATTACTTTAGAGGAAGGTAAACCTAAATCTGATTTAACTAATACCCTTCTTGGTTCTTTCACTTCATACCTCCATACTACTGTATCTCTTGAATAACACTTCTCACAGTGCTCATCATTGTGTAGGGACACTAAGTACCCTATATGACCACAGCTATTACATAAGTGTTTCTCAGCCATCTAGTCCTCCTTAGTTATATCTACACCGTAAGCCTTAAGCCAAGCGTTAGCGTGATAAGAGTTTAAGTCCTTTTCAAATAAAGGGTCATAGACTTTCTTAATAGCTAGACCTAGTTCTTCACTAGCTTTCTTTAAAGGACGCCAAGGGAACTTAAGCCCTAACTTAAGCTCTTGCTTTCTTACAGTTGAATACTTAAGACTCTCATCAAGTTTTTGCTTTAACATTTCGTTTTCTCTTGACTTAACACTGGCTGTAGCCATAGCTGTAGCTGTCTTTTTGTCACTAATGTAAGCTTTAGTTCTCTCTAGCTCTTTATTCTCAAGCTGTAATCTTTCTCTTTCCTTTTCAGCCTCAATAACCATAAGAGCTAATTCAGTTCTAGTCAGTTCTCTAGGTTGACTCTTAGCCTTCTCTAGTTCCTCTAGTCTGTCTATAACCTTCATCAGTAACTTGTTGTTTAACTTTGCTCCAACTGCTATAGCTTGTTTCTTGTTTAACACATAAGTCTCTGTAGGTCTCCCTCCAAGTTCACTAGAGGTTATAGCCATTTTGGATAAAACCCCAAAACTTGGCTCTTCAGCTAACTTTGCTACCTTTTTCATAGCCTTACTGTGTTGAACACCAATCAAATCTGTAATCTCTTTAAGGGTGATTACAACCTCTCCATTGTTTGAGTTAACTAAGTCCATTAGTCACCTCCTTTAATAATATCTCTGACAATATCGAAAACCATAAAAGCACATAAAGTCAAGACTAAACCTATAGCTATAATTGTTCCGCCAGTTAAAAGTAACTCCATTAGTCACCTCCCTAGAAATCACTTGAGCTACTGCTAGAATAGCTACTATCACTTCCACCATAAGAACTCCCACCACTGCTGTATGAGTCATAAGAGCCATAAGAAGTATCACTACCACCACCATAAGAGCCTCTATAGCTCATTTCGTTATCATCATCACTCATAGATGGACTACCATAATCCCTATAAGGGCTCTCATCACTACAGTAGTCATCTACAGTGTCCTCTTTAGTCACTGTACCATCATCAAACAGCCACCCAAAGAACAACCAATAATAAACCCACTGAAAGAAAGACATTACTTATCCTCCTCATTAGAGTCAACCATAGGGTGTCTCTCAGCAAACTCTTTAGTAATGTTTCCCCAATACTCAGCACCTTCAGGTGAGTCTTTCCAACTAAAAGCGTCTATTAGTAGCCCTACAGGGTTCTCATCTACTAATTACTTTAAGATTACTATAGATATAATATAAGTATAAAAATTATAAAGGTTTAGAATGAAGTTTGTTAAAATAATAGGGGTACTTTTTATTATCTTTTTATTATCAGGGTGTAGTAAAAGATTAGGTTATATTGATACAAATAAAATTACAAAACAAGAACACATAGTTTTGAAAAGCTATGAATTAAATAAAAAACAAAGTTCATATGTAGGCTCATCAATGATTAAAGTAAATGATTATAATAAAATTATTCGTTCTACTGATAAAATGAAGCCAACTAAAGATTTTATTTTTAATACCAATGGTTCTACAAAATACTCTTTTACAAAAGATGATTTGTTTTCTATAAAGGGATTATGGGAAATTAATGGTGCTAAATATACAGCTGTTAACCATGATAAATTAAGATCAATTCATTTATTAATTAGAGATGATGGTTCAATACATTACAAAGTTGCTAATATGATACCATCTAGTATATCTACAGGAGAAGCTGTTACAATGATATATGATTTTGAACATTTACCAAATACTGTGAGAATGATTACCGTAAAAAATACTGAAAACAAAATTATAAAAGGACAAATAAATTATGAGTTAATATATACAGGAAAAAATAAAGACTCTTTTATGCTGACTTATAGAGAATATACAAATGATGATTTAGCTAGACCTTCTTTTTTTCAGAATCTAACATATGATAAAAATATGGATAAAATTAGGTTTAGAAACCTATTGATAAAGATATATTCAATTGACAATGAAAAGATTGTATTTGCTGTCTTAAATGATAAATTAAAATAGGTAGTATAAAAGACACTCGTAGTGAAGTATTTACTTAAAGTCAATCTATAGTCATCACTTAAGTATTTATGATTGTTTAGAAATGAGATTAAGGTCTAGTTATAGCTTTATTTTAACACTACTATACTTTCAACCTAAACTCATTTCTATACTAATTAATTTATAGGTTACCTAGATTAACCATCTACTAAAGCTATCCTTTAGTCTCTACTTAAAGTAATTAAGATTGTTGTTCTTTACAGATAAACCTCTGTAGACACCATCATTAGGGGCTTAATTTTCATATTGGACACTTTTAGCTTTACACTTTGTGTCCATTAGAGATTTAGTTGTGTCTACACCACTCTTTAAGTAGCTCCCTCATTCTTTTTGAAGGGATATAAACACTAACTGACTTACCATCTCTTAGCCTAGACCTAAACAACCATTGAAGTAAACTGTTAAGAGCATAAGTATCTTCATCAACTGTTACATCATGCTTACTAAAGTACTTAGTGATGTTTGGGTTTAGAAATACATTGAATAAGTAAGCACAGTTTTTAACTTGCCTATAGTCATTAGAACCCCTAATGTTGAATGGTACATATCCTTTCTTCCACCCATTAACACCTAAGTCATCTTTAGCACTACCTAAGCAAGTCCACATTCTATCTTCCCCATCATTCCATACTCTTTTTCTTAGATGGTCTAGATTAGCTTTAAGGTCTCTAATCTCCCCTTGAGATAACTTTCTAGTTCTGTTTGAAGATAAGAAGTTAGGGCTGTCTCCAATAGAGTTCAGTCTTTTATCTTCTATAATGTTGATTAGTTCTCCATACTTTACATTAGGTTTAGGTTTGTACTGTACTTCATACTTAATCCCTTTAGCTTTAAAGAACCACATCAAAGGAGAACCTTCAAACTGATATGTAAGTATGTAAACTTCTGTAAATGAGTTGAAGAGACTCTCTGACATTTCCCACAGATAAAGGCTATTGTCTAAAAGAATTAAGTTGCTACTATCAATCAACTGTTTCTCTTTGTAGAAGTTATCTCCCTTCTTTCTATCAGGGTATTTCTCATAGTTCCAACATAAGGTCACTCCATCATCAGCTAGATAGACATACTCATGCTCAAAGAGTTCCTTTTTATTGTTTGAAGTAATCTTATACTCTTGTATAGGGTCTACAACTTCATCAAGTACAGCTACATAAGATAACTCAGAGATTAACTCTTGTACATCTGAACCTATGTTTGTAAGCATTTGATGAGTTGTTACTATGTTTTCTCTTTGTTTAAGAAGTTCTATCAAGTCCTCTTTCTTCTGTCCTCTACCTTTTCTTAACGGGTGCTTGAACTCTAGCTCTGAACAGTTAAACTCTGATGGTTCATCATAGATTAAAGTTCCATCTTTCCTTCTCTTTGGTTCATCAATCTTCTTAGATATAGGTTGGGTTCCTGCATATCTATGACACTCACTAATGAACTGAGTAAAGCATATCCACTTCTTAAAGCTTTGTTCTTTCATTTGTTTTATAATACCTTGACTCTTACCTGAGCCACATACACCATCAATTATAGTAATCTTAGTATCCATAATGAACACCTCTATTACTATGTAACTTCATAGCCTCACTTCTAGCAATGTCATCTACAAGTTCATTCTCATAAATACCACTATGAGCTTTAACCCATATAGCCTTTACTTGATGTTTAGATGATACCTCTAAATACTCTTTCCAAAGGTCTACATTAGCAATCTTCCTAAAGTTCTTCCTTACCCAACCCTCAAGCCATTCATTAATAGCCCTTACAGTGATGTTTGAGTCACTATAGACTGTAACTCTTGAAGGCTTTTTAATAGCCTTAAGTCCTTCTATGATAGCTGTTATCTCCATACGATTGTTCGTAGTATCTAACTCACTACCTTTAATTATCTTTTGATGTTTCTTGTTTGGTGTCTGTAGTAATGCACAGTATCCTCCAGTTCCATTTCTACCATTATCTAAACAAGAGCCATCAGTAAACATTACAACTTCTTTTAGTTGTGTTTGATTATTGTTCATCTGAACCTCCTTTTATGATTTTAATTTTAGTTTTTGGATTGTTTCTTCCTAGAGTCAGCACTCTTGGTTTTACTCCTATACGAGTACCCCTTAAGATAAGTACCTAATTAAGGGAATTATTGAGATTGCTAGATTAAGTTCTCTCCTATACTGCACCCTCTTAAAGAACACACTATTTTATGGGTATTGCAAGAAGTAAGTTTTAGTAAGTAGTCATTGAGTTATAGATAATCTGTTAGGAGCCCTACAAGGCTTTTTTGTTGTTAGGTAATAAAAGTATTAGGGTAAATTAAAATAAGAGCTGTAAGGTGGACTTACAGACCTCTTTTCTTTAAGTAAGTAGATAAGCTTTGAACAGAACAGTTACCTTTTCCCATAACTGGCTCTAAGTGATTAGATACAATCTTGTTAAGTGATAGACCTAAACTCTTTAGTTCAACTATCCTATCTTTATGTTCATCATATTTAGACTTTTGAAGTGTACCTTTAGGCTTACCTAAAGTAACTCCTTGCTCTTTTCTAGCAGTTAAAGCCTCTTTTGTTCTTTGACTGATTAAGTCTCTCTCTAGTTCCGCAAATAGACCAAACAAAGTTACCATAGCCTTTGATACAAAGTCATTCTTAGTATTGATGTTAAGTACAAGATTTTCTTTTATGATATGTAGCTCTACTTCTATGTTCATTAGTTTCTCAATAGTCTCTAGAACCTCTTGAGTTGACCTACCTAACCTTGATAGCTCACTTACAATCACTTTATCATCTTTTGAAAGCTTACTGATAAGTTCATCTATCTTTCTGTCTCTTAAGTCTTTTCTTGAACTCATTACAACCTCAATCCAATCCTCAACAGTAATCTTTAGCTTATCATTACAGTAAGCTCTAATTGCACTCTTTTGGTTCTCTACAGTTTGTCTATCAGTTGAAACTCTTAGGTATCCTATTGTCATCTAAAGTCTCCTTTCAAGTCTTAAGGTATATTATACTTGAAACTTTATCAAATTATAAACTCTTTGTCAAGTATAAGACTTTATAAAACACTTTAGTTTTAATGATGGTTATAGGTTGATAGATAATGACTATAGAAGTCTGTAAGGTCATGTAGGAGGACTAGAACTCATTTCTTAATACAATCAATAGCCAAAAGATAGAAAATAGCTTGTAGGCTCCTCACAGAATAAGAAAAGTTACTTTAGTTGTAACTTGGAGTTACTCTTTAAGTTCTTATCTGTGAACTTAAGAGGGGTACGGGGGGATAACTTTTGCTGTGATTTACATTATGGGGTTTGAGATATTTTTAATCATTTTTTAAAAGGCTAGTTTAGGTATAATCAAAAGAATTATATAAAGAAAGGCTTTAATGATAATTAATATTCCTACATCTAGTGAGTTCAAGCAATCTGCAACCGAATTGTTAAATACAGCATGGACTCAAGTTGTTGATTTGATAATTGAGTTTGAAGGACTTATTGATTTAGTAAAGGGAGATGAGATTGCTCCAGAATTAACACCTGATGGATTAAACATAATTAGAGTTCCTCAAGCTACAGAAGTAATTAATGAAAATAGTCTACAGTATTGGAAAGCTTCAAAACAAACTTTATCTATTGCTTTAACATTAATTCAACAAGCAGTTGAGTTTTATATAAAAGGTAGAATAGTAGAAATATCTCCTTATTTACTAATTTCTTCTTCTATTTCCTCAGGAGGTAAAAGTAATACTTTAAAAGATAAACCTTTTTCTGAGTTTAAAAGTATTGATGCTCAAGATTTAATAAAAGTTCATAATACAGTAACATCAGAGAGGCTTGATGATAGTTTTATTAGTTGGTATAATGAAATGAGAGATATTAGAAATAAACTAATGCATTCAGTACCCAAAGATATTGATTTAGAAGCAGAAGAAGTATTAGAAAAAATCCTATGTGCTCATAAATACTTTTCATCCAGCTCTTGGACTAAAGATAGAAAAGCTTTTTTATCAAACACTCCTGCCTATTCTATGGAATATTTTAAAAGAGAAGGTAACATTGCTCCATATATACTAAACCAATTATATAAGGAACTAGAAGTTGTTTTAAATAGTTTAAAGCCTAGTATTATTTCTGAATACTTTAACTTTAGAGTGAAAGATAGAGCTCTTTTATGCCCCAAGTGTATAGAAACTATAAACAGTTTAGATTTTCCTCCTGATAATTATGATGAATATTTAAAATCATTTCAAAGTTCAACCATAGATAATAACTTTAACTGTTTTATTTGTGATTATACTGAAACTATTAATTTTAAAGATACTAATTGTAATTGTTGTGAAAAGTTTTATATAGAAGAGAAGACTAGTATCTGCTTAAACTGTTGGTGTGAAGAAGCAGACTCTTAAAGTCTGCCTCTAAGCCACCTCTCTAGACTCATCTATAACTCCCTCTAACTCATTTCTTTTAACCTTATCAATAGCAATATCTTTAAGCTCTGTAAGGGCACCTCTAAGCCCTTTTTCTAACTCTGTAATCCTTTTGTATAGCTCAGTACCCTCTAGGCTACTAATGTCATCTACATAAACACCTTCATCTAACTCATTTCCAATACATAAGCTAGTACCTTCAACTCTTAAAACTTGTCCTAAACCTTCTAATTCAATATACATCATAGTTAATACTCCTTTGTTGTTTAAATTAATTTCTTTAGGTCAAAATAAGACCTTATAGAAACTAGTTGAACTAATCTCTGTAAGACCTTAAAGTCAAAACTCTAACTTATCTATAGAGTCCTTTAATACATTTATAGGATACCTATTAGCATATCTACCCATAGTCATACCTTCATGGCTATGTCCTAGTAACTCAGAGATGACTATAGGGTTTACATCTGCATACTTTAATTGAGTGGCAAATGTATGTCTAAGAGAATATAGAACTTTCTTATTGTTAGAACTAATCTTAGGTTTAATGTAGTCAGTAAAGTAGTGACTAATACTAGAAGGTTTAAGTGTGCTAAGAGCTTTTGACAGTTTTTTATGAACATCATTTCTAACTAGTTCATCATGTAAAGGAATAACTCTATAGCTACTTTTAGTTTTTAACTTTAAGTTTTTATTGGTTAAATCAAAATAGAAAATACCATTATCACTTTTTATAGTTGCTTTCCACAGTTCTGATAATCTAATTCCCGTGTAAATTAAAGTTAGATATATGACTCTCTTATTATCATCTTCAAAAGACTCAATTATATTAATAAGTTTAGATACTTCTTCTTTTGTGTAATCTTCTCTTTCATCAATAGGACTTAAAGAAGAACTCATAGTTATGTACTCAGCTGGGTTATAAGTAATTATCTTATGAGATTGACAGTACTTAAAGAACTTCTTTATATACTTAATATAGGTCTGAACACGACCAAAAGAAAGCTTATGATTATCAGGTATATCTAATTTCATTAACTCCTCTATGCTTTTGTACTTGTATTGTTTATAGTTCCTTGAAGGAAGATTTGTAATTAGGTTTTTGATTTTTATTAAGTCCTTCAAAGTTGTGTCTTGAACCTTACTTTTGGGAGCTATAAGATGGATATAAACAGTTTTCAAAAAGCTTGTTACTGCTTGTTTAGTTTCATTACTTATCTCTTTAGAATTATAGTAAATACAAAAGTCTTCTATAACTTCTTCATATGTGTACTGATGAGGTTTAGATACTTCTCTATTAATACTATTCAGTTCTAAAGTATTTTCTATGAAGTCTTTGCATAGTTGTATTATAAATGTTTCAGAAGTTTTGTTTAGCTCACAATATGATTTTATAGTATGGTACTCATTAAGTATTTTTCTAGCTTTAAGTTTTGCTTTTTTAATGTCTTTTGTTTTTAAGCTTTTATTTAATTCTTGTCTATTGAAGTAGGGTACTAGTTCTTTATAAACTCTTAGCCTAAGTTTGTAATAGCCATGAGAAGTTTTAACTAAAGAAGTCAAACTAAAAACCTTTAAATATAGTCTTAGTTTGTGTATCGTTTTGTGTATTGGTAGGTAAATTAAGCTTAAGTATAAAACTTAAAAAGCTTTAGAAAAGCCTATAAGTCAATGGTGCGACCGACGAGATTTGAACTCGTACACCCTAAGGCACTACCCCCTCA
>ERZ1673961.695-NODE-695-length-11604-cov-5.828903_pt1 | contig 11604 bp, 9 predicted proteins | sample MGYA00580189_ERZ1673961 | MGnify/ENA primary metagenome ERZ1673961 (study PRJEB41334, sample SAMN05608105) | rock metagenome | biome: terrestrial subsurface; feature: shale formation; material: shale | place: USA: Pennsylvania ... | reverse complement strand
TTGAATAGGAAACGGTCAGTTACCAGGAATGCGCGTTTCTTACCTTCTAGGTCGCCAAGCGCGATTGGAAGGCTACCGCGACGGAAGTAGATTGACTTAGGTAGTTTATGCCACAACATGTTTTCAGCTCGCTTGTTGATTAGGTGTTTAGGACCTACGTTCTCAGAGATAGAGTTACCACCCCAAGAACCACAACCTAGCGTCAGAGATGGCGCAACGTTGAAGTTGTACAGGTCACCGATACCACCGTGAGTAGTCGGGATGTTCACCAGAATACGAGCTGTTTTCAGACGGTCGCCGAAGTAACGGATACGGTCTGCGTTCACGTCTTGGTCAGTGTATAGGCCTGAAGTATGACCGATACCGCCGATTTCAACCATTTTCACTGCTTGGTCAACCGCGTTTTCGAAAGAAGAAGCACGGAACATACCCAGTGTTGGAGACAGTTTCTCATGAGCGAATTCATCGTCGTAAGACACTTCACCGATACCTTCACCCACTAGGATCTTAGTATCCGCTGGTACTTTAACGCCGGCCATTTCAGCAATCTTAGTTGCAGGCTGACCTACGATTTTCGCGTTCAGAGCACCATCAATCAGAAGCACTTTACGCACTTTGTCTGCGTCTGCTTTGCTCAGTACGTGCGCTTTGTGAGTCGCGAAACGCTCTTTCACTTCGTCGTACACTTCGTCCATAACGATCACAGCTTGCTCAGAAGCACACACTACGCCGTTGTCGAAAGTTTTAGACATCAGAACTGATGCTACCGCACGCTTGATGTCAGCGGTTTCGTCAATAACCACAGGCACGTTACCCGCACCTACGCCGATCGCTGGTTTACCTGAAGAGTAAGCCGCTTTCACCATGCCTGGTCCACCAGTTGCAAGGATCAGTGCAATACCTTCATGTTTCATCAGTGCGTTAGACAGTTCTACAGATGGTTGGTCAATCCAACCGATGATGTCTTTTGGAGCACCAGCAGCAACCGCTGCATCCAGAACCAGTTTCGCCGCATCGTTAGTTGAGTTCTTCGCACGTGGGTGTGGTGAGAAGATGATACCGTTACGAGTTTTCAGAGAAATCAGTGATTTGAAAATCGCAGTTGAAGTTGGGTTAGTGGTTGGGACAATACCACAGATGATACCTACAGGCTCAGCGATGGTCATGGTGCCCATGCTGTCGTCTTCTTCAAGAATGCCGCAAGTTTTTTCATCTTTGTACTTGTTGTAGATGTACTCAGATGCAAAGTGGTTCTTGATTACTTTATCCTCAACGATACCCATGCCTGATTCTGCTACCGCTTGTTGCGCTAGAGGAATACGAGCTTGGTTATTTTGTCTACTTGCTCTTGAGAGTAAGTAGCAAATTCAGCTTGTGCTGCTTTTACGCGAGCCACAAGAGCATCAAGTTCAGCCAGGTTAGTTACAGGCATAATGAATCTCCTAAAATAGAAAAACGTTAAAAACTCTTTATTAAGTATGCGTCCTTGAGTTTTTTCTCATTTGGTCAACGATTTATCTAACGACAGACTTAGTAAATTGCTTTCATGGCTGAGTATAATATTTCAGTGTGTGAAAAAAATTGACTCAGATCAGTAATGAAAAAGTAATTACCCCTCAAGGGGTATAAGCCTATAGAAAAAATACCTAAGCGACTGATAATTATAACAAATAAAAACCATCACCCGATGATAAAAAACTTCACCCTTGGGCCAAAAAAACTAAAAAAACTACAATACTTTGTAAAAAAGTTTCATTTTTAAACAACAACGCTACGTGTAACCGACGTTTAATGTGCTACTAAGAGTATATCTTGCTCCGTATCCCCCTCCACCACCACCCACTTTTTTTACAAAAAATGTGCTGATGTTAACAAACTGCGCGGAACACATACGCAATAAGCACAATACTGAAACAAAGCCTTTGCAACATTTGACCATAATTAGTTTTTTTTAATCATCAGACCAAAAACGCGATACTTTTTTTCATTCGTCCTTTTGCTATCTTTGACTTACATTACGCTTGCTTCATTTCAATCCCGTGATCGCCAAGAGACCCCTTAATGCATTTTGAGTTTGCTATCTTTCTACAGTTCTTTTTAGGTCTGGTTGCTGCTGTTAACCCGGTCGGTATCATGCCGATTTTCGTTTCTCTCACCGGTCACATGACGCCGGATGAAAAGAAAAAGACCGCGCGCACCGCTAACGTAGCCGTCGCTGTGATTCTGATTACCGCACTTCTGGGTGGTCAGATGCTGCTGGATATGTTCAGTATTTCTCTGGACTCATTTCGCGTAGCAGGTGGTCTGCTGTTACTGAGTATCGCCTTTTCGATGATGAGCGGTAAGCTGGGTGAAGATAAGCAAAACAAACAGGAAAAATCGGAATACATCAGCCGCGAGCAAATTGGCGTCGTGCCCCTTGCCATGCCTTTAATGGCTGGCCCTGGTGCCATCAGTTCGACTATTGTTTACGGATCACGTTATCCGGCTATGATGGATACCGCAGGCATCATTCTGACTATTTTGGTGTTCAGTGTAGCGTCCTGGCTGCTGTTTCGCTCTGCGCCATACATCGTCCGCCTGCTGGGTCAAACGGGCATCAACGTCATTACTCGTATTATGGGGCTGATCCTTGGTGCACTGGGTATCGAATTCATTACCAATGGATTGCGCAGCCTGTTCCCAGGGTTAGCGTAAACGCTGGCGAGACGTTATGATATTGCAACGGATGAAACAGGTTGCAATATCATGCCCAACAACACACTCAGACATCAGCTTTACGTCATCATTTTCGGCACTCATACACGTGCCGGTCGACTGTTCGACATTGCGCTGATTGTCGCCATTCTGACTTCTATTTTTACCCTGATTCTGGAGTCGATTCCTGAAGTTTCAGCAGTATGGAAAACTGAAATTCGTTATATCGAATATTTCTTTACCGCTCTGTTTACTATCGAGTATTTGCTGCGCCTTTACTGCTCGCCTAAGCCAACGGCTTACGCGAAAAGCTTTTATGGTGTGATTGATTTGTTGTCGATCCTCCCCACCTATTTCGCCCTGCTGTTCCCATCAGCCACATTCATGGGCGCGATTCGCCTGCTAAGGGTGATGCGGATCTTCCGAATTCTCAAGCTGGTGCGCTACCTACAAGACTCCAACATTTTGATGCGTTCGTTACTTGGTGCCCGGCGCAAAGTCCTGATTTTCTTTAGCACAGTGGCGGTGTTGGTCACGATCTTTGGCTCGTTGGTGTATGTCATTGAAGGGCCGGAAAACGGTTTTACCAGCATTCCACAAAGTATTTACTGGGCGATTGTGACCATTACGACGGTCGGTTATGGCGACGTGGCACCGCAAACGCCACTAGGAAAAGCCGTCGCTTCGCTCACCATGTTGCTGGGCTATTCGATTCTGGCGGTGCCTACCGGGATCATCACCGCCGAACTGAATCAGGAAATGAGCTCCCATCGCTCCTTGGTCAAATGTCCGAACTGTTCGTTGTCAGGACACGAATCTGACGCGTTGTATTGCAAACATTGTGGCAGCGAGCTGGCCGACCCGGATAAGCGGGTGGTGCCGGTATTGAGTGGGCACGATGAATATGAGGAGTTTGATAAAAATAAAGCGCCATAAAGGCGCTTTATTTTTTAGGAGAGAGTGCTTACTGTTTTTCAGCCAGAATGATGCGCAGTGTACGACGCAGAGGTTCTGCTGCGCCCCATAATAACTGGTCACCCACAGTGAAGGCGTTCAGGAAGTCATCGCCCATAGACATCTTACGCAGACGGCCTACTGGCACAGACAGAGTACCTGTGACTTTCGCTGGGCTCAATTCACGAGCGGTGATGTCGCGCTCGTTCGGGATAACTTTTACCCAATCGTTGTGCGTTGCGATCATCTCTTCAATTTCGTCCAGCGGTACATTCTGTTTCAGCTTGATGGTCAGCGCCTGAGAGTGGCAGCGCATCGCACCGATACGGACACAGGTACCGTCGATTGGTACTGGAGAGTTTTGCAGGCCCAGAATCTTGTTCGCTTCTACGCCAGCTTTCCACTCTTCTTTGCTCTGACCGTTGTCGCGTTTCACGTCGATCCAAGGGATCAGAGACCCTGCTAGCGGTACGCCAAACTGGTCTGTCGGGAAGCTTGAAGAGCGCATGGTTTCTGCCACTTTCTGGTCGATATCCAGAATAGAGCTTGATGGGTTTGCCAGCTCAGAGCTTACGGCATCATTGATCACACCCATTTGCGAAATCAGTTCGCGCATGTTTTGTGCACCCGCGCCAGAAGCGGCTTGGTAGGTCATCGCGCTCATCCATTCCACCAGACCACGCTCAAACAGACCACCCAGGCCCATCAGCATCAGGCTAACGGTACAGTTACCGCCAACGAAAGTGTTGGTTCCACCGTGAATGCCTTGTTGGATTTGAGTCAGGTTGACTGGATCCAGAGTAATAATGGAGTCTTTGTCCATGCGAAGTGTAGACGCTGCATCAATCCAGTAGCCTTTCCAGCCTGCCTGGCGAAGTGCCGGGTACACTTTCTCAGTGTAGCTGCCGCCCTGACATGTAATAACCGCATCCAACTGCTTCAGGCTATCAATATCAAACGCATCTTGAAGTAAACCTGCTTCTTTGCCGAAGTTTGGCGCAGGGATACCGATTTGTGACGTACTGTAGAAAACGGGCTCAATCAGGTCAAAATCACGCTCTTCAACCATACGTTGCATGAGTACAGAACCAACCATGCCACGCCAACCCACTAAACCTACTCTCATCGCACTAACTCTCCGTGTATTCCAGTTAAAAATTCAATCCACCATCTATAAGTGGTTCAGGATAAAATCTCAAGCCTTTCTTCAGAAAAGTCGTAACTTTTTCTTTCGTAGCCCCTGTATTTACGGTCGTTTAGCTTTCAAGCCGTTAAAACCATTATATTTCTCAATTGTTCAGCGTTTGGTAATCAAATTTTCACTTAATTACCGAGATTTTGTTACACGTATTTTTCACATTACAAATTATTTTGTTTCAAATAGTTTTCTCAATAACAACATTTAATCTCATCAGTTAACGGCCATAACGACACAAATCACACCAATTGAGTTTAATGTCGATATATTATTCCAACTCATGTACAGTTCCGCCGAATTCGTAAGGATGTTTACCTCTCCTTAGTATAACTACCCGATAAGAGGTTCCAATAATGACTCAAGCCCCCAAACGCTTACCTAGTCTGTTACAAGTGATTGTATCGCTGGGTCTGTTTTTACTCCTGGCTTTTTCGTTTACTGCTAAGCTCGATCTGCCTATTCAACTGGCTTTGTACATTGGCTGGTTCATCATTATTACGCTGGGCATCCGCCTTGGTCACAAGTACCAAGATTTGGAAAAAGCAGCACTCAACGGCATTTCTAACGGTTTAGGTGCTGTTTTAATACTTTTAGCGGTTGGCGCGCTGGTCGGCACCTGGATTTCCGGCGGTATTGTACCAACAATCATTTACTACGGTCTGAAAGCTATCCATCCTTCCATCTTTTTGCTGGCGACCATGGTGATCTGTTCTCTGACGGCGCTGGCAACCGGCACCTCTTGGGGCGCAGCAGGCACAGCAGGTATTGCGATGATGGGTATCGGCCAGGGTCTCGGCGTTCCGGCACCAATCACCGCAGGTGCGGTGCTGTCCGGCTGTTACTTTGGTGACAAAATGTCCCCACTGTCTGACTCCGTGATTCTGGCATCTTCGATGTCTAACGTTGAGGTTGTGGAACACATCAAAGGCATGCTGCCGATCGCACTGATCAGCTACGTAATAACCGGCATCATGTTTACCCTGTTCGGCTTCCACTACGCGGGCAACGTGGACATGTCACAGGTTCAATCTGTGATTAATGCGATGGAAACGCAATTCTACATTACGCCTTACTCGTTCATTCCGGTGTTGATCGTACTGGGCCTGCTGGCGATGCGTATGCCTTCATTCCCAGTGATCAGTTTTGGTTCTCTGCTTGGCATTATCTGGGCGGTGATGATTCAGGATGTCGACTTCCTGCAAGCATTCAATACTGCATGGGCACCGTTCAGCATCCAGTCAGGTGTCGATTTCATTGACGCAATTCTCAACCGCGGTGGTATGTCTTCCATGCTGGGTTCTGTCGCGGTTATCGTGTTCGGCCTAGGCTTTGGTGGCCTACTGGACAAAGTAGGCGTGCTGGAAACCATCGCCAAACTGTTTGAGCGTCGCGTCACCAGCCCTGGCTCGCTGGCGACCAGCACCATCGGTACAGCATTCATGGGCAACGTGTTTGGTTCTGCAATGTACGTCTCTCTGATCCTGACACCGAAAATCTGCGCCAAAAACTACGACCGTCTGGGTTACAAGCGTAAAAACCTGTCTCGTAATGCCGAATTTGGCGGCACGCTGACATCAGGTATGGTGCCTTGGAGTGACAACGGTATCTACATGGCGAGTATTCTTGGTGTGGCAACGCTATCGTATGCACCGTTCATGTGGCTGAGCTTCGTGTGTATCCTTGTGACAATTTTCACCTCTTACATGGGTTGGTTTGTTGACAAGTGCGAGCCCACCGCCGAAGTGGCAGATGAAGCCGAACCGGAAGCGGTGCTGCAAAAGCAGTCTGCTTAAAGCAAAAAAAGAGCGCGATATTGGCGCTCTTTTTTTATCCGTTGTTGTCTGATTTCAACTGGCCCGCTTATTGAGAAAATAGCGGGCACTTTCAATGGCCAGTTTGAGCTGAGATGTCAGTTGCTGCAGTTCAGGCTCAGAAGGCATGGTGTCCTGCTTTAGTTTCATTTCTATCGCCATGGCAATTTCACGCAGTCCATCAGCCCCTAAATTTCCAGCCACACCTTTCAGACTGTGTGCTTTGCGCAGCGCAGCTTGCGGATCGGTGGTTAACAATTGCCGTAAACTCTGGTCATCGTTGCGATGATCTTCAACAAACACTTCAAGCAACATATTCACCGAATCATGATCATCATTGAGCGATGACAGCATGCGCGCAATGTCGATGGCCGTCCCTTCTTCCGGCTGGGGAATCGGCTGAGGCTTAGTCATTATCGGCGTGACAATGTTGTGTTCCTTTTCCACCATTGTGACTACAGCGCTCGTTTCTCTGGCCGCCTCTTTTTGGCCCGCAGAATCGGCGGTGCGACCGCTGCGCATCATCAAGCCAACCAACAGTAACATTGCGATGGCACTGCCGCCCATGCTCACAATCGTCAGGGTTTTAAACCGATCCTCATACTGAGCATTGACCGACATGATTTCATTGTGCACCCGATGACGCAGCAGCTTATCTACCAGATTGTCACCTTCGGCATAATGACTGAGCAGTGTCGAGACCTTCGCAAGCGTATGTTGCAGATCATTTTTCGCGTCTTGTGGCAATGTCTCGGACAATTTCAATAAGGCATCAAAGGTACGATAAAGCTCCGGACTGCGCGCGCCCTCTGTGTAGAGCGCCTGCAACACATAAGCGCCAATCTTGAGATAATCCGCCTGAATATCCGATTGCGATGCGTAACGCTCGCGCAAAGTCTGCAACCGCTCAACCAAATCGTTCACCGACAGTTCCACCGCCAGAAAACTTTGTGTTTGTTCGATAAAGCGGTCTGTGACGTAGAGAGTTTGCGTTAAATCGGGTTGAAACCAGTCGGAGGTCGAGTCTGCTTCCAATTGCAGCCGTAAGGAGTAGATCAACTGAATGTTGAGCGCCAAATCGTTGGCTCGCGTGGTTCGATAGGGCGCACTGAAATAGATAGTATTGCGCAGACCTTCAACGCTGTTTTCCAGTTCGTTGAGATTACGACTGGTGGTTTCCAGAGCGCGGTATTGCAACAAAACGAATAGCATCACCGCTCCCCATACGGCAATAACGGCGAGATACGACTTGTCCTTGAATAGCCCACTAACGCTGTTTGCTCTCATCCCTGCTCTCTGCATTACGATTTATTATTAAATACAAGCATATACTGAAATACAAAACCTGTCGTGACGCCACCAAAAAAGCCGAAAAAAAGAGCGCGATTGCGCTCTTTTTGATTTACTGCTTACGAGTCAGTTGATCACGTAAGTTTGGCGGTGTGCCTTTAATGGTCAGCGTGTCCGTTTCTGGATCGTAGAATACACGCTCACCCATCAACAGGCTGTCAAAGCTGATATTGAGGCCGCCACCAGCCCCCACGTATTTGGTCAGCTTGCGCACGGTGCTGCGATCACCCGGGAAACTTTCTTCCAGCTCATAGCCATGTTCGCGTGTGAAATCGAAAAAGCTGGTACCATCAGTACTGGCTGGCAACTCACCCGACAGTTCTTGAATCTGTACCTCTTCGCCCGCTTTAATCTGGTCGCTACAGTAATCGTAAACCTGCTTTTTGTAGCTGATCGCTTCGTCTTTTTCGAGCTTAGAATCGGTACAGAAATCTTCCACCGCCTGCATCAGCAGTTGGTTTTGCTGTTTTGGATCCAAACCGATATCCGCTTGTAGGAAGTCGAGGAAGAAATCCGCCACTTTACGTCCCACGCGGCCTTTAATGTAAGACAGGTAACGGTTGGAATCGCGATCCGTCTCGTAGCTCGACAAATCGATACGCGCGGCGATATCCATCTTGTTAATGTCGAGGTAATCGGTCGCGCTGATGTCGAGACCTTCGGTCACTTTCAGGCTTTGGTTCATCGGCAAAATACCGATAAACAGATAATCAGTAGCCAGCGACTGATATTCCGCCATCACCAGAATGCCTTCATCAGCAAACGGGTATTTCGCCAATTCATCTTTCAGACGCTGTGCGCTCAGTTGCGAAAATTCGTAAAAGTTTCGCTCACCTTTACGTAATTCCTGCAACCAGCTTTGGAAATCACTGTCAGACTTAAACGAACCGAACCCCTTACCCGCTTTCGCGTTGAACACGCGATGCAGTTCGGCCACTAGGTTTTCGGTTGAAGTATCATTATCGAGAGACTGAGCGCGGTAGTTAACCATCAACTCGTCATTATCGTTTTTGCGCAGTTGATGCAAAATGACATTGGAAAGGTGCAAACTCATAGTGAAATAATCATCGTACTGGTTTCAGTTGTAAGGCATAGTAGGTTATCATAAGCCGCTTTTACTATCATCATTAGAGTCTTTATGCCAATTACATCGAAATACAGTGACGAAAAAGTTGAAACTATCCTGACTGAAATCGCTGCCGTTCTTGATAAACATGATGCTTCTCCAGAGCTTACCCTGATGATTGCAGGAAACGTGGCGACCAACGTGTTGAACCAAAACGTTGCCTCAGCACAGCGCAAAGCGATTGCGGAGAAGTTTGCTCAAGCGTTAATGTCTTCGTTACAAGACTAATTTTATAGACAACACCGGATAAATAGAAAAATACATGGTAGATAGCGGAAACACATACGGCGAACGTGTGTCTCGTCTGGTTGGGTGGGGGCATTGGTTTGCCTTCTTCAACATTATCGCAGCAATGCTTATTGGCACACGCTACATTGCTCAGTCGCCGTGGCCGGATACGTTTCTTGGCCAATTTTACCTGACAATGTCTTGGGTCGGTCATTTCGGCTTCCTGGTTTTTGCCATCTATCTGTTAATTCTGTTTCCTCTCACGTTCCTGATACCGTCACGAACGTTGTTTCGGTTTATTGCCGTCTGTTTCGCCACATTCGGCTTAACCGTTCTGCTGATTGATACGCAGACCTATCAAACGATTAATCTTCACCTCACCCCGGTGGTGTGGGAATTGTTATTCAGCGACGACAGCAATGTCAGCGCCGACTTGCAACATCTGTTCGTGGTGCTGCCACTGATTTTCTTGTTACAGCTCGGACTGTCGGAATGGGTCTGGCGCAAGCAGCGTAAATTGTCACATAAGCGCATCGGCCGCCCGATGGCCGCCGTGTTCTTCATCAGTTTCATTGGTAGTCATCTGATTTATGTTTGGTCGGATGCGTACCTTTACACGCCGGTAACCAGCCAGAAGTCGAATTTCCCGCTCTCCTACCCGATGACCGCGAAGTCCTTCATGGAAAAACATGGCTTGTTGGATCGTGAGGAATACCTCAAGCGTCTGGAAGAGAAGAACCGCAGCAACGTGGATCTGGTCAGCTACCCGCTGGAAAAAATTCAGTTCGGCCGCCGCGCGAACAATCTCAACATTCTGATCGTGAGTGTGGATAATCTGCGTGCAGATGTGCTCACTAAAGACATGATGCCGAACATGACTCAGTTTGCGGAAAACAACCTGAACTTCACTAACCATTACAGCTCAAGCAACGATGCGTTTGGTATGTTCGGCCTGTTCTATGGCTTGCCGAGCAGCTATGCCAGCAGCATCACAGTGCAAGGTACCGCACCTGTACTGGTGGATGTGCTCAAATCGCAGTCCTACCAGTTTGGCCTGTTCAGCGGTGATAACTTCAGTGACAGCCTTTACCAGGAAACCATTTTCCGTGGTATGCCGCTGTCTAAAGCACCGTTCGATCCTGACACTACAGCTGACGAACAGACCATTCAACGCTGGGCCAACTGGGTCAGCGATAAAAGTGGCTCGCCATGGTTTGGCTTCCTGGAGCTCACGACCGTCGATAATTTCAGTAACTACGCAGACAGCAATTCCAAAGCCTCAGCGACCGAAAAGCTACGTAATAACTATCACCATTCAGTGAATGTCGCAGACCAGGAACTCGGGTTGCTGTTTGCCAAATTGCAAGAGATGGAACTGCTGGATAAAACCGTGGTGGTAATTACGTCTAATCACGGGACTGAATTCAACGAAACCAAAACCAACAGCTGGGGCGCGAACAGCAACTACAGCCGTTACCAGTTACAGGTGCCAATGGTGATTCACTGGCCGGGTAAAATTGCGGCGACCTTTACGCATCGCTCCAGCCATCTCGATCTGAGTGTGACGCTGTTGCAGGATCTATTGGGCGTTTCATCGAATCCGAATGATTTCAGCAGCGGCCGTAACCTGTTTAATGAAAATAAAAGAAAATGGATTCTGGCTGGCGATTCTCGTGAGCTGGCATTAATTACCGATAGAGACACCACGGTGATCGATAAGTTTGGTAACTTCAAACTGTTCGACGACAATTACCAACGTTTGAAAGACGCCAACCCAACTCTGCCAATTCTGATGCAAGGCCTGACCGAGTTGCAGCGTTTTTATTCAAAGGATAATTAAATCAGCGCGTTATCCAGCTTTCCAGTTGACGCACGGAATGAAAATGATTAGATTAATCCCATCGGACTGTAGCGCAGCTTGGTAGCGCACCGTCATGGGGTGTCGGGGGTCGGAGGTTCAAATCCTCTCAGTCCGACCATACACCTAGAGGGGAGTTTCCACATGGAAACTCCCCTTTTTCGTGTCACAAACTCCCAAAAATCCTACTCAGAACAACTTTTTGCGTTTAAACGCGCACAAATGCAGCAAACAGTTCAATTGGGGCTTTACAAGATTTCCAGAGGCCGATAATATGCGCCTCAACAACGGAGAGATGGCTGAGTGGTTGAAAGCACCGGTCTTGAACCGGCGTACGTTAATAGCGTACCTAGGGTTCAAATCCCTATCTCTCCGCCACATT
>ERZ1673961.694-NODE-694-length-11607-cov-7.003982_pt1 | contig 11607 bp, 11 predicted proteins | sample MGYA00580189_ERZ1673961 | MGnify/ENA primary metagenome ERZ1673961 (study PRJEB41334, sample SAMN05608105) | rock metagenome | biome: terrestrial subsurface; feature: shale formation; material: shale | place: USA: Pennsylvania ... | reverse complement strand
TCACCGGGCTTATGATGAATTAACCATTCAAAACTAAATGGAAAGGGTACTAGATGCTAAAACTTTGTTAAATGCTACCCGTTCGCATTGGTTAGTGGAATCGATGCACTGGATGTTGGATACCGAGTTTGGTGAAGATGATTGCCGGAAACGAGCAGAGGACAGCGCAGAGAATTTCGCAAGGATCAGACAGATGTGTTTAAACATGCTTCGTAATGAAACGACGTTTAAAGCGAGTTTGAAACACAAAAGAGCGAAGTGTGCGATGGAACCGGAGTACCTTTATAAGGTTTTGACAGCCCTTGTAGGACGGGAATGTTCATGAATTTTCCCTGAAGCACCATCGTAGTGCGTGATACCCAATAAACTGTCGTATACATCTTGTGGTGGACGAATCCAAGGATAGGCCACCGATACATAGTAGTATTCGGACATCATAAAGACGGGTAAACGCAGCCGTCCTACTTTGGCGCTATAGGCTCCCCAAGCCGATTCCAGATAAGCCCATTCCAGCTCCGGGCTGGAAAAGTGGTCTTGCGGGCGTTTGACGGTTTGTACTGATGTCCGCCATTGATCGTTGATGATCCAATCAAGTTGCAAGCCCAGTGTGGTGTCGCAGTCGAAGCACCATTCGTCATCAATATTGCGATGAACAAAAATGGGTACGGAGGTGTCGGATTTGGTGGCCGATACCGTGCCGAAACCGCTGATCCGAACGTGTTCCCCGACATTGATCTGACTCATCGTCAATGGCGAGAACAGTAATAAGCCGATGAGAGACGTTGTTTTCATAGTCCTTCCTCACTATCGAAGACATAAATGACGTTGACTGACTCGTTGACCCAACTGGCGGGGACATAGGCGATACCGTTTTTGTTGTGGGTTAGCCACGCCATGATTTCTTCCATACTGCTGCTTTTGGCTTCAAAAGGTGCCTTGCTGCGCCCTGAAAAAGTTTGCCTGGCCCAGATGGCTTGCATCTGTGCCGGGCTTTTGCCGAGCAGTCCATAATAGAACTGCTCACGCAAAGGTGAGCTATGGGGCAGATCCAGCAATGAGATGTTGTATTCATCAATATGGCTCAGGCGACCTCGATACAGCATTTTGACCTGACTGGACTTGAGTGGGGGAAGGTTGGGGTTGAGTGTGACAATAGCATAAGGCTCCGGATACGCAGCGGTGCTCCAGAGCAGAAAAAAGCCTATGACGATAAACCAGACTCGCTTCACCAAAAATGGTTTTCCTTAACCTAACTGACTCAACTTTCTTGAAATTATGGACGCAAACGGTGCGAAGACTGTCTACTCTTTAACCATAGGCTAGCTCTCTTCACAATCAAGGTTTAGGAATGCGCACTGCTTCTCGCTTCTCGATAAAAACTCGCCTGATGCTGCTTTGTTTAGTGCCGATGCTTGTGATTGGTTGGGGAACGTGGAATCTCTTCAGCCAGTTTCAGTCACAATTGTCGTCCTATCGTGTGATCACAGAAAAGATCACCATGCTCAGTCACATCACGAATGTGACGCATCTGATGTATCAAACCATGATTGGTCGCACCAATGGTGATGATATTCAGCCCTATCTTGCGCAACTCGATCAGGAACTGAACGCCGTGAATGGTTTGCTCGATACGCAGGCGTACACAGGGTTGATCGGTAACTCAGAACTGCTGATCAAAAACAACGTAGCAGAACTTAAAAACCTTGCGCGTGAGATTAACTCGGCGTCGGCTTCCAATATGGAAGATTACGGTCAGTGGTCGTTTGATCTGATTTACGAACTGTTGGTGGAAATTCAAAAACGCAGTAATCATCAGGCGCCGTCTGAGATTCATACGCTGGATGTGGTGTATGACGACTTGAGTTGGTTTCTCTACTGGATGCAGCGTGAAGTGTGGTTTATTCGCGGCGTATCGGAAACGGGGAATTTTGATCAGCAGCAGTTGGGTCAGTATTTTCAGATAGCAGAACGGGAACAGCAACATCTGGAGCGTTTTATCGATACCGGTGCCAGTACCGCACAGCTCGATCAAATCGTTAAACTCTTCGCGCAGCAAGATTTCAGACAAGGGGCACTGGTGCGCGATAAAATATTGCATCAGGAGGTGACACCGCAAGAGTTGACCGGATACGTGCAGTCAATTGAGAATCGCCAGGCGGCGGTGCAAAAGCTGTTCATGGGTTTTTCCGACCATCTTTCGCGGCAGATTGAACAACGTGTTACCAGCGATACGCAGCGTATCACAACGATTAGCGCAGGCGTTGCATTGGTCTTCGTGCTGCTGCTGATTCTGGGTCTTGGCACCTTTTATCGCATCTCATCCAAACTCAACCGCATTCTCGACACCATGGGACGTTTGCGCGAACAACGTGACAGCGCAAAGCAGATCCCGATTGACGGGAACGATGAGTTTTCAGATTTCTGTCGCAGCCTGAATCATATTGTGCAGGAAATGCAGGCCCATGAGGCCAAACTGATTCACGCTAAAGAAGAGGCGGTTGCGGCGAACCGCGCCAAGAGCTTCTTTCTGGCTAACATGTCGCATGAGATTCGCACTCCGCTTAACGGCATTATCGGTATGACTGAGATATTGGCCTCCACAGGCCTCAACACGAACCAGAGTGAAGTCTTAGCCGATATTGATACCTCTTCCCATTCGTTGCTGATGCTGCTCAACGACATTCTCGATTTGTCGAAAATCGAGGCGGGCAGTCTTACGCTTAACCCCAACAGCTTCAATTTTGCGGAAATGGTGTATGACACCGTCAACATGGTGAACTCAAAAGCGGTCAGCCAGCATATTGCGTTAAATATTCAGCTCGATCCTGCGTTGCCTGAATTGGTGATTGCGGATGAATATCGGGTGAAGCAGATCCTGATGAATCTGCTCTCTAACGCGGTGAAGTTTACCCAGGATGGTTACGTCAATGTTGAGGTGAACTATCTCGACCAAAGCCCTCCGATGATTCGGTGCAGTGTGACAGATACGGGCAAAGGCATTGAGAAGAGTAAGCTGGCAACGATTTTTGAGCCGTTTACTCAGGAAGATGGCAGCATTACGCGCCGGTATGGCGGCACGGGGCTGGGGCTCGCGATTTGTCACGAACTACTGGAGATGATGCATGGCTCAATTCAGGTTCATTCCACTAAGGGGTTGGGCAGCCAATTTGAGTTCATTATTCCGGTGGATTTGCCAACGGATCAGCCCGCTATCGCGGACTTGGGCGAATACACGTTGCTGGTAAACAACAATTCCAACTATTCCGCGGCGATTCGCCGTGAGTGTCAACGGTTGGGGCTGGATCTGGTCGAAACCAACACGGTTGCGCAGCTGGCTGAAATAGCCTTTACCAGCAGTGTGGTGAACGTGTTGTATTGCTATAGTCTGGCGCAAAGTTGCCGCGCAGATATTGCGGTACTTAAACAGCGTTTTCCACACGCTAAACTCATCATGTTGCAGCACCATCTCTTCACCAATAAAGAAGTGGCTGAACTGGTGAATGGCCGAATCACACTGCCGTTTTTGGGCAGCCGTTTCGAGCGGATGATCCGCATGCCGTTAGTATCCAGCGAAGCGTCGCTTAATCAGGAACGCCCTTTGCTGGCGGCCGATGCTGATAGCACCTCCCGCATTCTGATTGTCGAAGACAATCTGATGAATCAGAAAATCGCGACGTTTTTTCTCGAGAAAGCAGGGCTGGAATATGTGATTGTCAGCAATGGTCAGGAAGCGGTGGACATTGTTACTCAGGGCGGCCAGTTCTCTGCGGTGCTGATGGATTGCATGATGCCTGTCATGGACGGATTTACCGCCACGCGCAAAATTCGTGAGTGGGAAGCCGAAAAAGGGCTGAAGAAAATACCGATCATCGCTCTCACGGCCAGTGTGCTGGATGAAGATATCGCTCACTGCTTTGAAGCGGGGATGGATGCGTATTTGCCCAAACCGTATAAGTCAAAGCAGTTATTCGATATTTTTAATGAGCTTGAAGTCGCGTAGGCTCCGGATATTCGATGCGCTCGATGCGTTCAATGAATTGATTCGCAGGGAGCGGTTTTGAATAGTAGTAGCCCTGATATTCGTCGCAGCCTTCAATGGCCAGCAAATGCAGTTGGTTGTGGTTGTTCACGCCTTCGGCCGTAACCACTTTACCCATGTTGTGGCCCAACTGAATGATGGTACGCACCAGCATATGGTCATCGTGGTTGTGCACGCAGTCATCAACAAACGATTTATCGATTTTCAACACATCAACGGGCAATTGTTTCAGGTAGTTCAGGGACGAGTATGCGACACCAAAATCATCGATCGCAATTCGTATCCCCAGCGTACGTAAATCCTGACAGGTTTCACACACGTTCTCCGGTTGCTGCATTAACGTGGTTTCGGTAATCTCCAGTTGCAGTAGTTTCGGATCTAACCCGGTTTCACGCAGGGCTTTGGTCACCACATGAAAAATATCATCGTATAAAAACTGCACCGTAGAAACATTCACGGCAATACAGATTTCGTGACCTGCTTGTTGCCAGGCTTTGGCCTGTTTACACGCGGTTTCAATCACCCAGCGACCAATCGGAATGATCTGCTGGCTCTTTTCAGCCACACCCACAAATTCTTCCGGATTGACCAACCCTAAATCGGGATGTTGCCAACGAATCAACGCTTCTGCGCTATGCACCTGGCCTGTGGCAATGTCGACTTTTGGCTGAAAGTAAAGCGCAAGCTGCTGCTTGTCGACGGCGTTACTCAATTCTCTTTCCAGTTGGTAGTTGCGGATCGTTTCGCTGATCAGCTCTTCATCAAAATGCTGAATGATATTTTTGCCCTTTTGCTTGGCGCGCAGCACAGCGATGTCCACATTGCGGCACCAGATGTCGCTGTCGTGCATGGCATCCTCGAACAGGGCAATGCCGATACTCATGGTCATGTGATACGTACGGTTGTTAAGGCTAAAGCCTTTATTGCACGCTTCCAGAATGTAGTTGGCCACCTGATCGGCGTAGAAACGAATGTCGAACTTGTCTTTGAGAATGATCGCGAATTCATCGCCGCTCATGCGATAGAGATTCACCCGCGAAAAATCCAGCTCACGCAGGCGTTTCGCCAGTTCCGTCAGCAGCTTGTCACCTTGCTGGTGGCCAAGGCTGTCGTTGATGAGTTTGAAGTCGTCAATATCCAGTTGCAGTAACGCGTAATGTTCCGTGGGATCACGGTGACGCTCCAGCTCTTTGGTTTCGTGGGTAAACGCTTTGCGATTGGCCAGTTGAGTCAGGAAATCGGTCTGGCTGTCGCGGCGATAACGTTCCAGCTGGCGCTGCAGCTTCTGTTTGTAATAGACACCGACGGTGGCAAAGAAGGCGATGGCCGTCAGTTCAAGCGCATCTTCAGTGAATTCGCTGAAAGCTGGCGTTCCCACTTTTTGGTATTGCAGGTAGCTGGCGATCAGCAGGATTGCTGAAGCAAACGGCCACAGTGAACCGGGGTAGAGCACGATGTAGGTCAGGGGGATCAGAAGAAATGCTTCTTCTATCGCATCCAGATTGAGCGGTTCAAAATAGCTCCCCACCAGAATAACGGCAATAGAAGTGATGGACGCCAATGCTTTCAGCCACCGTGGACGGGCAACCAGAGCGATCAGCATACAAACCGGATAGCCATAGTAGTAGTGCACCGCGACGTGATGTTGGGTGAGCAGCGTGTAGCTGATGACGGAAACAGCGAGCAGATACAACAGCGTAATGATAAAACGCGTACCTAATCCTGAAACAGCCTTATTTGACGTTGATGCCATAGAGATCCTGTTTTAGTCGCGCTCGGGCTGCAGAGAAAGCGAGTTGCAGCGAATCGGGTTTATGAATGGAATTGTAGCCCCAGTTTGTCTGTCACAAAGCAGACTCAGGTCAAAACGGCAGACAAACACGGCAAAGTTACCGCTCAGTCTCATTTAAGAGACGGTCAAAAAACGCTCTTAACTTTTGTTTTAATTCGAAAGATTGAAAAGACAGCGTAGGTAGAAAAATAAAGCCCTCCAAAAGGAGGGCTCATATTATTTGTTGATTTCGCTGATAGGTTGCAGCTCATTAATCGGCAGCCAGTTCACCTTAACCCCTGCCTGCAGGAACATATCCTGACTCACTTTAATTTTGTCGCCCCAGCGCGACAGAAAATCTTCCGACTGCTCCGGACAATGCACGGCAGAAATACCAGTTTGAATGATTTTGGCTGCGCAGTTCGGACAAGGGAAGTGGGTGACGTATATCTCACAACCATCCAGGTCTCGTTTCGCGAACAGAATGGCGTTCTCCTCGGCGTGCAGTGTCTTGAGATATTTCATGTCACGATCATCGGTATTGGCGCTGTCAGAGATACCGTGTGGATAGCCGTTAAAGCCAACCGAGACGATGCGATTCTGTTTAGTAATGACGGCTCCTACCTGCGTGGAAGGGTCTTTACTCCACGAGCCAACAAGTTCTGCCATTTGGTAAAAGCGTTGTGCCCATTTAGAAATCATGTGGTGGTTTCCTCAACAGAGTTAGCGGTGAGTTTTGTCAGTTATGTGATTAAGATCGGTAATAATATCCTTAATTTAATAGGGTGAGTCTAGGAAAATCTGGCCTTCAGCCGCCAAGACAGCCTGACTGCTTCCTTATTACGCTTTTTAGAGTGAGAGCTCCATCAACTTTTGTGTTCGAGGGGCTTTTTGATGACAGGGATGATTTAGGATTGGCTTTGTGCGAGATCTCTTACACGTGATGTGAGAGATCGGCGTTTTTAACTATCATCAAAAACGGAAGTTTATCTTTAACGTATTGTAATTATTTACTTTTATTTGATTTGAGAGACTTTCTCAATATCTATCGTGTTGTAAGCCGCTTGCTGAAAATCGCCGATGTCGTAATCTCAAGTTGTCAGCAGGAAGCAGACACGGAACAGGAAAGACCCAAGGACAGGTCATCTTCAGGACGAAGATTCGATTATTCAGGATGAATGGTCGGCATGGAAAGCGAAGTACATTAGCTGGACGCTTGCTAACTAGGATGGTTACAACGGAAGGTCGATGGACAACCTAAAGGATTAAGGCGTAAGTCTGTCAGGATGACGGAAACAGGGACACCGCTAGGACGGCGATGAAACGGAATGCGCTGAAGGATACAGCAGACTATCAAGGAATAGATGCAGGGAGCACCTATTAGTAGCCGGATTGCTGCGAGTAAGAACTGAACCCCACTAAGCGAAAGCTTAGTGGGGTTTTCTTTTATCTGCGCTGACAAAGCGCAACAGTGATTATGGCAAGTTGTCGTAAAGACAATAATCTCGATTGCGTGAGGCGAGAAGGATGAATGATAATGCGCCCATCCGCCTGACTCCGTCAGGCCAACAAAATAAAGAGAGCGATCACTACGTGGAGAAAACCTCTGAGTTTCTGGTTAAAACTTTAAAAGATCACCCTGAACCTTATTTGTCGATTGGCACCTTGCTGGAGTTGCTTAAGCGACGCTCTTATGGCGCGCTGCTGATCATGCTGAGTTTAGCTGGCCTGATTCCTGGTATCTCTTTTTTCGCCGGGTTTGCGATTTTCCTGCTTGGCCTGCAATTGGCTCTGGGTTTTCAGGCCCCACGTCTGCCTCGCATCATTCAAAAACGTAAACTGCACCGTCAGAAAACCATTCGTTTTATTGAAGAGCTTTTGCCTTGGTTTGAACGCATTGAGCATTACATCAAACCGCGTTGGGAACCGCTGTCGAATAAGATGGCTCGTCGTGTCATTGGTATTATTATCTGTGTTCTCGCGGCGGTCGCAGTGCTGCCGCTGCCGTTTGTGAACTTCCCGTCGAACATCGCGATTATCTTTTTTGCACTGGGGATTATTGAGCGTGATGGGCTGTTCTTGATAGTCGGTAGCGCGATCAGTCTGTTTGCGGTGTGGATAGGCTATATTCTGGTTCGTATAGCGATGAACTCGCTGATGTTGGTATTATGACGCCAAGTTCTGGCATAGATGAGTAGTAAAAATGGAAGCACAAGTTAAGTGGGTTGAAGACTTTAAGTTTATCGGCCAGTCACAATCGGGTCATTCTATTGTGATGGATGGCAACGGCGGTGCAACAGCGCCAAGCCCAATGGAGATGGTGCTGATGGCTGCAGGTGGTTGCAGCTCAGTTGACGTGGTGGATGGTCTTAAATCTGCGGGTGAGAAGGTTCGTAGCTGCACGGCTAAACTGACGACAGAGCGTCGTGAAACGGCACCGCGTCTGTTCACCAAAGTAAACGTTCACTTTGCTGTGTCCGGTGAAAACCTGAGCGAAGAAGTGGTCGCGCGGGTCACTGCCGATTCACTGGAGAAATATTGCTCGGTGTGCCTTATGTTGGGCAAAGGGGTCGAAATGACCCACAGTTGGGAAATCATTACTGAATAAAAAAGCCGGGCAAAAGCCCGGTTTTTTATTGGGCGGCATTCGCTGTTGTTGCCCGCTTAGCTATGCTTAAAGCACGTTGATAGAAAACTCAGCAAATCATGGCGGTCAAAGGACGAATCACAGAGTGGTATGCAGACAAAGGCTACGGCTACGTTACTCCGGAGGCCGACGCGTTGCGCATCAAATTTTATCAGCAGGATGTGTCTAACTCAGTCGATCTGAAAAGCCACTCAGGACAAGAAGTGCGGTTTCGCATTGTTCAGGATGAAGAAGGAAAGCGGCGCGCCACTCACCTTGATGGTGTGCGTGCGTTTCCGTGGTCGTCACTGACCGCCATGTGGTTTTTTGCCGCATTAGTTGGCTGTGTGATCTATTGGGATTATCCGCCGGTTGTTGGTTATTACTACCTTTTGGCCAGTATTCTGGTGTGGTTTATTTACGCATTGGACAAACGAGCAGAAAAACGCAGCAAGCCGCGAACCGGTGCATCGGCCGTGCTTTTTTTGTCTTTGCTGGGTGGCTGGCCGGGTGCACTGCTTGGGCAATACCACCTGAACCTTTCACCTCGGTCATTGCTGTTCCAATTGGTCATGTTGTGCATTGTGTTAGGGCACATTGTTTGGCTTATTTGGACGCTGACGCCTAAGGGAATAACGCAGCTACACGCTCTCATCTCAACAATTTCGTCTTTGCTTCTCAAATAGGGGAAAGTCAAACTTTCGGTTTTTCTCTTTTTTCCTGACTAAAAGCCGTTACCCTTTGTGAACTTAGCAAAGGAAAACAAAATGACAGAACGAGAAAAAATGATGGCTGGTCAGGTGTTTGACGGCAACGATCCTTCGATTATTGAACTCAGCCAGCGAGCGACAGAACTCAAAGTGCGCATCAATCAATCTATCGATGCACAAGAGCGATGCCGTTTGCAAAGCCAATTGTTTGGAGCTTTTGGCCCGGAAAGTATTGTCCAGCCCCCCTTTCATTGTGAATTTGGTCAGACGATTCGAATTGGTCGTCATACTTTTTTAAATATGAATATCGTCATGCTGGATAACGCTCCGATTACCATTGGCGACAACGTGCTGATTGGACCAAGCTGTCAGTTCTATACCGCTTCCCATTCGTTGGATCATCGTAGCCGTCGCCTTTGGGAAACGGTATGCAAGCCAATCGTGGTGGAAGACGATGTTTGGATCGGCGGCAATGTTGTGATCAATCAGGGGGTAACGATTGGCGCTCGCTCTGTGATTGCGGCGAACTCGGTCGTTAATCACGATGTGCCACCGGATACGTTGGTAGGCGGTACGCCAGCGAGGATTATTCGCTACCTTAAGTCGAGTGAGGAGGCTTCTCTCTTCTGAGGTTTTCCGCTACAGTGCACTTCTCTTCCTGCTAGTATTCGCGGAGCATATCTTGGCACGTCATCGTTATACCCTGTTTGGTGTTGCAGCTATCTTGTTGTGGGGTTGCTTAATGGGGCTGACACGCACGGTCGCTGAACAATTCGGGCCAATAGGCGGTGCGGCACTGATTTACAGTGTGGCGTCTCTGTTTCTGCTTGGTGTCATGGGTGTCCCCAAGTTTCGCGGTTTCTCACTGCGCTATGTTTTGATCGGCGGTACGCTGTTCGTCAGCTATGAGATATGTCTTGCGTTGGCGCTGGGTATGGCTAACTCGCGTCATCAGGCTCTGGAAATGGCCGTCATCAACTACCTTTGGCCAGCATTAACGGTGCTGTTTGCTGTCCTCACCAGTCGTAAAGCGGTCAGTCTTTGGGTGTATCCGAGTATCGCGTTGGCGTTTATCGGCGTTGCCTGGACTATTACGGGCGAACAGGGGTTGTCTGTCTCTCTCATCGCCGATAATGTCGCGACTAATCCGCTCACCTACGCGATGGCCTTCTTTGGCGCCATTATCTGGGCGGTTTACTGCAATGTGACCAAGATTATTGCCAACGGTCAGAATGCCATCTGTGTGTTTTTTCTGGCGACGGCGGCGGTGCTTTGGGGGCAGTATGCGGCCAGTGATGAAGGGCCGCTGGTATTTAACGGCATCGGCACCATCAGTTTACTATTGACCGGTATTGTCATGGGGAGCGGCTATGCGCTTTGGAATCTGGCTATTTTGCGCGGCAATATGCTGTTGCTGGCGACCTTATCGTATTTTACGCCAGTGATTTCCACCCTGTTTTCTTCGCTGATATTAGGGGTTCTACTGGGGACCAGCTTCTGGCAAGGCGTGGCGATGGTGACGTTGGGTTCACTGATTTGCTGGTGGGTGACCCGTGAACGCGCAGCAGAGAGCAGCGCTACCCATGCGCCGCAAGAATCTGTTTGATTGACAAGGCAGTGCGCCGCAGCGTTATTCTGTGGCGCAGATGTGGCTATGAATGGGTATGTCGCTGAACGAAATGATTGAGCTCTTCCAGAGTTCTGATCACGTGCAGTTGCTTATGATTTGACTGCACTTGCAAGCGACTCAAAAAATCATCATTCCAGAATTTAGGACAAAGCTTAAGTACCTTATAGCTTTGCCAAGTGCCTTTAAGAACAGAACTGCCATCAGGCCAGCCTTCAGGTTTGACCAATAATCCTTTCAAACAGCGCTTCGTCACCAGCCAATAGCTCAATGCATAGGGCAGATCGATGTACACCAACGTATCCGCCGCTTCCAACCGTTCATTGAACGAAGCCAACGGGCCGAAACCATCAATGATCCAACGCTCTGATGCTAAGATTTGTTGATGTGCCTGGTTAAATATTTCGCGGTCCGTAAGCTCTCCATCAGCCTGATAAACAATCGAATCCAACTGATGAAGCGGGATACCTGTAGACTTCGCGAGCGCTTTGCTGAGCGTCGATTTTCCGCTACCGGGCTTTCCAAAAACGGCAACTTTATTCATGTGATCTCCTGTGGTGTTGTCAATTCCCACGAGGTAGTGACACAAAACCCACCTCTGAGGGTGGGTTCGACAAATCAAAAGCACAGCACAACCCCACCATTCCTAAGGAATGATGATAATTCGTGCGTTGAGGTGTTTCTGATTCATTTTCATACAATCAATTTCATACATGTGCTGCGGCTTGTCAATGTTGAAGAGGGTATTAACAAAAGTGGGAATAAAAAACCCGCCGAAGGGCGGGTTTGCGATTAGCTTGCGATGTTGACGGTAATCTGCAGTTTCAGCGGCAG
>ERZ1673961.693-NODE-693-length-11627-cov-9.776270_pt1 | contig 11627 bp, 13 predicted proteins | sample MGYA00580189_ERZ1673961 | MGnify/ENA primary metagenome ERZ1673961 (study PRJEB41334, sample SAMN05608105) | rock metagenome | biome: terrestrial subsurface; feature: shale formation; material: shale | place: USA: Pennsylvania ... | reverse complement strand
AAGGGAGTTAAGCCCATCAGAACAATGGGAACAGTTTAAGATGCATTACGACAGACTGGAGTTGCCTACAGGTCAATTGGTTACAGCTCAACAGGTTTTAACGGGGATAGCTTTGTTAGAGATTGGAGCATTGACTGATTTAGAAGCGGCTGGGCGGATATTAAAATACGCACGAGAGCTAAAAAAGATGATGTAGAAAAGGCTCCGAGAGGAGCCTCTGTTTTAGTCTGTCATTGGTAAGTGTTCTATTACTTTTGGTAATTGAGTAAAAGGACCACCTTCCCAGCCTTCTTCTGGAGTAGTTAGCTTTCGGGCATTTGAAAGAGCTATATTTGTTCTTGTAAGAAAATCGCTAGGTTTAATATTAGTGTAAGAAAACCCAGTTACATAGGACTTTAGAAGCACTTTAAGATATGCTTCTTGTGCTCTTGGGTTTTCTTTTTCATTATTCTTTATTTTTTCTTGTTCTGAAATTGATAGTGAAGATACATCAACATAATGAAGAAGCAGCCAAAGTTCGAAGGCAGGATTAGAAATTATTAAGTCAAACTTTTTTTGTTTGCACAATGATAATGCAGAAGCTAACTTTCTATCTTCCCACTTGTCTTTATCGATTACTACGAAAACTTTATCTATTTCATTATCGTACTCTGGATGGTTGGCTGATATATATGATGATGCGTATTCTACAACTGCATCTGGTGAACTGTTTCCAATGGCAAATTGCGTGTCAGCTTCGTTAGTCTCTATTTGACCACGACGAATAACACACAATTCAATCAACTGTTCAAAGCGTTTACTAATGTTATCTTTATATTCATTAAAGTAAGCTACAATACCATTAAAGTAATCAACTTCGGTCGAAACTCCTTCTGGGGCAATTATCACTTTTTCAGCAGTAAATTGCTCTGACTTTCTTTCACGTGAAGTTTTACTCCTTGCCATCATAAAGCTCCTTTATAATAGATTTAGCCACTTTATAATTGACGACAGCACCATATCGACCATTTAAATAGTCTTTAATTAAGCATTTGTCATTACGAATATCTAATGCATATTCATCGAGAGCATAAAGGAGAGTGCTTCCATCGTGTTCCTTTTGGACAAACCAAATTTCGTCTTTTCGAAGAAATTCTTGCTCCATAACTCCAGTATCGTGTGTAGTAACAATTAACTGTCCATTAGGATTAACTTTTTCATTATAGAAGAATTCTAAAAGTATCTTTATTATTATTGGATGAATACTTCGGTCGATTTCGTCAATAACAAAGACTTTATTATGATAAATTGCTTTGTATATGGCAGGTATTAGATCGATTAATCTTCTAGTGCCATCCGAGAGCTCATTATAAGAGAAGAAGGATTTTTTTGCATTTTTAGCACTGTTTTTGAATACAACCTCATCAATCCTCTCTACTTTATTATCTCTCCCTACAATTATATTTAATCTACGAGTCGGTAGGTTTAATACAAATCCCCATTTCTCATCAGAGTCGTCAATATCATCGTCTATTATTTGTTGAATTTTATTTTTTAATCCGTCATCTAATTCATCTAGTTGATGTTGAGAAACATCAATTCCATTTATACCCGTATCAAATGCTTTTAAAAAAGTTTCATAAAACTTTTTTGAATTCTCATCACCAATCAAATCATCTTCAAATTGAATATAAGAAGAGTTTGGGCTAATGATTCCAAGTGAACCCAAAAACCATCGTACAGATTCTTTGATATAGTTTAGAAGTTCTTCTATTTGTTCATCTTCTTTTTTTATTAACTCTGACATGAATAATTTTTGTTCATCTCTTGAGCGAAATAAGAATTTTAGATATAAATTACTTTCTGAATCTAATTTGTCTGCTATTTTACTATTAACTTCTAGCTTGTAGTCGGTATCAGAACCATATCTATAAATAAAATCTTCTTTTTCATCAATGGTATATAGCCATTCTTCTATGATTTTTCCCGATTTATAAGAAAAGCCAAAAGCGTAAGCGGCACCATTAATTATATATTCATATTCGAAGGTAGAAGGTTTTGAGGAATCAAAAGGAACAATAGGAACCCGTCTATCGTCTTGTAAAAGTTCTGATACTAATTCCATTGCCTCGCATAAGTTTGATTTACCGGAGGCGTTTGCACCATAGATAAGAGCGCCGCGAAGTGTTGAAAACCCAGCATTTTTAGAAACATGATGTGTGTGTCTGCGAACGCTTCCTGATGGAGTTAAGTTTAACGAAACTTCGTCATTTATTGACTTAAAGTTACTGGTATTGAAACGTATTAACATACGATGCTCCTGACGATTTTTTCGTCGTACTGACAGTTCTTAATGCTTAATATAACAAAAAAATACTGGAATAGATCAGCTAGTGACGAAAAATTCGTAGAGAGTCATGGATATAACTGAAAAGTAAAGTGAGAGCTGAGACCTATATAGGTAGATAATCAAAAGATATGCATGCATCTCTGTTAACCACGTTGAAGCTTATAAAAGCTAATTTCAATAACGCACTGAACAGAAATGATATGCTACTATGCACTAATTTTTCATGAGTGAGGAATAAAAAGTGCCTGAATTACTGATACTTATATCCTTGGCGTGTATTGTGTATATATTCACAAAGAAGGGTAAGAAACCTAAACGTCGGCTTAACGAATGGGAACAAGGTGCAGCGGTAAGAAGACCGAACAGCGTGCATTCGTTTGAACCAAAAGTTGTAGAAAAGAACCCAAAGATAGCCGAAGTACCTCTGCCGGACGCTAGCAATAAGACTAATTCTGTACCTCACAAGAAAAGTACATACTTGTCTACCAAGACAGAGCGCAGATTCTATAAAGTGTTGCAGGAGCTCATACCTGATGAATACGTAATTCATAGCCAAGTTTCATTGATGGCATTGGTTCAACCGACCAATTTTAAAGATAACTCTCGAACTTGGGCTAAGAGAATGGATTACGTAATCACAGACAGAGATACCAAAGTATTGGCTGTCATAGAGTTAGATGACTCATCTCATAGGCAAAAGAAAAGACAAGAGCGAGATATATACGTAAACAACGCACTCAAAGGGCACCATCCACTTCTTCGTTTCGAGGCTAAAAGTAGCTACGACAAAAACCACGTAGCTACAGTAATAGAACGAGATACTTTGATAAAATGCCGAGAATTTAAAAGTGTATTGCAATACAGCTAAAGCAAAGCCGAACAGTATTTGTTCGGCTTACTTTTAACTAAAGTATCGTGGTTCTTATCGTTACTTTAAGTTCTTTATCTACCGTATTGGTCTTTTCTGACCTGAATAGAGCACCGAGTAACGGAACATCCATTAACACCGGAACGCCGCTTACAGAGTCGCGTTGCTCTTGGGAAATCAAACCACCCAAAGAGATCGTTTGGCGGTCTTTGACCTTGACCACTGTTTGCAGTGTTCGAGTATTAGTGATGATGTCGGATGCGATAGAGGAATCCGTTACCGAGTCGGATTTTTGCATAATCTGCAACACAACATGATCACCAATTACATGCGGTACTACCTCAAGTGACACGCCCACATCCTTACGCTCAATTTGCTGGACTCGATTACCGCCGTCAGTTACCTCAGATGAAGTGAGGAACGGCACGTTCTGACCAACCGTGATATAACCGCGCTCCCTGTCCATAATGAACATGTTTGGTCGTGATAAGAGCTTAGTATTCTGATTCTTAGACACGGCTTTAATAAGCGCATTGAAATCGCCGCCCTCATAGAACAACAGGTTATCAACGGCTTTCTTAATTGCAGTAGGCTGAGAAACAAAGCCAGCCTCACTCAGTGCTAAGTCCATATTTACGCCGACTTCCTGAGAATCACCAAGCTCAGTTTCAGTAATTACCGCCTCGATAAAGACTTGCTTTTGTGGTCTATCAATCCCTTTGATGAGCACATCAATATGCTTCAATTGGTTCTCAGAGCCTGTCACGATAATGCTGTTTGTGGTCGGTAGCACCTCAACTTTGTAATTTTTAATCGCTTTGTTGTTCAGTGTCTGATTCTGAGTTGCAGCAAGCATCGAGGAAATCAAATCAACGACCTTGGTATTTCGAACGTTCTCAAAGAAGTACAACTTCACTTGTGAGGGTTCGAACGTTTCCACCTTGTTAGCATCAGCAATGATGGTAAAGACACCGTGGTCATGTGTAAGCTCGTAGCCGTGCGCACGAAGTACCGAAAGGAAAAAGGCAGGATAGTCCTCATCTTTCAAATCCGGTGCGGTAAAGCTGACCTCACCAGTGACACCATGACCGAGCACAACTGTGTTTCCAGTATGAACCGAGAACCACGATGCAAAGTCTCCAATCGGTGTGTTCTTTGCCTCAAAAGGCGCAGAGCTTGCGGCAAAAGAAGGCGAGCTGAGCAGGGCGAACGTAAGCAGTAAATTGGTAATGCTGGATGTGGAAAAGTTGGAACAAGCCGTTGTTTGTTTCTCAACTTTACCACAGCGCATGGTCAGTAATGAGCTCGCAAACAGTGAGCCTCTGGCGCAATAAAATTCTTTTTGTTTTTTTGAAAGAAAAGCTGTGAGTTTTGCGATTATCCATGACATAAAGCGCACCTTTTTCCCTAGCACATGACTTTGAATGATTGACCGTTGCCACTCACCGTAATGGAGCAAGAGCCGTTAGATTGAGCCGTAAAGCCTTTTGCGTATAGTTGCGACGACGACAGGCGTACATCGTCCTTAACCAACACAAAAGACGGGGCAACGTTTGGGGGATTCATTGACGATTCGATTCGATAGCCGTCGAGCAAGTCACTCAATGACTCGCGAGGCACCGCTGTTTGAGCCGTTTCGGGTTCCGTCGACATGTTCGGCGTGCCAACTAAGGTGAACACCGCAAACGAGACGGCGACACCTGCCGCAAACACACTGAATCGAGAATATTTTCGGAGATAGATTTTCGTAATGCGCATGATATTTCTCAACGTATACGGGACAGTGTAACGTCCGTGGGTATAGTAGGGCGGCAATACTGAAAAAACGCCGTCCTCATAGTTGTTCCTAAACATCTGCTTAGTGTCGTAAGAACTGTATAAGTCCGTACCCCAGAGCATCCATTTATCGACGGTGAGCGAGTTCGCGTTGTCACCATACTTCACAATGCCAACGTGCAACTTGGGCATTTTCAACTTGAGTTGACCGAGCGTCAGAACGGATACCGCAGTCGAGATGATAGGGACTTGAAGACGGTCTAAGCGGCGACAAAATACGGTGTGTTCAGCCAGTGCGAGACGTGCTTGTTTATCAACAATCGAAATGTCTTGAACGATGAAAATGACATCCCACCCAAGCTTTCGAATATGCAAAAGGTGATCAATTAACTTTTGTCGATTCTTGTCGTTCCATGTGCGCGAGTTAAACCACGTTCCGCACTCATCGAGCACAATCAAGCCGTCTTTTTTAGTGTCATAGCTTTTGTTTGCCGAACCAATCACCATCAAATCTTCCACTTGAGGCTTGTCCGGTAAGCGATAAAGGCGAGTGTTGCGCTTATCGCGTCCAAGCATTTCTTTCAAGTTGATATCGAGGTTTGTCGCCACAGGCACACCGCGCATAAATGCCTCACGAATCTTACCGACTGCCGTTAGTGTTTTACCTGAGCCGAGCTTACCCGTGACAAAGTAGACCGATGCCATTACGCCGCCCTCACAATCGCGTAGAACTTCCACTCCCACACCCAACGCAACAGACGCGCCGAGTAAATCGCACTCACACAAGGAATTGCGTTGTTAGGAATGAACATGCCAGCAGTTTGTGACCAAAACGGGGGTGTGACGTAAGAAAGCCCAGTGGCAAGCGTATAAATGGCAAGAGTGAGTGCGAGAGTAAGCCCAATCAATAAGGTAATAATCACCAAGTTAATCGTGACGTTGCGTGCCTTGGCGATGAAGAACCAACCAAACAGAGTCGTCGCTATTTGTGCAATAAACGCGACCAAAGCAGGTAAACGCAGTGCCGCACTAATGCCTGAAACAATAGGTAATAGCTGAATCATTAGTAATATCTCCCCGAACCTGGCTTGTTACTTGGTACAGGCGTGACCTCTGTCAGCAGGATTTCAACAAGGGTCTTAATCGTGTAGATGTAAATCAGAATGGAAAGGAGCATTTTCAACTTATGAGAGAACTCACAAGAGATGGAAACATTCCCACCATTGAGCGTTGGTAAAGAAAGCCGCATACATTGGCTAGGCTGTGGAAGCAAGTTAAGGAATGAATCAGAAACCGCGGTAATATGCGCCTCAGATTCAGCCGTAATATTCTTTTCGAGCAAATCATTTGCCGCACCAACAACCGTAGATTCATAAGAGCCTAAGGCACCGGAAACAATCGAATCCGCTTGAGTTAATGCATCACCAACAAAGTTACTATCCACCCCATGAGGACTTTCACAGAATCTATTCTCAGGAGTAGGTACACATGGTTTTAAATCGTCTAGCTTATCCGAAAGCTCATCAAACCCTTGTTGGTTGGTTTGCTGCAAATCTCCAAGGTCACTAGACAGTTGACCAAAACCATTACTTAACTGGTTGTTCGCCGAAGTCAGCAAACGGTTTGTATTGTTGCCAATATCAGACAACATATCGGACTGACCTTGAATCGCATTCGCTACATGGTTTGCATTATCGACGACAGTATCCGTATTCAAATCAACCGACGCCTTGAGCGCATCGAGAGCGGATTTAGTTTCAGCCTGATTCTTGTTCATATCGTTATTGATGCCAGTTAGCTGTGCATTCAAATCACTATTCATGGATTTAATAGCGGCGAGGGTATCAATAGTATTATCGACATCAGGCTCAGGTTTATCGGGGTCGGTCGAACCCGTACCATCACCACCGGAAGCACCGCCACCTGGTTTATCAGGGTCGCCTAAATCACCACCCGTTGGAGGGTCGATATCGGTATCAGTGGCACAAGCTGGCCAATTAGGACCGCCAATAACACAAGATTCTGGCTTGGGAGTGTCACACCAGTTGTTTTCTGGTCTACAGCACGTACCGTACCTAGGGTCCCAGTCCGGCGAGTCAGGTGTACATTCTTCAGGCTCTGGGTCTTTACATGCAGGCCAATCAGGTGAATCAGGGGTACATTGCTGAGTAGGAGGTGGACAGCTCATATCAAGATACTCGTCCTCATCCCGACAAATGATATTGGCTTGATAGCCGGGCCCCTTTGCTGAACATGATTGAGAGTAATCACTCATTTGCTGAATTGTGTTGGGGCGACTACAGAACGGCGGAGGAGGCGGCTCCTTACAAACCCCATCAATTAGCTCTTGACCATCAGGACAGCCACCAGAAACGGGAATTAAATCAACTCTCGACCAATCTTCATTCCATCTTCCACTCTTAAAATATCGGTGTTTAACCTCAAGACTATAGCTACCAGAACGTTGATTAATAACAGCGTGCTCTCTTCCATCAATCATAAAGGAGCGCCCAACACAACTGCCTACGCCTTGAGGGTCGACATAACTCCCAGAGCTAATACCAAAACAATTAGAAAAAACGGCAATGTAACCACTCCAACCGTGAACTTTCATTACGGACGCATTAGCACTAAACGAAACACTCAGCAAAATAACCAGTGACGCAATGCTTTGTTTAATACTCATTTATTTTCCTCATAAAAAACGCCCCCATTCGGAGGCGTTGACCAATGGGTGTATAAAGCAACTGTTAGAATTACGTTGCTTTGTTTGCACCTTTCTTGAATAGCTTGATGCCGATGAAGCCGACTGTCATTGGCACGGCGATGCCCCATGTCGAGGTGAGCATTTCAGTGACGTAACTTGCCAGCGTGCTAAAGGCTTGTGTTGCCACTTCTGGAAGTGCTGCATTGGCAGAAGATGCTGCCATGAGAAGTGCACCACCAAATGCCGCACGTTTTGCTGTTACTACTGCGCCAGCCTTAGCCATTGCTGCGCGTACTTTGCTTTGCTTTTCCATAGTCTTATTTCCTATGTTATGGTTTATGAAGAAGTTGAAACCTCAGCCGCTTTCTTGAATCCGAGAATGTGGAAGCCAATCGAGAAGCCAAGGATAAAGGCTGTCGCGAAACAGCCGAGCATGAACTCTGATGACAGCATTTATCTTTGTCCTCCGACCATCCAACCGAGCGCAACTAACAAGAAACAAATGCCTAAGAACACCATTAACTGAAAGTTATCGAGTCGAGCCATTAGCTCTGTAAATTGCGTCTCGGTCATGATTTAACCCTTACTTTTCGTTTAATTGAGGTAGGGCGTAGAGGTGGAAACCGTCGATAGAGACGTGTTTACCCTCATCGTTGCCAAAGCTGAACTTCTTGTGTTCCACATCAAACATCATGCGATTACCCACACAACGCTTGAGCAGTTCGCCAGCCTTGCCGTTTTCCCAAAGCTCAGGAGAGACACGCACTTCAATAGTGTCCGTTGGATTGGTCGTGATAAGACGCAGCTTGCCGTTTTGCTTTTGTTCGCCGTTACGGTCTGTTTTGGTTTCTTGAACGATGTCCGAAACATCTAGAATTAAACCTTCCATTCTCATAGTGTTTTGCCCTTATTTTTACGTTGTTGGTTAGTTGAAAATTGAAATGACAGTTATTGACACAAGTCCAAGGGAAATTAATGCATCATGTCGGGCGGGGCTGCGCCCACCCAACACGACGCATTAATTTCCTGAGGGTCGGTGAGCAACAGCGCTTCCATTTCGTCATAGAGCGCTAGGTGTTTTTCGTATTGCTCGTAAAGGTCGTCATACATACGCTCGTATTCTTTTTCACGTTCTAGCGCGTCGAAGTAATCGACCACGTTAGACATGATGCCTTGTTGAGCACGGATGAATTGCTCTTTGTTCTCGGTCTTCCAAGTACGGAAGCGAGTCGCGATAAAAATCTTATGGAACATCAAGCCATTCAAACGCGCTTGAGCCATATCGCCGTATCGAGTCGATGAGTATTCACCGCCCGAAGCAATCAGTTTTTCGATAGAGGTTGAAACGGAATATTCCGCTTTTACTGGTTGGTCTTTGCGCTTAACGAACACACCGCCCATTGCGTAACAAAACGCTTTCCAGTCGCCCTCATCAGCAGAGCGGCGAACCTTTTCTAATAGAAAGTGTTCGTCTTGAGATAAATCTGTAAACAAAGCATCGTCCTCTTTGAATTCATCACGAAGACGACGAAGCTCACGCCATACCGTGACAGATGGACCACCAATAAATTGAAATTGACGAATTTGATTCACACGCGCCCAAGTTACGACACGTTCTGCCGCATCTGAGCCAGACAAAGACGAACCTTTGTCAGAATCAATGTGTTGACCGTCGATGTTTTTGCTCAGGTACTTAGCGACATAGCCAACAGCTGAACCTTGCGACCAGTCGATAACCTCCGCTTTGAAACGAGCTTTCTTTGCGCCTTTTTCGTCTGGCGAGTCAGCCATAGCAAGACGACGAAACTCAGACGTCACAAATTTGCGTGCGGATTTTTCCATGAACAGCAACAAGTGGTGATGCGGCGTGCCGTCTTGGTGAGGCTCAACAATACGCATCCCGTAAACCTTGATTTTGCTCTTATCAATCGACTTACGAAGATTCGCCCAAACGCCCATTAGGTAAGCGTGAGCTGCTTTCGCGTCAGGCTTGCCAGCCTCAAGCCATTTAGGGTTGATGTCACCCTTAGAAACAGAGTGAAAACGAGACGGAGCTGTTACCGTGAAGAACACCGCATCGTGATTCGATTCTTGAGCGATTTCCTCAAAGCCACGCAGACGAACAAACATTTCAGCGCGGCGAATCTCAGCGTTAGAAACCGACTTAGCCGATAACTCACTGAGTGTGAAGTAGTTAGACGGGTCAGCCTCATCGTAAGCAATCGTGTTTTCTAGCGCGATGCGGTTAGACGTATTGCGATCACGTTGACGGTTTAGAGAAAAATCCGAGCAGTAAACTTGCTTACGGCGTTGAACAAGCGCTAAATCACGCGCAACACATTCAACCTCGTAAGCACATTTACGGCGCAGTTGACGAACAAGCCAATGCTCATCAAGAGCACGGTTCACCAATGCGAAAAGTTCACAGTTGTTTTCTGCGTATTGAATTTGCTCAGGTGAGAATGCCAAGCCTAATGAATCAAGAAGCTGACATGCTTTATCAAAACGCGCTTGTGATTCTTCAAGTGGAATTGCACTTAACACGCGAGAAAAGTCGCGTGATTTGCGCTTGGCTAGATTGGTAATTTGCTCATCTGACATCGCGTAGCTGTAGCCGTGCTCAGTCAAACGGTCGTGAGCGTCGTTAACTGCGCGTACAGCTTCCAGAGCGTTGCGTGTTTTCAGAATGTCGGTGTAAGCGCGTGTCATGTGTCGAGCGAAGTCACCGTTACGGTGTAATGATTTCGGCAAGTCCAAACAAGGGTTAGAAGTAGGGCGCTCAATAAAATCTGACAGGTCGTGTGAGTAGATTGACGCACTCATTGCCGATTTCACAGCCGACGGAATGAAATCCTCAGGCGTTGTGAATCTGTGGTCGACGTACTCAAAACGATGGTCGAATAAGTTATCAGGAATGTGCTCACAAGAAGCCCAAGAATGGACAGGAACAAAATCAATCCATTCTTGTTTGCCTGATGCCAAATCAATAACAAGTTCACGCATTATTGAGCCTCAAGCTCTGAGTAGAATTTACGCTTTTCATCTTTGCCAGAGCAATGTGAAACGACCAGATACTCGTAAACGGTGACGCGACCGTCAGAGGCATAGTCGCGAGCCAAATCACCACAAAACTCATGGTCAAGATAAAACGCAAAAGTTTCGTAATCGTCGTATGGGATTTCAAACGAGTCATAGATAAGGGAACCAAAGAAGTAAATAGCCGCCGCAATAACCGAGGCAAGGAATAAATTCCAAGCATGATTCAGATATATTTCGAGATTTTTGGTGTTGAAGACTTCTGACATAACAACCACCTTGACTAGTTGAGAGAGCGACCGCCAAAGCCAAGCGCGAAAGCGTCAAGGGCAAACGCCCAGAGCTAGGCGGTCTTAATTGCGATTTATGGCAATCCTAGTTGCGAAGAATGGCAACTGCAAGATGCGATTTATGGCAACTTTGTGGCTACAATGAGAAGAAATGGAGGTTCTTATGTACACAGCTGAACTAATTAACGCCTACAAAAAGGCGAAAAACTACGTACAAGATAAGCAGGTTGCGCACGATTTGAATCTAGACCCGCCGAAGATTAGTAAAATCCGTAAAGGTGTTAGGCAACTTACTGATGAAGAAGCAGTTTTTCTTGCGCATGGCGCAGGTATAGACCCTGAGATTGCGTTACTAGGATGTCACGCTGATCGCAATGAAAACCCAACTATAAAAAGCATGTGGGAAAGCATTGCAAAAAAGTATAACGGACTTGGATTATCAAGCATTTCAATGGTTTGTGCCGGATTGGCTTTAGTGATTGCAAGTCCACAGGAATCTCTACTACAGTGCGCATTATATGTGTTATGTTAAATACGGTGTGCTCGTACGCCAAATGTTGCCAATGAGCACTCCTATTCCCCTGTGGATTTGAAATTTAAGGTCTCCATCATAACCATTAA
>ERZ1673961.691-NODE-691-length-11658-cov-5.863915_pt1 | contig 11658 bp, 11 predicted proteins | sample MGYA00580189_ERZ1673961 | MGnify/ENA primary metagenome ERZ1673961 (study PRJEB41334, sample SAMN05608105) | rock metagenome | biome: terrestrial subsurface; feature: shale formation; material: shale | place: USA: Pennsylvania ... | reverse complement strand
AACGGCGGACTGTTAATCCGTATGTCGCAAGTTCAAGTCTTGCAGGGGGAGCCACATTAGAAAGCTCAGTCGAAAGACTGAGCTTTTCTTTTATCTGTCGGTCCTAAATCCGCACCCTGTTACACACGATTGAATCCACGCCACTCTATTTAAACAGCCAGAAAAAAGGCGAGCCTGAGCCCGCCTTATCACGCATAAAAACTTACTTGATGCCCTTTTCCTTTTTGATCAGGTCATAAGCATGTTGAATCTCTTGTGATTTCTCTTTAGCAACATTCATCATTTCTGGAGGTAGGCCTTTGGCCATCAATTTATCCGGATGGTGTTCGTTCATCAGTTTACGGTACGCACGCTTAATCTCTTTGGCGTCGGCGTCTTCACCCACACCTAGCACGGAATAAGCATCTGCGAGACGATCTTTGCTCGAAGCCTGTTGCCACTGACCACCGCCAGCATAGCCTTGTTGCCCCTGTTGACCACCAAATCCGCCACCTTGTTGAAAACGAAACGCGGCTTCCTGCATACGCAGGCGGCGCTCCAGCTGGTCAGCAGAGAACCCCAGACCACGTGCGATTTTGTGCAGTACATTGCGCTCACTAGGATGAATATCGCCATCGGCAAACGCTGCGGAGATTTGCAGCTCCAGAAAGAATTGCAACAGATCAAAGCGACCGCCAGTTGAAATGCGGACTTTCTCCAACACTTGTTCCAACGGAAAATCAGCCTCTTTACCCTGGCGAAAGGCATCTTGTGCAGCAAGACGCTGATCACCATGCAGATTCATGCGATCCATCATTACGCTGGCAAGCTGAATTTCTTCTTTAGTGACCTGCCCTTTCGCTTTCGCGACATGGCCCATGACCGCAAAGGCTGCTTTGAAGAATTCTTCCTGACGCTCAGCCTGGCTAGGACCATTGCCAAACCCGCCAGTGCTGAATCCAGCCTGGTTAAAACGACGAGCTTTATCGAACTGATGCCCAAGAAACAGGCCAAAGATTGCGCCAAACGGGCCCCCAAACAGGAAGCCGAAGAAAGCGCCAAGAATTTTGCCAAAAATATGCATTATGTGCTCTCAATCTATGAATTTTTTAGGTGTGCGGTGGTCTGATAGTGCCGGGAGAGTTAAATTCCTTTATGATAGGGAACGCTTTTTATTTGATAAAAATCTCCCAATATCGGACTCAAACAATTTCAACAGGATAGTACAATTCGATGTCACGTTTCTCCCGCACGTTTTTAGCCGCTTCGATTAGCGCCGCGCTCTTCGCGCCTCAGACTCAAGCAGACGCTACGGTGGATGACAGTGTGCAGGAACTGCCCACTATCGATCAATGTTTAGTGAATCAGCCCGACCCAGCGAACCCGAATGAACAGCCTATCAATGTCGAAGCGGATAAGCTAGAAGCAATTAATGGCGACCGCGCGACCTATTCCGGCAACGTGGTAGTGGTTCAGGGAAAAAAACATATTCGGGCAGACAACGTCACTTTGCATCAGAAAGATAACGTGGTCGTCGCGGAAGGTAACGTAAACTTCAGTGACGGTCAGGTGAAAACCACTTCCGATAAAGCCACCAATAACCTCACTACCGACCAGATGACACTGGAGAACACCAAGTATAAATTCTTGTGTGAACCTGGACGTGGTGAAGCAGCCTACGTTTCTAAAACGGGCAAGGCAATGTACGAAATCGAAGATGGTTCGATTACCTCTTGCCCTGAAGGTGACAGCTCTTGGCGCCTTAAAGCATCCAGCATTGACATTAACCAGGACGAAGAACAGGCCACGTTCTACAACCCGCGTCTGGAAGTGCAGAATGTACCTATTTTCTATTTACCATTCCTGACGGTTCCGATTGGTGATACCCGTAAAACCGGTTTTCTCTACCCAACCCTCTCTTACGGCTCACGTGACGGTTTTGAACTAGAAGTTCCTGTCTATTGGAACTTAGCACCGAATTACGATCTGGAAACCACGCTGCACTACATGGACAAACGTGGTACCCAACTGAACTCCGTATTCCGTTACCTGAATGACTTCGGTTCAGGCCGTATAAAATCGGAATACCTGCCTGATGACAAATTGAACCCGGAAGAAGGTAAACGTTGGGGCGTCCAGTACGAACACAGTGGTATCTATCAGCAGGCATGGAAACTGGACGTTGATTATTCGAAAGTCAGCGACATTAACTATTTCTCGGACCTGAGTTCCTCCATTGGTAACCGCGAAGACGGTCAGCTGATTCAGGAAGGTGAAGTGTCATACCGCAGCGCTAACTGGGATACTTCGATTCTGGTACGTCAGTTCCAATTGCTGTTATCTGATTCTACCAGCACCAGTCAGCCGTATCGTCTGATGCCACAACTGTCATTCAACTACTACGCGCCGGAAGTGATGCGCTATCTGGATCTCGATTTGAAATCCCATCTGTCACGTTTTGAAACTGACGCCTCAGGCAAACCATCAGCGACACGTTTGCATGTTGAGCCGGGTATGAAGATTCCGCTGGCGACAACGTGGGGCACGTGGACAACCGAAGCACGCGTACTCGGCACCTACTACCAACAGGATCTCAACGGCGTTGACCTGACAGACGAGGACTATCAGGACCTCGAAGAGAGTGTCACCCGTGTCATTCCTGAGTTCCGCTCTCACGCTGGTATTGTTTTGGAGCGTGATACCGTTCTGTTTGATAACTACACACAGACACTGGAGCCACAGATTCAATATCTGTACGTACCAAAAGAAGATCAGAGTAATATCGCCCGCTATGACACCACCTTGCTGCAAACCGATTACTATGGCTTGTTCCGCAGCCGTAAGTACAGCAGTGTGGACTATATTGCTCCGGCAAACCAAATCAGCTATGGCGCATCCACTCGCTTTTTCGACGATCAGTATAAAGAGCGCCTGAATATCGCCTTTGGTCAGATTTTCTATATCGATAAGAACTTCAAAGCGACCAGTTCCAGCTCTGATGATGACAGCCAGTCCAGCTATTCGGCTTGGGCGGTAGAAATGGATTTCAACTACGATGACTTCCTCTTCTATCACGGTGGTATTCAGTATGATATCGATACCAGCGCCGTCCAACTGGCCAACAGCACCCTCGAATACCGGTTTGAAGGCGGCTTTGTGCAAGCGAACTACCGTTACGTTCCAAAAGAGTACATCGAGGACACGGTTAACTTTGATGTTTCTAATCTGACGGAAGATGGTATTTCTCAGGCAGGCCTGCTGACCAGTTACCAGTTGTCGGCCAAATGGCAGTTTAACGGTCAGTACTTCTATGATTTAACCACCGATCAGGCGATTGAATGGTTGGCGGGACTTCGTTATACCTCTGACTGTTGGTATATGGGCTTTAGTTACAGTAATCAGTTGAAAAACTGGGATAAAACTCTTAGCGGCGGCTACAGCAGCTTCGAAGATCCGATTTACGAAAATAACTTCAGTGTTAACTTTGGCATCATCGGCTTCGGCACCAGCGTAGGCGCGGGTTCTGATCTGCTGAGCAGTTCAAGTAACTCTCTGGGTTACGGCCGACCATTCTTCCTGAATAACTGAGTTTCTTAATTACGACCATCCGGCCTGAAGAGTCAGGCCGTTGATTTTGATAGGACTTCTAATGAAATTGTGGAAACACACTCTACTAACGCTAATCGGGCTGCTGAGCATAAGTTCCCTGCATGCACAGCCGATTGAAATGGATCGTGTCGCGGTCATAGTGAACAGCGGCGTTATTTTACAAAGCGATATCGATGCCGCGCTCCTGACCGTCAAAGCCAACGCCAAAAAGAATGGACGTGAGCTCCCGGACGAGGGCGTGCTGCGCGGTCAGGTCGTTGAGAAACTGATTATTGATACGCTACAAGAGCAAGAAGCTGAGCGTATCGGTGTTCGTATCGATGACGATCGCCTCAATCAGGCCATTAATGATATTGCGCGTGACAATAAACAAACGCCGGAACAACTGCGTACTTCGGTGGCTGAAGAAGGTCTGACGTACCCAGAATTCCGCGAACAAGTGCGCAAAGAGATGGCAACCAGCGAAGCGCGCAACGCTCTGGTTCGCCGCCGTATCAATATTCTGCCAGCAGAAGTCGATACACTGGCCGATCTCCTGGCCAAAGAGACCAACGCAACAGTACAGTACAAAATCAGCCACATTCAACTTCGTTTTAACGACGGTCAGGATAAATCTGAAGTGGAAGCCAAAGCGAAAAAACTGGTGGATGAACTGAACAACGGCGCGGACTTCAGCAAAATGGCTATCACCTACTCAAAAGGACCAAAAGCGCTGGAAGGCGGTGACTGGGGCTGGATGCGTAAAGAAGAGATGCCAACCATTTTTGCTGATCAAATCAAAATGCAGAATAAAGGTACCATTATCGGTCCATTCCGCAGCGGTGTAGGTTTCCACATTTTGAAAATTGATGACGTGAAAGGTCTGGAAACCGTTGCAGTCACCGAAGTAAACGCCCGTCATATTCTGATCAAGCCAACCATCATTCTCAGCGATGAAGGCGCGCAGAAGCAGCTCAACGAGTTTATTCGCCGCATTAAAGCGGGTGAAGCGACCTTTGGCGAACTGGCGCAGCAATACAGTCAAGACCCGGGTTCGGCCGCCCAGAACGGCGAACTGGGTTATCAGACGCCGGATCTGTACGTGCCCGAATTCAAACATCAGGTTGAGACGCTGCCCGTTGGCCAGATCAGCCAGCCATTTAAAACCGTGCATGGTTGGCACATCGTTGAAGTGTTAGACCGCCGTGAAGTCGACCGCACCGACTCTGCGCTGAAAAACAAGGCGTACCGAATTCTGTTCAACCGCAAGTTCAATGAAGAAGCCAGTGCCTGGCTGCAAGAACTGCGTGCAGGTGCATTCGTCGAAATCCTGAAGGATGATGAAGATGGCAATTAAGCGAATTGTGGTCACTGCCGGCGAGCCTGCCGGCATTGGCCCGGATTTGGTGCTGGCCCTGTCCACCGAAGACTGGACGCACCAACTGGTGGTTTGTGCCGACAAACAAATGTTGGCACAGCGTGCAGAAACGTTAGGTATTCAGGTTACGCTATTAGACTACGATGCCAGTGCCGAGCCAAAACCACAGCAGGCAGGCACTCTGGTCGTCGATCATGTTCCAGCAGCTACCCCGGTTATTGCCGGGCAACTGGACGAAAGTAACGGCCATTATGTGTTAAAAACACTAGAAAGAGCCGCTGCGGGCTGTATGAATGATGAATTTGATGCTATTGTCACCGGTCCCGTTCACAAGGGAGTGATCAACCGGGCAGGCGTCGCATTCAGTGGTCATACTGAGTTCTTTGCCGAGCAATCCAACACCCCGTTGGTGGTGATGATGCTGGCAACCGAAGGACTGCGTGTAGCACTGGTGACAACACATATTCCATTGGCTTATGTGTCTAAAGCGGTCACCAGCGAACGTCTGGAAAAGATCATTCACATTCTCCACAAGGATTTGGTCGAGAAATTTGCGATTGAAACGCCTGCCATTTATGTATGCGGCCTCAATCCACATGCCGGGGAAGACGGTGTTTTGGGTCACGAAGAAATCGACACCATCACCCCTACCCTGGAAAAATTACGTCAGCAAGATGGCATGCAACTGATTGGCCCGTTACCGGCCGACACCATCTTCAATGACAAATATTTGCAGCAAGCCGATGCTGTTCTGGGCATGTACCACGATCAGGTTCTTCCCGTTCTGAAATATAAAGGCTTTGGCCGCTCCGTGAATATCACGTTGGGTCTGCCTTTTATTCGAACATCCGTCGACCACGGCACCGCGCTCGATTTAGCGGGTACTGGTCAGGCCGATGTGGGAAGTTTTAGAACAGCACTCGCTCAAGCTATTGAATTAGTTGATAAGAAATCATCCTCTTGTCGATGATCTAGAATGTCGAGAACACTATGAGAAACGATGTCCACTTAGGACACAAAGCGCGTAAACGTTTTGGTCAGAACTTCCTGAACGATCCTTACATCATTGATGGAATCGTATCAGCGATTAACCCTAAACCGGGTCAAAACCTGGTTGAGATCGGTCCGGGTCTGGGCGCGATCACCGAACCTGTTGGCCGCGAAGTCGATAAGTTTACCGTGATTGAGCTGGACCGAGATCTGGCTGAGCGTCTGCGTAATCACCCTGAACTGGCCGATAAACTGACCATTCATGAAGGCGATGCGATGCGTTTTGATTTCACCCAGCTGGTGAAGCCAAACAACAAACTACGCATCTTCGGCAACCTGCCATACAACATCTCTACACCGCTGATGTTCCACCTGTTCGAATTTCATAAAGATATTCAGGACATGCATTTCATGCTGCAAAAAGAGGTGGTCAATCGTCTGGCAGCAGGCCCAGGCAGCAAAGCGTACGGACGTCTGACCGTGATGGCGCAGTATTACTGTAAAGTGGTGCCTGTACTGGAAGTGCCACCAACAGCGTTCGTTCCGCCGCCAAAAGTAGATTCTGCCGTGGTACGTCTGGTGCCTTATGAAGTGTTGCCACACCCAACCACCAGCCTGAAATGGCTGGATCGTGTAGTGCGTGAAGGCTTTAACCAGCGTCGCAAAACGGTACGCAACTGCTACAAAGGCTTACTTGAGCTTGAGGTGTTGGAGGAGCTCGGTGTCAATGCTGGCATGCGCCCTGAAAACCTGACCCTGCAGCAGTTCGTGGCCATGGCCAACTGGCTTGACGCCAACCACGTGCAACAGGCATAAATACAAAGGATGACCGAGTGTCATCCTTTGTCTATTTTCACGCCTCGATATCCGGATAAGGAGTTTTCATGGATATTTCCAATCCTTGTATCAAGATCCAGGTTCACACCAAATACATCCCTGAGCAATCCAACCCAGAATTCCAGCGCTATGTGTTTGCCTATCTGATCACGATTAAAAACCTCAGCAATGAAAACGTGCAACTGATCAGCCGCCGCTGGCTCATCACTGATTCCAACGGCAAACAGATGACTGTGGAAGGCGATGGCGTGGTCGGAGAACAACCCGTGATTCCGGCCAATGACGAATACACCTACAGCAGCGGTACCGCGCTGGAAACCCCGGTTGGCGTCATGCAAGGCCACTACATCATGCATAATCAGGCAGGTGAGGAATTTATTGCCGATATCGAGCCGTTCCGCCTTGCAGTTCCCAATGTACTGAATTAACGGAGTCTGCATTGTCGAATTACATTGTTGGTGACATTCAGGGCTGCTTCGACGAATTGCAGCTGTTGCTTGATCGGGTAGCGTTTAATCCCGAGCAAGATACTCTATGGGTTGCCGGAGATCTGGTTGCCCGCGGGCCAAAATCGCTCGAAACCCTGCGTTTTATCCGCCAGTTGGGTACATCAGCTAAAGTCGTGCTCGGTAACCATGATCTGCATCTTCTGGCCGTCGCTCGTGGCATTCATCCGATCAAAAAGAAAGATAAAACTCTGCCGATATTAGAGGCAGAGGATGGCCCTGCGCTATTGGAATGGATTCGCCAACAGCCACTGCTGCAAGAGCACGATGAATTTGTCTTGGCCCACGCTGGTATCTCTCCACTGTGGGATTTACCCACTGCCCGCTCGACAGCCAGAGAAATTGAAACCCTGCTACAGAGTGAGCGCTGGGGCTGGCTAATTGAGAATATGTATAGCAATCAACCGGATCACTGGAATGACGAATTCAGTGGTATCGAACGCTACCGCTACATTATTAACAGCTACACGCGGATGCGTTTTTGTTTTGCTGACGGGCGGTTGGACATGAAATGCAAACTGCCCCCGAATGAGGTTACCGATGGCAGCTTGGTGCCTTGGTTTGCACTGCAAAACCGTATTGCACTTGATAAAACCGTGGTGTTTGGTCACTGGGCCGCTTTGGAAGGCTATCGCAGTAGTGACATCATCGGCCTGGATACAGGCTGTGTATGGGGCGGCACATTGACCCTGCTGCGCTGGGAAGACAAAACGTACTTTGAACAACCCGCACTACGCTACGACGATTAAACAGCAAAAAGCCCGGTCTCACCGGGCTTTTTCATTCGCGCACTGACTCACGTTCCAGAATCACAAAATCCATGTCGTATTGGTTTTTCTCATCCGAGTGATAGTGTTCGCGATGAGTTTCCAACCATCCAGTCCCCCAATCCGGGAACTGAGTATCACCGTCAAGATGAGCATCAATCAGCGTTACATACAGCTTATCCGCGCGCGGCAGACATTCTGCGTAGATGCTTCCTCCACCAATGATCATCACTTCTTGTGCCGCTCCCGCTTTGTCCAGCGCAGCATCAATAGAGGTCACTACATCGACACCCTCAATGACCAGATTCGGATCCCGGCTAATCACAATGTTCTGACGACCCGGCAATGGACGGCCTATAGATTGATACGTTTTACGCCCCATCACCACAGGTTTTCCCATCGTACAACGTTTAAACCAGACAAAGTCTGCCGGAAGATGCCACGGCATCTGATTATCCTTGCCGATAATTCGGTCGCTTGCCATCGCGGCAATCATGCTGATGATCATCAATTTCTTCCTAAGCTCGTGCCACCAGGTCGGTGGGATCTATACAATCGGTTTGCGGCGATAGAATAGCAGCCCCGGAACCGCAAGGCCAACCGCCAAGCCCGCAATGATAAACATCGCTTTGAGGAAGTTTTCCAGTAAGGTTTCCAGTAGCTCAGGTGTAAAGCCAAGATGGTTGATCTCAACCATCGCAATCATTGCTTTATAGGCGAACACGCCGGGCACCATTGGGATGAGCGCGGCCACCGTAAACACTTTAGGGTGAGCGAGGAATTTATGCGACCACTGTACCCCGATCATGCCAACAATGGTGGCGGCAAAGAAGGTAGCCCACTCAATCGGAACGCCAAAGTGCATCATCAGGTAGCGCGAGCCGTGACCAATGGCACCGCCCAACGCGCAGTATTTCAGTGCCGGAGCAGGCACATTAAACACCAACGCAAACCCCACCGCCGGAATGGCGGCAAAGAACATATCGTTAATCAGTCCGAACAAAAGTTGCCAGCTCAACATGTTACCACCCCCATATTCCGGTCACACTCATCGCCGCGATAATTCCCAGACAAGTGGCTAATGTGAGTAAACTCGCCATGACAAAGCGGGCAATGCCCATATTGATGTAACCTTTGAGCATGTCTGCCACCGAGTTTATCAACGGAAAACCGGGCACCAGCATCAATACCGATGAAGCCATCACAATCGTGGGTTTATTGCCGAGATGATAAATCACCGCTTGGGCGGAAATCACCGAGGTGACAAAAGCGGTTGCGGCAAAGTTAAGCAGAGGGTTGAAATGACGGTGGCCGATTTCCTGACGCACAATCATCCCGACAGAAGAGGCAACAAAAGTAATCGCGAATACGGTCCAGTCACCGCCAGCCAGACGACTGAAAGCAGCGCAGGATAGTCCGATCATCAACACGACCAACCAACGGTTATAGCGTTCAGGGCTGATCGCGTTGAGTTTTTTTTGTGCCAGAGAATGATCGAGAATGCCCTTCTCCATCATGATGCAGATCCGCTGGATCTGAGTAACCACGCGCATGTTGATACCACGATCAGGACAGCGCCGAGTGGTCGTGATGCAGTGTTCCTGATAGACCGTGGTCACGACCAGTGAACTGGCTGACAATGACACTTCGACTTCGCTCATGCCGCTCGCCAGCCCGATGCGACGCATGATGTCACCAACTAAAGTACTTTCTGCTCCGTGGGCCAGCAGCATTTGCCCGGCCTGAGCAATCAAACGAGAAACCGCTCTCTGTTTGGATGCCATGATTCCTTTCCTAACGTCCGACTTACCACAAAAAATGACTCAATAAAAATGTGTGCCCAATAAACGGCACAAGCCAATAGTCTGCATGAAAATAACGCAACGAAACATGATTTAGACACAAAAAAGCCGCAAATACTATGCGGCTCTTGATTATTTCATCAGAAATGAATTATTCGCGGACGTAGATAACGTGGCCGTCATCTTCTTCATCGTCCCAGTCATCCCAGTCGTCGTCATCTTCTTCAGTGATAACATTACGGCCAGCCATGGCGTCTTTGTGGTAATCGTCCCACATAAACTCCACTTTTTGCTCTTCGCTTAACTCTTCTTCTGCACGAGGTAGAGTTTCCATGAAGTCAGCCAGTTCACGACAAAGTTCTGCAGTGCCTTGCTTGTTGACCGCTGAGATCTTGAAGTGTGGACCTTCCCACGCCAGCGCTTCCAAGATCTCTTGGATCTTTTCATCCGCTTCTTCTTCAAGCATCAGATCGGCTTTGTTAAATACTAACCAAACTGGCTTCTTCGCTAGTTTTTCGCTGTATTGCTCAAGCTCATCCATAATGGTCAGAGCGTTTTGTGCTGGTTCACTGCCATCAATCGGCAAAATATCAATCATGTGCAATAGCACGCGACAACGCTCTAGGTGTTTCAAGAAACGAATACCCAGACCTGCGCCTTCAGCGGCACCTTCGATAAGTCCTGGGATGTCAGCAACGACAAAGCTTTTCTCAGGTACAACACTCACCACACCCAAGCTTGGGATCAAGGTCGTAAACGGATAATCCGCTACCTTTGGTTTCGCTGCTGATACAGAGCGGATAAAGGTTGATTTACCTGCATTTGGTAAACCCAACATACCTACGTCAGCAAGCAGCAGAAGCTCAAGACGAAGTTCACGAACTTCGCCTTTCGTACCCATCGTCTTTTGACGTGGAGCGCGGTTTACAGACGATTTAAAACGGGTGTTACCCAGACCGTGCCAGCCGCCTTTTGCAACCATCACTTTCTTGCCGTGTTCAGCAACTTCGCCCACGATTTCATTGGTGTGAATATCCACTGCGCGAGTACCTACTGGTACTTTCAGAGTAATATCTTTACCGCGCTTACCAGTACAGTTACCACCGCCACCGTTCTGACCACGTTCTGCTGCGTAAAAACGCTGGAAACGATAGTCAACAAGGGTATTTAAGTTCTCATCAGCTTGGATGTAGACATCACCACCATCGCCGCCGTCGCCGCCGTCAGGGCCACCTTTCGTTACGAATTTTTCACGCCAAAAGCTAACAACACCGTTACCGCCATCGCCCGCTTCGACTTTAATTACCGCTTCATCAACGAATTTCATTACTTACTCCGCATTACTTGCGTTGCAATATCATCACTTACCAATGATATAAATTTTAGCAGAAGTGCCACCGCAATGAACGGTCCAGACCTTCTGCTTGGGAACAGATAACAAGCCGCTCTGCAGCGCAGGGCCTCTTGTTATTGGCTCTTCTCACGTCCAGATAAATAAAAAACCCCACCTAACGGCAGGGCTTTTAAATTCATCGAGAAACTAAACTTATTCAGCTTCGATGCTAACGAATTTACGGTTTTTAGGACCTTTCACTTCGAACTTCACTTTACCGTCAGATAGAGCGAACAGAGTGTGGTCTTTACCGATACCTACGTTAGTACCAGCGTGGAACTTAGTGCCACGTTGACGAACGATGATGTTACCTGCAAGAACAGATTCACCGCCGAAACGTTTAACACCTAGACGTTTACTTTCAGAATCGCGGCCGTTACGAGTAGAACCACCAGCTTTTTTGTGTGCCATTGTTAAA
>ERZ1673961.689-NODE-689-length-11713-cov-5.368588_pt1 | contig 11713 bp, 8 predicted proteins | sample MGYA00580189_ERZ1673961 | MGnify/ENA primary metagenome ERZ1673961 (study PRJEB41334, sample SAMN05608105) | rock metagenome | biome: terrestrial subsurface; feature: shale formation; material: shale | place: USA: Pennsylvania ... | reverse complement strand
GCGTTTGTGAAACACGCGAGAGCCGCACGGACAACGGCAACGGATACAGCACAACTCCCGTGCGGCGCCCAATATTGAACCCATGATCGACAAGGACAACGTTATGCTAAACCCGGTTCCTTTATTCATTGATGGTGAATTTCGTCAGTCGGCCACCAAAGAGTGGGTTGACGTCACCAATCCGGCGACCAATGACGTCATCGCCTCGCTGCCCTGCGCAACGGATCTCGAAATGAGCGAAGCCATCACCAGTGCGCTGATTGCTTTCCAGAGCTGGAAACAGGTTGCGGTGCCAGAGCGCGCGCGTCTGATGCTGCGCTACCAACATCTGTTGAAAGAACATCATGATGAGCTGGCGCAAACGCTATCGCAGGAAACCGGTAAAACACTGGCGGATGCGAAAGGCGATATCTGGCGAGGCATCGAAGTGGTGGAGCAGGCGGGCAACATCGCCAGCAACATGATGGGGGAGATGGTTGAAAACGTCGCCAGCGACATCGACACGTACTCTATGATTCAGCCGCTGGGGGTGTGCTGCGGTATTACGCCATTTAACTTCCCCGCCATGATCCCGTTGTGGATGTTCCCGCTGGCGATTGCTGCTGGTAACACTTTCGTCTTGAAACCGTCTGAACAGGTACCGCTGACGTCCGTTCGCCTCGCCCAACTGTTTGAACAAGCGGGCGCGCCGAAAGGCGTGTTGCAAATTGTTCACGGGCGCAAAGAACAGGTCGATTTTCTGCTCGAACACCCTGAAATCAAAGCCATCTCTTTTGTCGGTTCGGTGAAAGTGGCGCAATACATTTATCAGCAAGGGACGCAGAACTTTAAGCGTGTGCAGGCGTTTGCCGGGGCGAAAAACCACATGGTAGTGATGCCGGATGCCAATAAAGAGCAGGTGATCAACAATCTGGTCGGTGCGTCGGTAGGCGCGGCGGGTCAGCGCTGCATGGCGATCTCGGTGGCGGTGCTGGTGGATGGCGCGAAAAAATGGCTGCCGGATCTGAAAGCTGCGATGGCGAAAATGCATCCGGGTCGCTGGGACGACAGCAATGCGGCGTACGGGCCGCTGATCAGCCCACAAGCCAAAGAGCGGGTACAACGCCTGATCCAACAAGGGATCGACGAAGGCGCAGTGTGCGAGCTTGATGGTCGCCAATGCGAAGTCGACGGACTGCCCAACGGCAACTGGGTTGGGCCGACACTGTTTAGCGGCGTCAGTACCGACATGAGCATTTACCGCGAAGAAATTTTTGGCCCGGTGCTGGTGTGTCTGGAAGCCGATTCGCTGGAAGAAGCCATCGACATCATCAACAGCAATCCGTATGGCAACGGCACCTCAATTTTCACCGCCAGCGGCGCGGCGGCGCGCAAGTTCCAGCATGAGATTCAGGTGGGTCAGGTCGGGATCAACGTGCCCATTCCGGTGCCACTGCCGTTCTTCTCATTTACGGGTTGGCGCGGCAGTTTCTACGGCGATTTGCACGCATATGGCAAGCAGGCGGTGCGCTTTTACACCGAAACCAAAACCGTCACGGCGCGCTGGTTTGACGACGATATTCCCAGTGGTCCGAACCTGACGATTCATCTGCGCTAATCCGCAGGTTTAGCTTTCATGACACGACGATTCGGAGCTCATTATGGATTTTGAATTCAACGAAGATCAACGAGCGTTTGCCGACACCGCCCGCCAGTTTGCCAGTGAGCGGCTGGCACCGATGGCGGCCACGTGGGACGAAGAACACATCTTTCCGAAGGATGTGTTGCGCGAAGCGGGCGAACTGGGCTTCCTCTCGCTCTACACGCCGGAAGACGAGGGCGGACTTGGCCTCAGCCGCCTTGATGCCTCATTGATTTTTGAGCAACTGGCGATGGGGTGTACCTCCACCACCGCGTTTATGACCATTCACAACATGGTGACGTGGATGGCCGCGAGCTTTGCAACGGCGGATGCCAAAGCGCAGTTTTGTCCCAAACTGGTCACCGGCGAATGGCTCGGCTCCTACTGTTTGACCGAACCCAATGCGGGCTCTGATGCCGCCTCGATCACCACATCAGCAACCAAAGCCGGCGATGGCTATCTGCTGAGCGGCAGCAAAACCTTCATTTCCGGCGCCGGCGATACCGATGTGCTGGTGGTAATGGCGCGCACTGGCGAGGCTGGCCCGAAAGGCATTTCCGCTTTTGTGGTGCCCTCGCAGGCAGACGGCATTACCTACGGGCGCAAAGAGCCGAAGATGGGCTGGAACAGTCAGCCGACTCGTTCGGTCACCTTCGATAAAGTGCACGTGCCAGCCAGTGCTTTGCTGGGCGAAGAGGGCCAAGGGTTTACCTTTGCGATGAAAGGGCTGGATGGCGGGCGAATCAACATCGCCACCTGCTCGGTCGGTACAGCGCAACAGGCGCTCAATCAGGCCACGCAATACCTGCAAGAGCGCAAACAGTTCGGTCAATCGCTGGCGCAGTTTCAGGGATTGCAATTCAAGCTGGCGGACATGGCGACCGAACTGGTCGCGGCGCGTCAACTGGTGCGTTACGCCGCCAGCAAGCTGGATCGCGGCGATCCGCAAGCGACAGCTTACTGCGCGATGGCGAAACGCTTTGCTACCGATGTCGGTTTTCAGGTGTGTGATGCCGCGCTGCAATTGTATGGCGGCTATGGTTACATCAAAGAGTATCCGCTGGAGCGCCATTTCCGCGATGTGCGGGTGCACCAGATCCTCGAAGGCACCAATGAAATCATGCGCCTGATTGTGGCGCGTCGTCTGTTGTCTGATGGGGGAGATCTGCTGTAAGCCAGCGCCCCAAAATGTAAGTCAGCACAAAAAAAATCAAGGAGTGGTTATGACGTCCAACAGTTACTCACCACAACACCCGGCCACGGATGGCGAATCCCATGCGCTGATCGGTTTTCATCTGCATCATCATGTGGCGGTGGTCACCATGAACAATCCGCCCGCCAACACCTGGACGGCGCAAAGTTTAGAACAGCTCAAAACGCTGGTGCAGTCGCTCAATCTCAACAAAGAAGTCTACGCCTTGGTACTGACGGGCGCTGGCGAGAAGTTCTTCTCGGCCGGGGCGGATCTCAAACTGTTTGCCGATGGCGACAAAGCGCGCGCGCTCAAAATGGCGCGCGTGTTTGGTGAAGCGTTTGAAGCGTTGTCGGAATTTCGCGGCGTTTCGATTGCGGCGATAAACGGCTATGCGATGGGCGGTGGTTTGGAAGCGGCGCTTGCGTGCGATATTCGCATTGCCGAAGAACAAGCAGTGATGGCGCTGCCGGAAGCCAAAGTCGGGCTGTTGCCGTGCGCGGGCGGCACGCAAAATCTCACTGCGCTGGTGGGCGAAGGTTGGGCCAAACGGGTGATATTGTGCGGCGAACAACTGATTGCTGCCAAAGCGCACGAGATTGGTTTAGTAGAAGAGGTGGTCGCCCAAGGCGAAGCGCTCAATCGCGCGATTGCGATGGCAGAATCGGTCGCGCAGCAATCGCCCTCATCGGTGGCGGCATGCAAAAAGCTGATTCAGCAAACCCGCTTTGCACCGCGCCAGCACGGGCTGATCAAAGAGCGTGAATACTTCCTCGATCTGTTCGATACCGAGGATCAGACCGAAGGCGTGCAGGCCTTTCTGCAAAAACGTGCGCCGCAATGGAAAAACCAGTAAGCAGCAAGGCAGGACTTTCGACACGCAATTGCAAATTATCAGGAGGCAATATGACGGACCGGGTCAGTTTTCAGGAGCTTTGGTGCCGGGACCAAACACATAAGATTGGGATTGCGACCTTGGACAATCCGGCGTCGCTCAATGCGCTCAGCTACAACATGCTGGCACTGCTGTTTGACCAGCTCAAACAGTGGCAGGACGACGAACAGATGATGTGCGTCATTCTCGAAGGCGGCGGCGAAAAAGCGTTTTGCGCTGGCGGCGATGTACGCACCATGCACAACGTCATGCGCGACAAATGCAAAGCCGAAGTGCAGGCGTTTTGCACCGAATACTTCTCACTTGAATATGAGTGCGACTACCTGATTCACACCTACAGTAAGCCGATCATCGCCTGGGGCGACGGCATTGTGATGGGTGGTGGCATGGGACTGTTTATGGGATGCAGCCATAAAGTGGTCACGCCCCGCACACGCATGGCGATGCCGGAAATCAGCATCGGACTCTATCCCGATGTGGGCGGCACCTGGTTTTTGAACCGCTTACCCAAAGGTGTTGGGCTGTTTTTGGGCCTGACGGGCGCGTCCATCAACGCGACCGATGCGATTGATATTCGCATGGCTGATTACCTGCTGCTGCACGAACACCATTCGGCAATGCTGGAACGCTTACAAGCGCAGCGCTGGGAAGGCAACGGTTTTACCGTGGTGGGCAATGCCTTGAGCGAACTGGCGCTGATGGTGGATGATGCCAAACCAGAGAGCCAATTGCTGCCGTATCTGGCCAACATTCAGTCGGCTTGCCGCGCGGATACTATCGCTGATATCTGCGACAACATTCTTGGTATTCGTGGCGACGACAAGTGGATCGCCAGCGCGCGAAATAACCTCGCCGCAGGCAGCCCGATTTCGGCGCACATCACCTATCGCCAACTCACCGAGTGCAGCCAGTTAACGCTGGCCGAGTGCTTTCGTTTGGAGCTGACACTGTCGGTTCGCAGCGCCTTACTGGGCGAATTTCAGGAAGGGGTGCGCGCGCGCTTGATTGATAAAGATGGCGCGCCGACCTGGCGTTATGGCTCGGTGGCCGAAGTGGATACCGCCGTGATTGATGAACTCTTTACCTCATTGTGGAACGACGCCGCGCATCCGCTGGCGTCGCTGGGACAAGCCCATTAACCACACCATTTCAAGGAGACAGAACATGAGCACCATCGCGTTTATAGGACTGGGTAACATGGGCGGCCCAATGGCTGAGAATCTGCTCAAGGCTGGATTGTCGGTGCGGGTGTTTGACCTCAACGCTCAGGCGGCCAAAAAACTGGAACCGCTGGGTGGAGTGGTTGCCGATACTCTGCCCGCAGCGGTGGAAGGCGCCGACACCGTGATCACCATGCTGCCCGCGGGCGCGCATGTTCGCGCGGTTTACTTGGGCGATCACAGCGGCGGTGTGGGGCTGCTCAATATGATCGAAAGCGGCACCTTTCTCATCGACTGCTCAACGATTGATCCGGAATCTGCGCGGTTGGTGGCGGCTGAAGCGGAGAAAAAAGGGTTTGAGTTTGTCGATTCTCCGGTTTCCGGCGGCGTGGCGGGCGCGAAGGCTGGCACATTGACCTTTATCGTCGGCGGTACCGATTCGGCGTTTAGAAAGGCGCACGATGTGCTCAAACACATGGGCAAAAACATCTTCCATGCGGGCAATGCCGGTGACGGCCAAATGGCCAAGATCTGCAACAATCTGATGCTCGGCATTCTGATGTCCGGCACGTGTGAAGCGCTCAATCTTGGCATGGATAACGGCCTCGACCCCACGGTGTTGTCGAATATCATGTTGCAAAGTTCAGGGCGAAACTGGGCGCTGGAGCTTTACAACCCGTGCCCGGGCGTGATGGAAAACGCACCTGCCAGCAACCAATATCAACCGGGCTTTATGAGCAAACTGATGCAAAAAGACCTCGGGCTGGGCATTGATGCGGCGCTGAAAAGCCAATCCTCGATTCCGATGGGCTCGCTGGCGCGCAATCTGTACGCTTTTCACAACGCAAACGGCAACGAAGAACTCGATTTCTCCAGCCTGTTTGAGTTCTATCGCTCACGGGGTTAAGCCGCTGGCAGGGAGAAAAAACATGAATCTTAGAGACAGTGTGATTGTGATTACCGGCGCCGGACAAGGGCTGGGGCAGATGATGGCGGTGACGCTGGCGCAAGCCGGAGCCGATTTAGCACTGCTGGACATGAATGAGCAGGGGCTACTTGATACCCAGAAGCAGTGCCACATGCTAAGCGCCAAAGCCATTTATTACGTCATGGATGTGACCAACGAGGCGCAGGTGATGAAAACCTTCGAAGACATCGTCATCGATTTTGGTCATGTTGATGGACTGATCAACAACGCGGGTATTTTGCGCGATGGTTTGCTGGTGAAAGTCAAAGATGGCCAGATAAGCAAAATGTCCCTTGAGCAGTTTGATACCGTGATGAATGTCAACGTGACCGGCACCTTCCTGTGCGGGCGCGAAGCGGCAGTGAAGATGATCGAAACCAAACGCAAAGGCGTGATCATCAACATCTCCAGCGTGGCGCGCGCAGGCAATATCGGTCAAACCAACTATTCCGCATCCAAAGCGGCGGTAGCGACCATGGCCACCAGTTGGGCGCGAGAGTTGGCGCGGTATGGGATTCGCGCGGCGGCCATCGCGCCGGGAATTGTGCACACCGCGATGGCCGATCAAATGAAACCGGAAGCGATTGAACGGCTGAAACAGATGGTGCCCGTCGGTCGCATGGGCGAGCCGGGTGAAATCGCGCACGCGGCGAAATACATTCTGGAAAACGACTACTTCACTGGCCGAGTGCTGGAAATCGACGGCGGAATGCGCATGTAACGCGGCGTGTTCACCGCAATTCACCAAGCCCGCTTTATGCGGGCTTTTTTGTGCCTGCGCTTCGCTGCGGCGGTACTCGCTCGGATTATTTCATATCTGCAATTCAGACTTGCCAATACTGTAATTAACATCCTGTTAACGCTTGGCTATTCTCAAAGGGCTAACAACAAGGAAGGTGAATGTGGTCAAGACGTTAACCGCTGCGCAGGCAGCAGAATGGATCGCCGATGGCGATGCCGTCATGCTTGGCGGCTTTATTGGCAGCGTGGTTCCCGAAGCGATTGAACGCGCAATTGGCGAACGCTTTGAGCGCAGTGGCAAGCCGCAGGATCTCACCCTGTTGTTTGCCGCCGGGCAGGGCGATGGTAAAAGCCGCGCGGTGAATCATCTTGCGCAGGAAGGGTTGGTCCGCCGCGTGATTGGCGGCCACTGGGGCTTGGTGCCCAAGCTGCAAGCGCTGGCAGTCAATAACAAGATCGAAGGTTACAACCTGCCACAAGGGGTGATTTCCCATTTGCTGCGCGACACCGCAGCCGGAAAACCGGGCACGCTGAGCAAAGTCGGCCTCGGCACGTTTGTGGACCCGCGTATCGAAGGTGGGCGCATCAACAGTCGCACGCAAACTGATTGGGTCGAAGTGGTCGATTTTCGCGGTGAAGAGTTTCTGTTTTATCGCCGCCTGCCAGTGAACGTGGCGATTTTGCGCGGCACCACCGCCGACCAAAACGGCAACATCACTATGGAAGATGAGTGTTTGATCGTTGAAAGTTTAGCCGCCGCGCAGGCGGCGAAGAACCAAGGCGGCAAAGTGATCGTGCAGGTGAAACGCGTGGTGGAAGCGGGCATGCTCGACCCGCACGCGGTCAAAATTCCGGGGATTTTTGTTGATGCGGTGGTGGTGTGTGACAACCCCGCGGATCACATGCAAACCTTCGCCACACAGATGAATCCTGCGTTTGTCGGCCGCCCGGGTGGCGAGGCGGTGAAACCGCAAGCGGTGGATGATGCGCTTGACGCCAAAACCATTATCGCCCGCCGCGCCGCGATGGAACTGCGCTCTGGTGCGATTCTCAATCTGGGCATCGGCGCGCCGGAATACGTCGCGGCGGTGGCGCGCGAAGCGGGTATTTTGGATCAGTTCACGCTGACGGTCGAACCGGGCGCGGTCGGCGGCGAGCCAGCGGCAGGGCTTGATTTTGGCGCGTCGCGCTATCCGCAGGCGATCATCAGCCAGGATCAGATGTTCGACTTCTACGATGGCGGCGGCATCGATCAAGCGTTTCTGGGCTTAGCGCAGTGCGACCGTCTCGGCGATATCAATGTGTCGCGCTTTGGTTCGCGCATCGCAGGGTGCGGCGGTTTCATCAATATCACCCAGAACGCCAAGGAAGTCTTTTTCTGCGGCACCTTTACCGCGCAAGGGCTGCAAACCGAAGTGGTGAACGGCGAACTGCGCATCGTAGCAGAAGGCCAGCAAGTCAAATTCCTTCCCGCTGTTGAGCAGATCACATTCAGCGCAGCGCAGGCGCGTAAAATGAACAAACCCGTATTGTATATCACCGAGCGCGCGGTCTTCACCCTGACCGAACGTGGCTTAACGCTGACGGAAATTGCACCGGGAATGGATCTCAAGCGCGATGTGCTCGCGCAGATGGGCTTTGAACCTTACATCAGCCCAGGGCTGAAACTGATGGATGAGCAGATTTTTAAGCCTCAATTTACGTTAAGGATTGATCATGAATAATCAGCAAAAAGTGGCGGTTGTCACCGGCGCCGCGCGCGGGATTGGTCGCGCGATCAGTGAGCAGTTACTTGAAGATGGCTTCAAGGTTGTCGGGCTCGACATTTCACCGATTGAGTGGGCCAGCCAAGAACAGACCCGCAACGAACGGGTCAGCAGTTATCAGGTGAACTTGTGTGATGCCCAAGCCGTGGCGCAAACCGTCGCCTGTATCGCCGAACAACATCAACGGGTGGATGTGTTGGTGAACAACGCTGGCATCACTCGGGATGCGATGCTGACCGACATGCTCGAAAGTGACTGGAACAGTGTGTTGGATGTGAATCTCAAAGCCGTTTTTCTGTTAACCCAGAAGATCGCACCGCTGATGTTGGCGCAGGGCAGTGGTAGCATCGTGAATATCTCTTCCATCGTCGGTACCGACGGTAACATCGGCCAAAGCAACTACGGCGCCAGTAAAGGCGGCGTGATTGCAATGAGCAAAGGCTGGGCCAAAGAACTGGCCCGCAAAGGCGCGCAAATTCGCGTGAACTGTGTCGCGCCGGGCTTTATCGAAACCGACATGACTAAAGACCTACCCGAAAAAGTGATTGGTTACATGACCTCAAAAACACCCCTCGGGCGCATGGGCTCCGTGCAAGATATCGCCGACGGCGTGTCCTTCCTCGCCTCAGACAAAAGCCGTTTTATCACCGGACAGGTGCTGAAAATCGATGGTGGGTTGGTGTTGTAAGTGTTTGGGCGAATTGGCAAGCTGATACGGTAACGAAATATCTGGTCAGGGTTTGCGCTGATTTTCTACAGCTCCCCCAACTTTTTGGGGGAGTTGAGCACTCATCTCACTATGCGGTGACTGACTTACTTTTCATAAAGCTCAGAGGTGTGTGCCCAGTTTGTTTTTTAAAGAATGCGATAAACGCACTGTCAGAAGAGAAACCTAGCCAATCAGAGACATCGTTGACTTGCTTTTCTCTAGACAGTAATTCAATGGCTTTCAATAAACGCCATTGCTGCCTCCAGTCTTGGTAGGACATCCCCGTTTCAGTTTTGAATAGTCGACTCACGGTTTTAGTGCTTGCACCAACGGAATCGGCAATCGAAGTCAGGTCTGGCACTAAAAAAGATTCTTGCATCAATTGTGCTCGGAATTTTTGAAGTCGTCGATTTGACGGCAAAGGCAATTGGAACGCATGACGTTTAGCCGCATAAAACTCTTCCCAAAACAGAGCCGTCGTATTTTGCATTTCATTTTCTGGTTTGTCCCATGCCCACAGTGCCATTTTATCAATCAAAGCCTTTAGCAAAGTATCTACCTCTACCATGGTCATGGTCGTTGGACAGTCGAACATGTCACAATCGAAATACAGTGAGCGATAAGCCACCACGTTAGTCATCATCACTCGATGTTGCGTGTATGGTGGAATCCATACCGCTTTTGTCGGCGGCAAAATGCAGAGTAAGTCATTTAGAACAAAGCTCATACATCCTTGGGGCGCATAGAGCAGTTGTCCTTTCTTGTGCTGGTGCATACCTGAGTCGTGCTTACCGATATCGGCTGCAATCCCTATCACGCAAGCGGTTAATTTATCTGCATCAAACAGGGTTTGTTCATCGATAATTGCCATTTGTCCGAATCTTGTTGTTTTTGGTATGAATGTTGTTAATGGGTAAAGGATAGCCTCATTTATACTGCGCGCCAAGTTCATACATGAGGACACAAGATGAATACAAAACCTTCATTAGGGTTGATGGTTGTACTGCTGATGTTCCCGCAAATCGTGGAAACCACTTACAGCCCAGCTTTGGGGTCTATTGCTCAATCATTCTCCGTCAGCTATTCCCAAGCTGCCCAAACGTTATCGGTATACTTCTTGGCGTTCGCTCTTGGCGTCGTGGTCTGGGGAATATTGGCAGACAAGTTGGGTAGACGCCCAACAATGATGATTGGCTTGTTTATTTACGGTATTTCGGCTTTGGTAGCGATTTATACGGAGAGCTTTTTCATCATTATGGTCGCACGGGCATTGAGTGCGTTCGGCATTGCGGTCGGGTCCGTTGTGACACAGACGATGCTTCGTGATGCGTTTAGCCGCGAAGAGTTAGGTAAAGTTTTTAGCGTCATGGGAATTGGGATCTCCATTAGCCCTGTATTAGGCATGCTCTTAGGTGGCCAACTGACAGCAATGGGGGGCCATCACTATGTATTCTTGGCACTGTTTGTCATGGCTCTAGTCCTATTTTTGTACAACCTCTTTAAGCTTCCAGAAACGCAAATTGAGCGTCAGCCGCTTCGACTGGGTTGTTTAAGTATGCGTATGTGGAAGGATTCACACATATGGTTCTCAGCGTTGTTAGTTGCGTTGTACAACGTTGCTCTATTTTCCTATTACCAGCTTGGCGCATTTACTTTTGCAGAATTAGGTTTTGGTTCTGAACAGTTTGGCTACAGCGGGGTGGTATTGGGATTTGGCACGCTATCAGGCAGTTACTTAAACAAAACGTTACTTTCCAAACAAGTGTCACAACGTTCGCTACTTTGGGTGTCGGCAATGCTGTTAACGGTAGGTGCGATAGGAGTTTACATCACGTTAGATTCTATCTGGTTTGTGGCATCGATGATGTTGGTGGTGATGTCTTTTGGTATCGCGATCCCCAACGTGCTGAGCGTTGCTTTGGTTGACTATAAGCCACAAGCGGGAAGCGCTGGTGCTCTGTTCGGGCTATTGTATTACTTATTGATTGGTGGCGGATTAGCTCTGGTTGGCGAAGTTCAACATTTAGGCAAGGTACTTATAGTTGTTAGCGCTGCGACCGTGTTGGTGACATTGTTGCGAAAGTAATCAGTCACAGGTCTTGAGGTACAACACTTGGATGCGATAAATGGTTCACTCAGCAATTCAAAGAAAGGGGCGTAATGCCCCTTAACTCAGTTCAACGTTGACTGGTCCAATATCCGACCGTTTTCTTACAACAGATCTTTAGTGGCTTGCTCTGATACCGCTTTGACGCACATGGACAATCCCTCAATCGATTTTGGAAAGTTGTCCATGATGGTCTCGAAGGTATTAAATCGGTAGCTCTCTGCACAAGGAACGAAGACTGCACCTTTCGTAAGCGCTTTGTATCCCGCCGTGTATGATTTTTGCGATAACACCTGTTTGGTTTTTGCATCGAGCAAACGCACATTCACAAATAACCATGGTTCGTATGGCGCATCAATCACGCCATCGGCAATGTAACCGACGGGGCCAAACCAAACACTGAGGAGTGTTTGTTGGTCTGAATTGATGTGTGAGTAATCGTCGTTACCATTGTTGAGCTTTGCGAAGTCATCTTCTTTATACGTCACTTGAATGCCGCCTTGGTTGAGGTCTTTTTCAAGCGCTGCGACCAGTTCATCTGTGAGATGCACGGCG
>ERZ1673961.688-NODE-688-length-11735-cov-3.594863_pt1 | contig 11735 bp, 10 predicted proteins | sample MGYA00580189_ERZ1673961 | MGnify/ENA primary metagenome ERZ1673961 (study PRJEB41334, sample SAMN05608105) | rock metagenome | biome: terrestrial subsurface; feature: shale formation; material: shale | place: USA: Pennsylvania ... | reverse complement strand
AGCCCTCCTGCGTGTTCCCGGGTATCTGCCAGAATCTGAACACCGACCACAGCTCGCTGACTTCACTGTATCGCAAGGCGCGTGATCTCAAGGGGGTGAACAAAATCCTGATCGCCTCCGGCCTGCGTTACGATCTGGCGGTGGAAGATCCCGAGTATGTGCGTGAACTGGTCACCCACCATGTCGGCGGCTACCTGAAAATCGCGCCTGAACACACCGAGCGCGGCGTGCTCGACAAGATGATGAAGCCGGGCATCGGCACCTACGATGCCTTCAAGCGCATGTTCGAGAAGTTCTCCAAAGAGGCAGGCAAGGACCAGTACCTGATTCCGTACTTCATCGCCGCCCATCCGGGTACCAGCGACGAGGATATGATGAACCTGGCGCTTTGGCTCAAGCGCAGTGGTTTCAAGGCGGATCAGGTGCAGGCGTTTTACCCTTCACCCATGGCCACTGCCACGGCGATGTATCACACCGGCCGTAACCCGCTGCGCAAGTTGACCTACAAGAAGAGCGGCGAAAAGGTCGAAACCGTAAAAGGGGAGCGTCAGCGCCGGCTGCACAAGGCATTTCTGCGCTGGCACGACCCGGACAACTGGCCGCTGCTGCGTGAGGCGCTGACGGCGATGGGGCGGGCCGATCTGATCGGTGATGGTGAAAAACAGCTGATCCCGGCTGAGCAGCCCGAAGATGCCCGTCATGTCAGCCCGCGGCGCAAGAACTCGCCTGCTTCAAACCGTGCCGGCAAGGGCAAGCTGCTGACTCAGCATACCGGTTTGCCGCCGCGTGCGGGCAACGCGCCCGGTAACACGTCGGGCAAAGGTGGTCGCAAGAAGCCGGCTGCTGCGGGGCGCAAGCGGCGCGTCTGAAGCCCGCCCCCTGGTGATCAGCTGATCCGTGGATAGCCGCCGACAACGCCGTGGCGGGAGAACACCCACTGCCAGAGCTGAATATCGCGGGCACGGAACGCCCCGGCACAGGACAGCAGGTAATAGCGCCACATGCGGTAAAAACGCTCGCCCAGTTGATCCCGAAAGCGAGGCCAGGCCGCTTCGAAGTTGGCATGCCAGGCCATCAGCGTGTGATCATAATCGGCGCCGAAATTGTGCAGATCTTCAGTCACAAACAGCTCGGCGGCGGCATTGCCAATTTGTCCGATGTTGGGCAGATCGCCGTTGGGAAAGATGTAGCGATCAATCCAGGGATCAGTCACCGAGTGGCGCTTGTTCTTGCCGATGGTGTGAAGCAGAAACAGACCATGATCTTCCAGGCAGCGTTCGGCGACCTGCATATAGGTACGATGGTTGCGGCGGCCAACGTGCTCGAACATGCCGACACTGACAATACGGTCGAAGCGCTCGTCTACCTCCCGGTAGTCCTGCAGGCGAACGTCCAGGTTCAGGTGTTGATACCGCTGCTGTATCCAGCATGCCTGCTCTTTGGAAATGGTCACGCCGATGCACTGAACGCCATAGTGCTCGGCCGCATAGCTCATGAAGCTGCCCCAGCCACAGCCTATATCCAATACCCGCATGACCGGCTCCAGCTGCAGCTTGCGGCAGATCAAATCCAGTTTGTGCTGCTGAGCCTGTGCCAGCGAGTCGGCATTGGCCCAGTAGCCACAGGTATAGGTCATGCGTGGGTCAAGCATGGCTGCATAGAAATCGTTGCCCAGATCGTAGTGCCGTTCGCCGACCTGCCAGGCACGTGAGGGTGTTTGCAGGTTCATCACTCTGGCGCGCAGATGGTGCCAGAGCAGCTTGCCTGGCTTGATCCGCTGATCCAGTCTTGCCCTGAGTACCCGGTCAAAAAATTGATCAAGGCGCTCGCACTCCCAGAGACCGTCCATATAGGCTTCGCCGAGTCCCAAGTTGGCCTGGGCCAGGATTCTATCAGCCACGTCAGCGCTAAATATCTGCATGTCCCAGGGGCGAGAACCGTTGAGCTGAATATCGGCAGCGGCCAACAGTTCGGTGATTATTTCCAGTGATCGGGACGGGGATTGCCCGGGTGTGGAACCCAGGCTGCAAGTCTCTCTGCCCATCTTGCCTTGACCTCCCGCTTGCTTGGACATTACGTCAAGGTTAGACACAAATCGGGAAACTGGCAGGAAATTTTTTATCAAAAAAGCGCTGATGCAGGACAGGAAAAAATGCGTGACGGAGCATTGTAATTGGTCTTGACTGGGGTATTATGCGGTAAAGACAGTTTATCCGGTGTGGCTGATTTCGACTGAAATCGAGTCAGCAAAAGCCTTCAACAGGGCAGCCGGGCGACCGGAAACCATCCGGTACGGAGTTTGGTTTACTTGATACGATTGTATTTCAGCGGTTTGTTAGCCGCCTACAAAACTTCACCCGCCACGCTTGAATCCGTGGTCAGAGATACGTTCTCCATCTGTGCGGCATTTGCTCAATTCAGGATGGTGTCCCCCTCGTTTTCTCTCCCGCTCTTTTCCCTTGTTTGCCGTTGTTTCCCGTTTGATGCCACCTGTTATGCCGTTCGGCAGGCCTGCGTGCGCGGTCACGGGATCGCAATGAAGCGGATCTAGACTGGCGGTGTGTGAGGTTTTCGGCGGTACTGGTGCGATGAGTGTCTGTACCAAGGAAGATTTCCGTTCCCAACGGGTTGGGAACAGGATGTGTCGGTAGCCGTAAGGCTACGGGCAGCCAGGATCGGCATGAGGCCGGTTCGATACGATCGGATGGCACTTGGGTGCATCCAAACATAAGAAAAACCAGCGTTTTGCTGGTGTACATGCAAAAGAAAGAGGCAAAAAATGTCACAGCTCGTTACCGGTACCGTTAAATGGTTCAACGATGAAAAAGGCTTCGGCTTTATCCAGCAGGAAAACGGCCCGGACGTCTTCGTTCACTTCCGCGCCATCAACGGCACTGGTCGTCGCACTCTGCACGAAAACCAGACTGTAACTTTCGAAGTTACTCAGGGCCAGAAAGGTCCCCAGGCTGAAAACGTTACTGTTGTTGCCTAAGCACTAACAGTCCGGATTCGCAACAGCGGGCACCACGCCCGCTGTTCTGTTTTTGACCCTTCTGTTCTCCTCGGCTCTTCAGACGCGCGGGACCGCCAGCGGCAACTGCAGGCCGGTGTCACTTTCGCCCAGCAGCCAGGGCTGATTCAATTCAATCGCGTCCTTCAGGAATTGCCACAACAGGCGAACCCGCAATAACTGACGCTGCTCTGCTCGTGCGGCGATCCAGAACTCACGACGTATATCGATCTCCGATAGCAGCACAGCTTCCAGGGAGCCGTCCTGTTCCGCCATGAAGCAGGGCAGAACCGCCAGCCCGGCACCCGCACGCACCGCATGCAATTGGGTGATAACACTGGTACTGCGTTGCGCAAAGCGGGGCGCCGCCGGCAGCTCCCTCAGCAGCGGGTCCAGATAGCACAGCTGATCACTGAAGATCAGATCATCCACGTAGCCGATCAGCTCGAAACGGGACAGATCGCCAATACAGGTAGGATGGCCTCTGGGCGCCAGATACCCGCGCTCGCCATACAGCCTGAGCCGGTAATCACACAGCCGTGACACCACCATTTCAGCGTTTTTCGGGCGGTCAATGGTAATCGCCAGATCCGCTTCATGGCGGCCGAGATTGACCGCGCGCGACAACGCCAGCAGCTCCACGGTGACATCGGGATAACGGCGCTGGAAGGCGCTCAGCAGCGGCGTGATGACATAGGTACCGAAGCCTTCGGTGACACCGACTCGAATCTGGCCGCTGACCTGCAAATTCTGATTGCTGATGCTCTCGCCGGCGCCGGTGGCCTGGCGAGCCATCTCCTCGGCAAACAGCAGCAGTTGCTCGCCGGCGGCGGTCAGTTTGTAGCCATGGGTACTGCGTTCGAACAACTGCGTATTGAGCTCGGCTTCGAAGCGGCGGATGCGGCGCGACACGGTTGAATGGTCTATGGTTAATCGACGCGCGGCATCGGTCAGTCGGTCGGCGCGGGCAACTTCGAGAAAGATCTGGATATCCTGCCAGTTAAGCATGAGAGTTCCTTGTGCAATTTTGCACAACCAATGTGCTTGGCTGCGCGTTGTCTGTCAACCGAAGGCACCGTTAGACTCGAAGACAGTCTCAAACAGGGTTTTGTTTTGCCTGAGTACACAAAAAATATAAGGAGATCAGGTGTATGTCGGTTCGAGAAATTCCTCTTTTCATCAACGGTGAAGCGGTACGTTCGGTCAGCAGTGATTGGCGCGATGTGGTCAACCCGGCCACGCAGGAAGTGGTAGCTCGGGTCCCCTTTGCGACCCAGGATGAGGTCAATCAGGCCGTTGCGGTTGCAAAGGAAGCGTTCAAATCCTGGCGCAAGGTCTCGCTGGCGCAGCGGATGCGCATCATGCTGCGCTTCCAGGCGCTGGTGCGCGAACACACGGCCGAGCTGGCGGCCTTGATCACCGAAGAACACGGCAAGACGCTGCCTGACGCTGAAGGTGAGGTGGGACGTGGTCTGGAAGTGATCGAACACGCCTGTTCCATCACTTCGCTGCAGTTGGGCGAGATTGCCGAAAACGCCGCCGGCAATGTCAACGTCTACTCACTGCAGCAGCCGCTGGGTGTCGGTGCCGGTATCACCGCGTTCAACTTCCCGGTGATGCTGCCCTGTTTCATGTTCCCGCTGGCGATTGCCACTGGCAATACCTTCGTGCTCAAACCGTCCGAACAGGACCCGACATCCACCATGCGTCTGGTCGAACTGGCCCATGAAGCCGGCATCCCCGCGGGGGTGCTGAATGTGGTTCACGGTGGCCCGGACGTGGCCAACCAGATTTGTGATCATCCCGATATCAAGGCTCTCTCCTTCATCGGCTCTACCCATGTGGGCACGCACATCTACGACCGTGCCGGTGCCGCCGGCAAGCGTGTACAGTCGATGATGGGCGCCAAGAACCACTGTGTCATCATGCCCGATGCCAACCGCAGTCAGGCGATCCACAATGTGATCGGATCCTGCTTCGGTGCGGCCGGTCAGCGCTGCATGGCCAACTCGGTCGTGGTGCTGGTTGGCCAGGCAAAAGAGTGGCTGCCTGAGATTATCGAAAGCTCCAAAACCATGAAAGTGGGTCCGGGCACTCAGCGTGATGCCGATCTGGGGCCGCTGGTATCACCGCAGGCGCGGGACCGTGTGGTCAGCCTGATCGATGCCGGTGTTGCCGAGGGCGCGACGCTGGCGCTGGACGGTCGCAACATCAGTGTGGACGGTTATCCCAACGGCAACTTCGTCGGCCCGACCATCTTCACCGATGTGAAGCCGGGCATGCGCATCTATGACGAAGAGATCTTTGGTCCGGTGATGTGCATCGTGACCGCCGACACCCTGGATGAGGCGATCGAATTCATCAATGCCAACCCCAACGGCAACGGCACCTCCATCTTCACCAACTCCGGCTGGGCAGCGCGTCGCTACGAGGCCGACATCGATGTGGGTCAGGTCGGTATCAACGTACCCATTCCGGTACCGGTGGCCTTCTTCAGCTTTACCGGTTCACGCGGCTCCAAGCTGGGCGACCTGGGGCCTAACGGCAAGCAGGCGATTCAGTTCTGGACCCAGACCAAGACCGTGACCTCTCGCTGGTTCGAACCCGATAACGAGTCGGAAGGTGTTAACACCACCATCAGCATGAAATAGAGCAACAATCGGTACGGCTCAGGTGGGCCGTGCCGCTGCATTCTGTTTTCACCCGTAAAAACAATAAAAGGACGTGAAATCATGAGTCAGTTCTCCCGTATCACTACCGCTTTGGGTGCCGGTGCCGCCGCACTGGCACTGTCCACCAGCCTGCAGGCAGCCGGCCCCGCTAAACTGGACGTGGCCAACACCTTCAACACCAACCTGTTCATCGGTGAAGGCGCCGTGCGTTTTGCCCAGGAACTGGAAACGGTCACTGACGGCAAGGTGAAGCTGAAGGTGCACAACCCCGGTGACCTGGTGCCGGCGTTCGAGGTTTTCAATGCCGTGTCCTCCGGTGCGGTTTCTGCCGGTTGGGACTGGATTGGCTACTGGGCCGGTACCGTCCCGGTGACCAACCTTTACGGCGCCTTGCCCTTTGGTCCCACGCCTGAAGCCTTCATGTCCTGGATGTGGTCCGGTGAGGGCACCGAGATCCTACAAAGTGCCTATGACCAGTACAACGTGAAGGTGCTGCCGTGCTTCATTTCGCCACAGGAAACCGGCGGCTGGTACAACAAGGAAATCAAGGATATCAAGGACTTCGAAGGCCTGCGCATGCGTATCTCCGGGCTCGGCGCCAAGGTGCTGAACAAGTTCGGCGCGTCTACCCAGCTGATTCCGGGTGGTGAGATCTACCTGGCATTGGAGCGTGGCCGCATCGATGCCACCGAGTTTTCGGTGCCTCAGGTTGACCAGGTTATGGGCTTCGAGGATGTCACCAAGTACTACTACTTCCCCGGCTGGCACCAGTCCGCCAGCTGGTTCTCGTTCATCATCAACAAGGATGTCTGGAACGAGTATGACGATGCCACCAAGGCCAAGTTCGAAACCGCCTGCCGCGCCACTCTGCAATGGGCCATGTCCGAAGCACCGGCCGAGCAGATTCGCACCATTCGCAAGCTGGAAGAGAAGGGTGTAGAAGTGAAACGCTTCCCGGAACCGGTGCTGGCCGAGCTGCGCAAGGGCTGGGATGAAGTGCGCGCGGAAGAGATGAAAAACAATCCCCTGTTCGCCAAGGCCTATGAGTCGCTGATGAAGCACAGCCAATTGGTGGATGAGTGGTACGAGCTGCAGGCAACACCACGTTGATCGGTGAAGACATCAGCTCACCTGAAGGTGAGCTGATGTCAGTACCGTATTTCATGTGTGGTTTTGAAAGCGAAATGCAGTCAGTGGATAGTGGTTGCGGATGCCGGATATCAGCTTATTGATGGCTGTCATAGCGTTGCCTTACATCCACTGATAGGGCTCAAAAATGAATAATAAAATCAAATCCTTTGCATTCGGTCTTTCTGTTCTGACGCTCAGTATGGCAGCCACCGCCGAGGGGCCGTCCCGCTTGGATGTTGCCAGCGGATATTCACTCAGGAACATGTTCGGTGCCAGTGCACAAAACGTCGCTGAGCAGGTTGAACTGCTCAGTGGGGGGGAGCTGAAACTCAAGGTACATGAACCAGGAGAGCTGGTTCCGCCGTTCGAGATACTGAATTCGGTTTCCTCCGGTGCCATTCCGGCCGGTTGGAGCAGTATTGCCTATTTTGCCGGCACTTTGCCGATTGCAAACCTGTATGGTGCGCTTCCCTTCAGTCCGTCTGCTGAAGCCGTGTTTTCCTGGACTTCTGCGGGTGAAGGACGTGAATTGCTGCAGCAATCTTTGAACAAGTACGGTGTCAAGGTAGTGCCCTGCTCATTCCTGCCACAGGAGCCCGGTGGCTGGTTCAACAAGGAGATCAACAGTATTGAGGATTTCAAAGGGATCTCGATGCGCATTTCGGGGTTGGGGGCAAAGGTACTGAACAAGTATGGTGCTACAACCCAGCTCATTCCGGGCGGCGAGGTGTATCTGGCGCTGGAGCGTGGCCGTGTCGATGCGGCCGAGTTTTCGATTCCGGCGGTGGATCAATCCATGGGGCTGCATGAAATCGCCAGCAATTACTACTTCCCCGGATGGCAGCAGGGCGCCGGCTGGCTTGCACTGTTGATCAATCAGGGTGTATGGGACAGCTACTCCGAAAAGCAGCAGGCCAGAATCGAAACAGCCTGCAAGGCTAATATTCAGAAGGAATTTGATGAAGTCTTGCCGGCACAGATCAGGGCCCTGCAGGAATTGAAGGAAAAAGGCGTCAACGTTAAACGCTTCCCCGAACCTGTTCTGGCGGAACTCCGCAAGGGCTGGGATGAAGTGCGTGAAGAAGAGATGCGCAACAATCCGGAATTCAAACAAGCCTACGAGTCGCTGATGAAGCACTCTGCTCTGGTAGATGAATGGTATGAACTCCAGCAGATATCAAACTGATAGTTCTGTACCTGGCTGGCGCCTGCAGGGCGCCCGCTGGTGTGCGCTGATCGCCTGCCCCCTGATCGGGGTCGGGCGCTGGCTGGGTCGCATCAGCAGTTGGCTGGTGCTGGCCGTTATGATTGCCGTGTTGACCACGGTGATCATGAATGCTCTGGGCATTAATGAATTGATGCGTTGGGACGGGCGGGTTTTTCTGCTCGGTGAAGCGGTGACGATCAATACGGTCACCGAGTTGCAGTGGCACCTGTTTGGCTTGTTAACCCTGATCGGGGCCAGCTATGCCATGCATGCCAACACTCATGTCAGGGTCGACATGTTGCACCATTCGATGTCGAGCACCACTCGGCACTGGGTCGAAATTATCGGTCATCTTCTGCTGCTGTTGCCGTTTTGTATTCTGGTGGCCTGGCTGTCACGGCATATGGTGCAGATGTCATTTGTTTCTGGAGAACAGTCCAACTATGGCGGTTTGACCGATCGCTATCTGATCAAGGGAGCCTTGCCGGCCGGTCTGGTCTTGCTTGCACTGGGTGCAGTGGGACAGATCTTTGACCGTTTGGCACGCATCATGGACCCGGCGCGCGATGTAGAGGAGAACGCTGATGCTGGATGAATATGGCTTGGCGATCGCCATGATTGTGGCGCTGCTGGTAGGCATTTTCAGCGGTTATCCGGTGGCATTTCTGTTGGGTGGACTGGGCATTCTGTTTGCCTTTATCGGCGATATTCCGCTGCCGTTTTTGGGTACGGTTGCCTCTCGCATCTTTGGCGGGGTGATTGAAAACTGGCTGCTGATTGCCATTCCGCTGTTCGTGTTCATGGGGTTGATGCTGGAAAGGTCCGGCGTGGCCAAAAACCTGTTATTGACCCTGCAGCGGCTGTTCGGCAACGTTCGCAGTGGCCTGGCGGTATCTGTGGCATTGCTGGGCGTGGTGATGGCGGCCAGTACGGGCATTATCGGGGCCTCGGTGGTGATGCTGGGGCTACTGGCTTTGCCGGTGATGCTCAAGCAGGGCTACAGGCCCGAAATGGCCTATGGTGTGGTCGCGGCATCCGGCACTTTGGGCATCCTGATTCCGCCGTCAATCATGCTGGTGTTGATGGGGTCAATCATGCAGATCTCCGTGGGGGACCTGTTCAAGGCAGCGTTGGTACCTGGTCTGATGCTGGGTGTGCTCTATACGCTTTATCTGCTGATTGCCGCCTGGCTGCGACCGGACTGGGCACCTTTGGCACAGGAAGGCGGTGCCGCCGAAGAGGCCGAAAATCAGTCCCCGCTGATGATTGCTCTGGTGCGTGATCTGCTGGGGCCAGTGGTGCTGATCGTGGCCGTGCTGGGATCGATCATGGCCGGTATTGCTACGCCCACCGAGGCCGCAGCAATTGGTGCAGCCGGTGCCATGCTGCTGGCGCTGTTCCTTAAACAGCTCAACCTGCATGCACTGCGTGAAGTCTGTCGCTCGACATCGAAAACCTCGGCCATGATCCTGTTTGTGGTGATCGGTGCCACCTGCTTCAGTGTGGTTTTCAAGCGCTTGGGCGGTGCCGACATGATCGAGGAGATGATCACCGGTACAGGGCTGGGGCCTTATGGCCTGCTGTTGTTGCTGATGGGGCTGATCTTTCTGCTGGGCTTCTTCCTCGAATGGATCGAAATCAGTTTCGTCGTACTGCCGCTGTTGCTGCCGGTGGTGGCCGGGCTTGAATTCGAGGGGCTCAGTGGCAGTGCGCTGATGGTCTGGTTCGCCATACTGGTAGCGATCAACCTGCAGACCAGTTTCCTGACGCCACCCTTTGGCTATGCACTTTTCTATCTGAAGGGTATCACTCAGGGCAATGTCGGTATCGGCACCATCTACAAGTCGATCATCCCCTTTGTACTGCTGCAGCTGGCCGGACTGGTGCTTTGTATCCTGTTCCCGTCCATCGTGCTCTGGCTGCCGGGGCTGAGTGGTTAAACTTTCCAGTGAGTGTTACGGGCCAGGGACGGCCTGAGGCATAAGACAATCAAACCACTTAGCGGCTGCCAAACATGGCCTCGTGCAGCGATTGAAAGTCCGGAAAGGCATAGTCAGCCAGGTGCGAGTAATCGGGTAGCCTTGTGTAGTTGACCAGGCAGGATTTCATGTTCGCATTGCGACCCGCCTCCAAGTCATAGCGATAATCCCCCACCATCAATACCTCATGCGTCGGCAGTGCGAAATCACGCGCCAACTCCAACAGGGCCGTGGGGTCAGGCTTGGGTTTTGAGTTCTCCCGTGTAATGACGCGGTCAATGGGTATGCCGTTGCGCTCAATTTTCACCTTTGAGGATTGGCACGAGTTACGCGTCACGATCGCCATCGGAATCCGGCGTTCGATACAGCTGTCTACGAAGGTGCGGGCACCCGGAATCCAGTCACAATGCAGAGCATCCTGCATTTCATGGCGGTGGATGATGGCCATGGCTTCCTGCTGCTGTGCCGCAGGCAGCGAGGCCAGAAACGTCAGTACATCTGCCTCAGCTGGGCAGCCGATTTCCTGCTTGATGGCAGCAAAGTCGAGAGAGGACGACACCAGAGTGCCGTCCAGATCAAAAATCACACCGCGCAGTTGTTTCACACTGCCGCCTCTGAATAATTTGTATTGAATAGACGATCTTATCAGGATTGCTAATGTCGGACAGAACCTGAACTCACAGGGATATCTACGTTCGGGGCAAGGATATCGGTTCATTGGGCAGTCATCGTCGTCTTTACGGTTTTTTTACGCCAGCCTGCGTTTTTCAACCTCGAACCTTTACGCGCATTTGCTTGAAAATTTGCAGGTCATCCATAGCAGACGGCTGAACAGGTCGTGGGGATAGAATGCGAATTGTCATACTGGGCGCCGGCCAGGTGGGGGCTACGTTGGCTGAACAGCTTGCCGGGGAAGCTAACGATATTACGGTTGTGGATGCCAATGCGGTGCTTTTGCGTACGCTCCAGGATCGGCTGGATATCCGCACGGTAGAGGGGGGCGCATCCTATCCATCTGTGCTGGCACAGGCGGGCTGTGCAGATGCCGATATGCTGGTGGCCGTCACCAATAATGATGAGGTCAATATGGTGGCCTGTCAGCTGGCACAGTCGCTGTTCAGTATTCCACGCAAGGTCGCGCGCATTCGTGGCAGCAGTTATCTCGGTTGTGCTGATCGCCTGTTTCGGGCGGGTGCGATTCCGGTGGATGTGCTGATCAGCCCGGAGCAGCTGGTGACCGATCATATCGAACAGCTGACCCGTTGGCCTGGGGCGCTGCAGGCACATGATTTCATGGCTGGCCGGGTCAAGCTGGCGGTCTTCAAGGTCAGAGTGAGTTTAGCTCTGAGCGGGCATGCAGTTGCAGAACTCGACAACCTGGTTGCCGGGTGTGGACGTGCGCATCGTCGCTTTGTATCGAGGCGAATCTCATGTGCCCCTGCAGGGCGATCTTACGTTTGTGGCCGGGGATGAAGTCTATATGATCGCGACCCCGGCCCATCTGGAAGCCGTCACTCAGCTGTTTGTCGGTCATCGACAGCGTTATCGCCAGATCATGATCGCCGGTGGCGGCAATATAGGAGCATCGCTGGCGGCACGGCTTGAGGCCCGTTTTCATGTCAAGGTCATCGAAACCCGTCCGGAGCGCTGTCGTGAAATTGCGGGCATGCTGGATGCTGCCGTTGTGATCAATGGCAGTGTGTCGGAGCTGGATATTCTGACCGAGGAGGGGATCG
>ERZ1673961.687-NODE-687-length-11763-cov-14.102323_pt1 | contig 11763 bp, 5 predicted proteins | sample MGYA00580189_ERZ1673961 | MGnify/ENA primary metagenome ERZ1673961 (study PRJEB41334, sample SAMN05608105) | rock metagenome | biome: terrestrial subsurface; feature: shale formation; material: shale | place: USA: Pennsylvania ... | reverse complement strand
AAAGATTTAGCGGCTTAAATTGTAGGGTTTACCGCACTCGCTGGTTCACATAGTGACCACACCCTCCCCTGCTCCACAGGGTTTTGGCCTGCGCTTGTCGCAGGCCCTTTTTATGACCAGTTAATTTCTGCCTCTAGTGCAGCGATCGAAGCGTCTATCGTTTGCTGAATTTCATCCAGCTTCTCACTCGCTCGTTGGCGTGGCGATGCAGCGCGCTCCACCTCCTCACACAATTTCATCAATTGTATTAAGCCCAAGCTTCCGGCCGATCCTTTGAGTTTATGGGCAGCCTGCTTGATCGCCTCTTCGCTGAGCGTTTGGTCAGCAAACTGCATCGATGTGTGCTGCGCGCCTTGTCGGAAATAGCGGACGATTTCGGCCATTTTCTCCATGCCAAGTACCTCAATATCGTCATGCAATTGCGCAGTATTGAGAATATTGTCCTGATGAGACTGGCTGTTTGTCGCCTTGTGCGGTGTATCGCTCAGCCTCAGTTGTTGCACCAGCATGCGTGCCAATTCTGACTTCACCAGCGGTTTGGGCAGATAACCGTCAAAACCGGAAGCGAGATAATGGTTCACTTCTTCATTAAATACGTGAGCCGACACCGCCACCATCGGTATCGGTGTTTGCCCTTGCTGCTGTTCCAGTGCTCTGAGCTGATTCATCAGGCTCACGCCATCTCCGTCCGGCAGATTGATATCAAGCAGCGCAATATCGAACCGCTGCTGGGCAAACACGCTCAGCGCTTGTTTAGTATTGGCTGCAATCACCACTTGATGGCCCAGGCTATTAAGAAAACCTTCCGCCACCAACTGGTTAACGTCGTTATCTTCGACCACCAACACCTTGACTGATGACGTATTGGTCAGCGGCACCTCCGCCGGTTCGGTTACCGCGTCTCCGAGTTCCAAAGGCAGAGAGAAGTAAAAGCGACTACCTTCATTGAGGCTCGATTCAACCTGCAGTTCACCTTGCATTGCTTCCACCAAGCGAGAACTGATGGCCAAACCGAGCCCTGTTCCGCCTTGAGTTGCAAGCCCAGCCTCCGCCTGAGTGAAGGCGTCAAACAGGGTTTGCTGATCGGCAGCACTGATGCCAATACCCGTATCGCACACTTCAAACAGCACGGCGCACTCGTCATTCGGGTTAGGATAAACCGCCAGGTCAACATGCCCTTGCGGCGTGAACTTAATCGCATTGCTCACTAAATTGTTCAGAACTTGTTGTAGACGGGTTTCATCCCCTTTCCAGTAATCCGCCAAATCCGAATCAATGTGCAGGTTGAGAGCTAAACCTTTTTCCTTCGCCCGGCTTTCCATCAGCTGATACACGCAGCGCAGCATGTGACGCAAATTAAAGCTGGCATGGCGAATCTGTAAATGTCCGGCTTCGATTTTTGAGTAATCCAAAACATCGTTAAGAATGGCCAATAAGTTCTGTCCACTGCGGTCAATCACGTTGACATAATGACGCTGCGTGTCGGACAGCGGAGTATCTTGTAGCAGATGCGCGGTACCCAATACTCCGTTCATCGGGGTGCGAATTTCATGGCTCATGGTGGCGAGGAATACCGATTTAGCGCAACTTGCCTGCTCTGCATCCAGACGCGCTTTGGCATGGTTGAGTACTTCCTGATTGAGCTTTTGGTTCGTTTCGCGTAGCTGTAAGGTGCGCTCTTCAACCACATCTTCCAGATGCGCCTTGTGCTCTTGCAGCTCTCGCTTGGCCTTAACTTCGCTTTCCGCGACAACTTTCAGCGCTTTTGCGGTGTCACGAGCCGTCGCAATCGCGCGGCCCATTTCCGCCAGCTCATCATGACCTTGCGTTTCCACTTCGACTTGTAATTGTCCTTTTGCGACCGAAAGCAGTGCCGATGTATGCCGCGCCAAGCGTTTAACCACCGATTGATACACCACGCGCCAGACAATGATCGTCGTGGCGATCAGACCAACTAAGCTAAGAACTGACAACGTCCATTGCGCCAGACTTAATGTTCGCGACAGTTCATACACCGCAGCAGTGGCCGACTGGTTAGACGTATCCACCAACTGGTTGACCCGCTGGTTCAAAGAGGCGAACTGGTCCAGCGATTGAGTGGCGAGATCCTGCGCGCGCAACGTACTGTTATGGCGTGCGATCAAATCATCAAACAGAGTCTGCTGCTGTTCCAATTGAGTGAGCAGCAGAGTCATCTGTTTGGAACGGGTTGGATCTTCAACCGCCTGGACGCGGCGCTGCATCACTTCAATATTGGTGACAAATTCCTGCTGAAGCGCGACGATACGCTGAATATCCGTGACGGTGCGGGTCTCTTCAATTTCATTAAGCACTTTGTAGGCCAGCAAATGCAATTCGTGCAGGCGTTCGGACAAATCCAAATCGACCTCGACCAAGGTATCGAGCGCCTTATAAACCTGCGCCGTGCGTTTTTCCTTTAGCAGATCGTAGATATGTGTGACATTGGCCACCGCCACTGTGCTGGTGTTGAGCACCTGCGTGCGGGTGAGCTGTTCAAGCTCTTGCGCCGAAGCGCGCATGTTGAGCGCCTGGTAGTTTAGCGTTTCCGTCAGTTGCAGTTTACGTTCAACTTCTTGGCCGAGCAGGCCCAGTGTATCAATCACACTTTGCACATCCGCTTCCAGCGAGCTCAGCAACTGAGTATCGGAAGAGTCCTGGCCCAGGGTTTTAACGTGTTCAAGCAACTGGCCGAGTTGTTCAAACAGGGTTTTACCAACCTGCTTACGCTGCTCTTCATTGGTAGCAGTAGAGAGCGTTTGCACCGAACCAATGATGCGATTACTGAGTTCGGCCACCTGACGCGCTTCCAGCATGGCCGGAATGGCGCTGTTGACGACCTGACGTTCGGTTTTTGAAACCTGCGAAAAACCCAACACGCCGATAATTGCGGATAGCAGCACCAGAAATGCCATCGCGATAAACGATAACAATAATTTACGTCCGATGCTGGTTTTGCTGATTCGCATATTGTTGACCTGCTAAGTCGCTTCTTTAAAGGGTGGGAATAGGCTATATTTTGCAGTGTTTACCACTGTTCGCCAATGAATAACCTCATGCTTTATCCGTTTTTTTCTCGCTTGTTTCACACACTGTTGATCCTCGCCTGCTCTGCCTTCAGTGGAATAGCGGCTGCGCAACCTAAAGTGTGCGCTCTTTATCCGCATCTGAAGGATTCCTACTGGTTGTCGATCAACTACGGCATGGTTGATGAGGCGAGCAGAGAACACATCGAACTCAAAGTGCTGGAAGCTGGTGGCTACCCAAACCAACTTAAGCAGCAGCAACAGATCAAAGACTGTATTGAATGGGGTGCCCAGGCGATTCTGCTTGGCACGGTATCGCCCAATCTATACCAGCATGACTTGAGCCGATTGACTGGCGAAGTGCCCGTATTTGCCACCGTCAACCATCTGATTTTAGACGATACTCAGCGTTCGCATCTCAAAGGAGAAGTGGGCGTCGACTGGTACTGGATGGGGTATTATGCTGGCGATTACCTTGCCAAACTTCATCCTCAAGGCAGTGGAATTACGCATATCGGATTGCTACCCGGACCAGAACAGCGTGGCGGTACGAAACCCATGGTACAAGGTTTTTATGATGCGATTCAGCGCAGCGATATTCGCATCGACATCACTCTGTGGGCAGATAACGACAAAGAGCTGCAACGCAATCTGGTACAACAAGTGATCGAACAGCCAGGTATTGATTACATCGTCGGCAGCGCCGTTGCGATTGAAGCAGCCATCAGCGAACTCAGAAATGCTAACAAACAACAGCAGATTCAGTTGGTATCAACCTACCTCAGTCACGGCGTCTATCGGGGACTATTGCGAGACCGTGTGGCGTTCGCTCCAAGTGACAGAATGGTCGAACAAGGACGCTTATCGGTTCGTCAGGCCGCGCACTACTTACGCGGTGAATCGTACCAACATCACGCGGCACCAGAGATCGCCAAACTCACCCCAGAAACGCTGAGTGAGCAGATTATTGCTGAATCGTTATCTCCATCAGAGTTCAGGCCAACTTTTGAAGTAAAAGTCGTTGAATAGCCAAGCGCTTTTGGTTATTACACACCAAGATAAGAAACATTAGGAATGGAACCAATGAAAAAAACAACGCGCACAATGGCGGCGAGCAAACACGTCGCACTGGTTGCTCACGATAACTACAAAGGCGAGCTGCTGCGCTGGGTGCAAGAAAACCGCGAAAAACTGGAGAAACATTCGTTGTACGCAACGGGCACCACGGGTCACATGTTAAGCAAAGAGACCGGATTGGCGATCACCAGTATGATCAGTGGCCCGATGGGCGGCGACCAACAGATTGGCGCACTGATTTCTGAAGGTAAAATCGATGTGCTGATTTTCTTTTGGGATCCTCTCAACGCGGTGCCGCACGACCCGGATGTCAAAGCGCTTTTGCGTATCGCCAGTGTGTGGAACATTCCGGTTGCCACCAACCGTGCCACCGCCAAGTTCCTGTTCAACTCTGAACTGATGGCACAAGACGTCGACATTGAAATTCCCGATTACCAAGCTTACCTGGCTGACCGCACATAAGAAAATCCCCTCAATTGAGGGGATTTTTGTTTAGCAGTGCGCCAGAAACTCAGTGGAAGTGATCACGTGGCAGCCTGCCGCTTTCATCGCAGCCAAAGCCTGCTCAGAATCTTGCGGCGACATATTCACGCCGCGGCATGCATCTTCAATCACTGAGGTCTGAAAACCGAGTGATGCCGCATCCAGTGCCGTGAACTTCACGCAGTAATCTGTCGCTAAGCCGACGATGTAGACTTCGCTAATCCCTTTATCTTTCAGGTAATCCTCCAACCCTGTACTTTGCAGACGTTGGTTATCAAAAAAGCCGCTGTAACTGTCGATATCCGGATTCGTTCCTTTGTAAACCACGTAATCAATCGCGTCGGTATTCAAACCGGGAATAAACTCCGCCCCGGGTGTTTTCTGTACGCAATGATCCGGCCACATGATTTGGCTGACACCTTTAAGATCAACCACTTCACCAATCGATTTGCCTTGCACGGAAGCAAAGCTGGCATGCCCGGCTGGGTGCCAGTCTTTCGTCGCGATAACGTGTTCAAAGTGAGGCAAAAGCCGGTTTATCACAGGGACAATTACATCACCTTCTGGCACAGCCAATGCCCCACCCGGCGCAAAATCATTTTGCACATCAACTAAAATCAGCGTCTTGCTCATCATGTGTCCTTATTTGATAAAGATGTACGTTATTTCTGTTTCACCACCGGATAGTCGCTGGCCAAGAGCTCCTGCACAAACGCAGAACCATTGCCACTGTGCGTTATCCATACTTTCTCTTTCGCACGAGTCATCGCGACGTAAAACAGACGACGCTCTTCTGCATAAGGGAAGCTATCATCAGACTGCGTCAGTGCGCCGTCGAGATGTAAACTTTTCACTCTGGCCGGGAACTGTCCCTCATCAACCGCCAACACAATCACATAGTCAGCCTCTTTGCCTTTACTGGCGTGGCAAGTCATAAACTCAATGCGCAGCGACAGGTAATGGTTTTGCCAGTCACGTAATAATTCTGGTTTGTGGTAGTGATTGCGGCCAAGCAGCAGGACCGTTTTCATGCCGCTCGCTTGGCGGTTAAGTTGATCGAGCACTTTTTCGACGTGATTGCTTGGCGCCACATACACCGCTTTCTGTTTTTGGGTTTTGAAACTGTTGAGCTCTTTCGGCAGTTGACTGGGGTTTTCCTGCACAAACCGGTTGGCAACGCTGCCAATTTGGTCATTAAATCGATAAGTGGTATCGAGATGATGGATCGTCGAATGTGGGAAACGCGCAGAAAACCCCGTCGTCAGATTGACATCAGAACCGGCAAACTGATAAATCGACTGCCAGTCATCACCAACGGCGAACAAGTTGGTAGCATCCGGTTTCTGCTCACAAAGAGACTGAATCAGTTCTAAACGCTGCGGCGAAATATCCTGATACTCATCAATCATGATGAACTTCCACGGACTATTGAACTTGCCTTTTCGGACGTAATCCGTTGCGCGGCTGATCATGATATTGAAATCGATCTGATTGCTCTCTTTCAGCATTTGCTGCCAGGCCTGATAACAAGGCCAGGTCAGCGACAGTTCGCTGTTCAGCCGTGCGTAATCGAGATATTCAACCAACCGTTGCAATATCTCTTTCTTACCGATACTGAGCTGCGCCAACTGATCCAACTGTTTTTCCAGCCACGCAATCAGTTTCGGGTTTTCGACATGGCTGCCCAGTTCATCGTCGCCAGCCAGATAAGCAATCGGCCATTTCGCCAGATGCTTCTGCCAGCGTTTGAAGTTGGTTGGCGTCATCCAGTGGCGTTTGAGCCAATCGATGCACCACGCCTTTTTGAGCTTGTCGTCCAGTGCAATCGGGGAAATCACCACGCTTTGCTCTTCCACCTGATTAAGAATATACAGTCCCAATTGATGGAAAGTGTTAACACGTGCCTTTTCAGCCGCCAAGCCAATCTTATCGCTCAGGCGCTGCTCCATTTCTTTGGCTGCATCGCGACCAAACGCCACCAACAAAATCTCCTCTGCGTTGGCCAGATGGCTTTGCAGCAAATACGCAACCCTTGCCGTCAATACGCTGGTTTTTCCTGAGCCGGCACCAGCCAACACCAAGTTGTGATCGTCATTGAGCAATACAGCTTGCTGCTGCGACACATTGAGCGGTGACGATTCCAGTTTGGAGAACAGCACTTCCCAGTTCAGCCGCTCGTTTTCAATCCAGCGGTGGTTACGCTCTAACAGCGATTCACTGGTATCAAGCAGCCAGGGCGAGAGATGTTCAATATGCTCTGGCAGGCGTTTGTGCGCCTCTTCGAGTGTCATGCCCATGGTTGCAAGATCGTCAAAAACAGACGTCACCCAATTGTCGACCAAAGAATGTGGGAGAAATGACGGTAAACGCTGCAAATGAATCAGTTCATTTTGCCATTTCGGTAAGTAGTGACTGAGCTGCTCGCATTGACGGTTATGCCATTGCTGATAAATAGCAACCAGCTTATGCGCAAACTGGCGACATTCCGGCCAAGGTAATCCCTGTACCAACCAAGAGCGTTGCACACCGAGTTCTTCGTGGGCGTAGAATTGAAGCGCGCCCCAAACGAGCCCGCGATGAATTTTAATCTGCCCATTCCAGACGTTAAACGGAATACGTTCTTCACTGAGGTGCGACGAGAGCACAACCAGTTCATCTTCAAGCTCAACTTGATGATATTCGTTAGATATAAAAAATTGTGCAGTCTTCTTCGCACTTAGCTGCATTGATTATCACTCGCCGATTTCGTTGCGGACAATAATAACCTAAACGACCATTGCTATGAAAAATTAATGTCAATTGTTTGATTAGACAACAACCACAACCTGCTATTAAACAAGATGTTAAGCCTGATTTTCTGAAGGAATCGGGAAAGAAAAAAGCCCACCAATGGGTGGGCTTTGTCTATCAGTTATTATCTTGCTTGATAATATCGTGCAGCAGATTCGTTATCTGTGTACCTGAAGAGCTATCACTGATGCCAAATTCGGTCGCGCCATTATTCAACACAATCGATTGAGTATAGTTATTGCCTTCAATTTTAAGCTCAAGCTCAGTTCCGTCGACTTTTACCTCAATGTGTGACAACAGATCTTCCATCGAACTGTAAGGCGTCTCGTCCAGCATCTGTGACAAGTCAATTTTATCGCCAGAATGGAAGTCGGTAATCACGTCCATATGGGTCTTAAATTGATCTTCAGCTTTGGCTGCACCTTCGCCACCGAAGACAAACAGATCATCACCATCACCACCCGTCAGAATGTCGTTGCCATATCCACCGATGAGAATGTCATTCCCCGCACCACCGTTTAGTGTGTCATCACCACCTTGGCCATAGAGGATATCATTACCATCGCCGCCATTTAGGATATCGTCACCACCACGACTATCACCGGCGACGTTAAACAGTTCATGGTTGTCTTTGATGAACTCATAGATATCAACCTGAGACGGTGTAGAACCATCACGCAGTTCTAAGAATTCAACCAATCCGTTGTACCCTGCACCGATTTTCGAGTCAGCATTAACGCCCACATCTGCCCATGGTAAACCATCCGTGTTAATTGAATCACCAAACAGGATATCGTTGCCTTCATTGCCGTTGACCGTATCGTTGCCCATATTCGCAATATCAGTGATGGTTTCAGCACCTTGTAGTGCGGCTGTGAGATGCTCAGCTGAACTTACTATGTCGACCTTACCAGCTTGAGCATAATACGGACTGTAGGAATCTATTGAGCCGATCTCGGCCCATGCCTTGCTCGCCCCATGTTCCTCCTCTGTATTACTATATCCTTCAAAATTGAATTCGAAGTAGTACTTCCCTGCATCAACTGCGTTTATGCTGATAGTTTTAGAATTAGTAGTTATCCCGCTGGCAACAAGCGTTCCATCTGCCTTAAATAAGCCCCAGAAAAAATCGCCTTGAGAGACACGAACATCAAACTTAATCGTTGAATTATCATCAACAATTGAAGTCACTTCAGAGACATATTTAGTGGCGTAGTTATTGTAGTCCTTTTTACCTTCTGGGTCGGTCATCACCAATTTATCGTCTGCATCGTACACACTTCCCGAACCATCGGTTTGCAGTAGCTGAGCGTGAGTGCCATCATCAAAATGCAAGACTTTATTCGCGACATACATTCCTTCAACAGCTTGCAATGACGTTTCTGATGTATTGTCAAAGAACTTTAATCGGCTTTCCGTAATACCACTACCGATACCAATTGCATGCACGGCGCTCTGACTGCTCAAGTCTTTGAATGCTTCTAACGCGTCATACATATCCCAGTAATCAGTTTGATTGCCCGCACCGTTATCACCACTATTACTAAACGTTGGATCCCCATCCGTTAGGAAATAGGTTAAATTCTCATAGCCCTCTGTTGGCTGATGACTAAACCAATCACTTGCTAAATCAAACGCCGCTTCGTAGTTAGTACCTCCCTCGGCATCCATATCTTGAATTTCCGTCAGCAATTGCTGCAAGTTATCAGCGGTGAGTTGAAGTGTTAGCGCTGAGTGAGCACTTGATTCAAAACCAATAAGATTAATATTGATAACACCATCATGATTCACTAAATCTTTAGCAAGGTTTGTGAGAGCATCAATGACTAGTTTCATTCGCGAAGCATTATACTGTGACTGGCTTTGGTAACTATTGCTGAAACCATTGTCATTACCGGCTAAGTCAAACTTCATCGAACCTGACGTGTCGATAATTAGAGCAATATTATAATTGACACCCGGTTGAACACTGACAACATAGCCGCCAATATCCCCCATTAGGACATCATCGCCTTTGCCACCATTTACAGTGTTATCACCGTTAGGTGCGCTATCCGGCAGGCCAACAGAACCAATGTCTGTTGATGCGTATTTAGGGAGATCCAACGCTTCGCCATTGAGGTCGACTTCTTGTGCTCCGACTGTCACTGATAATTCTGGCGATGTACCTGTCGGCGCTTCAACCATGATGGTTGCTTTGCCATCAGAATCCAGAGCACTGACCGGAATGCTCCAACGTCCGTCACCGAGGTTCGTACCACCAGATAGTGTCGCATCATCTGGCACACCGGAGACAATGACGTCTGTGACGACTTCGCTGCCATCGCTATCGTTGAGATCAACGTCGATATTGAGTTCAAATAAGTCGGCGGTCTTCACGAGCTTGCCATCGCTAATCTCGTACTTACCATCATTCAAATACAGCGTTTCGATACTGTAAAAGTCATGGAACGCGCCGGTAGCCTTATCTTTCAAACGCAAGTCAAACGGATCACAATCGTCTTTCTGGATCAGTTCAAGATCAGCAAGTGAACCAGGTAAATAGGCAATATCGATACCACCTTCACCGTAATATGCTGTCGTGACCGAAAGCGACGTTGAAATCAGGGTGTCATTACCATTGCCGCCAGTATCATCACCGTAAAGATTCAACGTACCATTCGTCACCTTGCCACCAATCAGAATATCTGAACCTCCATATCCGTAAATCAGTTGAGTTGAGTCGTCGCCAATCAGGATATCATTGCCTGATGTACCAGCGGTTCTCGCATCTGGATTATTCGCGATAATGCTTTCAATGTAATCCGACACGTAGTGGTCACTATTGCTGAGCGACGCTGTCACCGATAGGCCATCAGAAATAGGCGCAACGTGCACAGTTACGGTAGCAGTATCCGTCAACCCATCACTATCCTTAACGGTATAAGTAAACGTGGCGTCGCCATCGAAACCTGGCGCAGGCTTAAAGTTAATAGAGCCATCATCATTCAATGTTACAGTGCCCGTCGATGGAGAATCGACCGACGTGATTTCCAATGTGTCACCGTCAGGGTCAGAATCGTTTGCCAACAAGACTGAAGGATCGATAGTCAGACTTCCGTCTTGAACCATACATAACTCATCGCCCAACACAGGTGCATCAAGCAGTGGAGAGAAGTCACCGACCAATGCGCCATCTTCATATTGACCAATCGCTACATCCAGGACAGCATTACCACCTTGATCCCAGTACATAATTTCAACGTTATGATAACCATCAGAACTCAATGTAAAAGTGTCATGGACACGCTCGGTCGTAGACTGAATACCGTCGTACTGAGCAACCACTTGACCATCGACTTTAATAAAGTAACCGTCGTCCGCATTCGCTTTCAGCGAATAAGTCCCTGCAGCCAAGTAAACCGCACCAGTCAGCAACATCACGCCATCGGTGGTGTTGCTCGGTACAGAACCCTTCATTGAGCTCGCGTCAGAACCTAAGAAATCTTGCAGCTGCGAATTGGACGTTAACCCACCATTCTGATTCCTGTTGCTTAACTGGTAATCAATGTTAGACACATCAAACGTCACGTCCGGCTGATTTTTAGCAATAAGAGCCAGAGCATCTGCAACCGAATCCATGTTACCCAAACCACCCGAATGCTCGTCGTACGCATAATATTTACCCGAGAAGCAGTGGTTACTGGTTGATGTATCGTCTTGGGCTATAGGGGCCACTTTATAACCACCGTCTTTATGGTCACCGCTCGCCTCGGTCGTCGCCGTGAACGCGTTGCCCGCTTCATCGGTGCCACTCACGCTCGCCACGATGGTGCTGTCCGCATCCGCCACAAGGTCACTGCCTTGCACATCGATGCTGTACACCAACTTGCCTTCCGCGTCTGCGAACACCTTGCCTGTGTACTCTTTGCCATTGACCGTTAAGGTCACCGTGTCGTCCACGTTCGCGTCGCCACCCACGGTACCCGTGATGGTCACCGTGCCCTGCGCTTCTTGCGCGTTCACGATGTCGTCGCCCGCGATGGCGTCAACGGTGATGGTCGCCGCCGCCACCGTATCGATGGTCACCGCCAGCGTCTCTGATGTCGCGCTGTTGCCCGCATCGTCCGTCACTTTCACGCTCAACACGTAAGTGCCATCCGCCAGGTCGGCGCTCGGGGTGAACTGCCACGTGCCGTTCACGTTTTCCAGCGTGCCATCAAGGGCGACGCCGTCTTTCAACACCACGATGTCCTCGGCCGCAACATCACTGTCGATGTTGCCCAGCGCGAACGTCGGCGTCTTGTCATTGGTCAGGTTGTCTGTGTCGCTGTCGCCGCTGTCGCTCGACGCGACCAGATCGATGGTCGGTTTGCTGATCTCGGTATCA
>ERZ1673961.686-NODE-686-length-11763-cov-52.858387_pt1 | contig 11763 bp, 12 predicted proteins | sample MGYA00580189_ERZ1673961 | MGnify/ENA primary metagenome ERZ1673961 (study PRJEB41334, sample SAMN05608105) | rock metagenome | biome: terrestrial subsurface; feature: shale formation; material: shale | place: USA: Pennsylvania ... | reverse complement strand
GTTTTTTCAGGCTGACATATAACAGAATAATTATTTATGGGTCAGTGCGAGGGGTGCATTTTTCATTACGTTAAAATGTCCGCGTGGTGTTACATGAAACTCCGGATGACTTTCAATGTATTCAGCAATTAGTTCGGTCATATCTCGCTGAATCTCTTTTAAGACGGGTTTATCTTGAAACATCGTATAGCCTCCGCCACCACTTGCGCGGTAGTGATTCATGACGACCGAAATTGATTTGGTTAAGTCAAGCGGTTGGCCTTGATAGTATAAGTGACCCACCCGCTTGCCAACGGGCTTAGTAATATCAAGCGTATAGTCAATCCCGTCCCACATATCATAATTATAATGCGCTGGTTTTGGTTTCAAGAAGCTCGGGTCAACCGCTAATACATCATCCGTCCATGTGAAATAAGTCGCCGTATGTTCAAGGGCTTGACGGATATCTTCTCCAGTCAGTTCAAGTACGGTTAATGTATTAGGATAGACATATGTTGCTAAAATATCTCGCCGTGTAATCGTCTCGTAAAAGCCGGGTGCTTCGTTATTAAACAGACTCGTAAGTGATAAATCAGCACCTGAGACCGTCCGCTGAACGTGATTAATGAAATCAATCAATGGGTGGTTACCAAGCCGTAATTGAAATGGATCACTCACGCGTAAATCTATTGTCGTATGGCCGATTGGTTGATCTAAATAATCTTCTGTTTGTAAGTGCAACGTTTCAGTCATCGCTAAGACGTGGGCATCAGGCACGGTTTTGTCTGTGATGGGGATCAGGGTAGGTGTCACATCGGACAGTTTCCAGTGGTCGCTATCGTAGGTGAAAGTCAGCGTTACTTTTCCTAAAACGTCACCATTTACTCCCGGTTGGATGGCCACCTTTTTTCCGTCTTTATAGTAGATGGTTTGGTGTTGGTGTCCGGTAATTAAACAATCAATCCCATCAATCTCATGGAGGATTCGGTAGCCGACATTTTCACCTGTGTCTCTTTCCGTTAACGCGCCCGTCGCTAAATCGCGCTCAAAACCTCCATGGTAACTAACAATCACCGCATCCACCTGTTCCACAGAGCGGATAATCTTCACCCAATTCTTCGTTGAAGTAAAGGCGTCATGAAAGTCTAAGTCTTCAATATGGTTTGGCGCTTCCCAGTAGGGGACAAAAGATGTCGTCACGCCGAGAATGGCGATGCGAATCCCTTGGTCTAACGTTTTAATCGTATAAGGTTTATGACCAAGTGTGTCATGTTTATCGCTAATATTTGCTGAAAGGACCGGAAAATTTGCTTGGCTGATGGCGTCTTTTAAGGCGGCTTTACCAAAATTAAATTCATGATTACCGATCACCCAAGCGTCAAGCCCTAAGTGATTCATCACCTCGATCATCGGGTGTTGTTTTTGTGCGGTTTTATAGTAGTAATACATCATGGGTGAGCCTTGGATTAAGTCGCCATTATCAAGATAGACGGTCGGTATTTTTTTAAGACGTTCTTGTTTGATCACGGTCGCAAGCTTGGCTAGACCGAGTGGTCTGATTGACTCATCACGGTAATTGGTTGGGTAGATATGGCCGTGAACATCACTGGTCGCTAAAATAACACATTGCGTTGTTTTTGTCGTCATGTAAAAAACCTCCTGGCTAAATGAAGTCGTTGTTATCTTATTAGTATACGTAGAAACACTATGTAAATACAATACTTTACAATGTTAATATTTTTTTACTATAAGTTAACACTGTAAAGGCCAACTTCCGTGCTATACTCGACCTGTCAGAGAAAGCTGACACATTTTAGACACATTCACAAGTAGTGAAGGAGGAAAAAGTAAATGAAAAAGCAATGGTTATGGATAGTAGGACTCGTGTTCACAGTATTGGTGATGGCCGGTTGTAGTGAGACGGATACAGATGAAGAAACGACAGGTGAAACAGCTGTAGAAGCAGCTGATGATCAACCAACAGAGGAAAATGGCACCGAGACAATTGACACACTGAAAGTATCGTTTGTCCCTTCCCGTGACCCAGATGAAATCGTTACGGCGACCGAACCATTAAAAGACTTACTTCAAGCAGAACTTGAGAATCTAGGTTTTAATATAAAAAATGTCGAGATTAATGTTGGAACAACATATGAAGCCGTCGGTGAGGCATTATCTTCTGGTACGACCGATGTCGGACTCATTCCTGGTGGCACGTATGTATTATATGATGACGGGGCAGACGTGGCGTTAACGGCAACGCGGGCGGCCTTATCAAATGACTCAGAGAACCCGGTTGATTGGAATGAAAATGAACCGACGGAAGGTTTATCTGATGAGCAGGCGACGTATTACCGGAGCTTAATTATCGCTGGTCCATCCGCTAAAGGACAAGAACTACAACAAAAGGTTGCCAGTGGTGAAGCGCTGACGTGGGAAGATTTAGATAGTGCGGTTTGGTCGGTTCAATCAACCTCATCATCTTCAGGTTATATTTATCCAACGCTTTGGCTTCAAGAAAACTACGATAAGAGTATTACCGACCTAGCGCAATCGATTCAAGCGAACGGTTACGGTGATACATTCGCAAAACTAGCGGCAGAACAAGCCGATATCGTCGTTGTTTATGCAGATGCTAGACGTGATAATGTAGAAAACTGGACCGGCGATTTCGGTCGGAGCGCATCGATTTGGGAAGAAACCGATGTGATTGGTGTGACGCAACCGATCTATAACGATACCGTCTCTGTCAGTAAACAATCAGATGTTATGACCGATGAACTAAAGCAAGCGATACAAGAAGCATTTATTAATATTGCTGAAACCGATGCTGGTAAAGAAGTGATTAGCATCTATAGTCATGAAGGTTACCAAAAAGCAGAGTCGAGTGACTATGATGGTGAACGTGCCGCACAAGAATTTTTACGCAATTTAAAATAACCCCCTATTTTCTTTGATATAGATCGAGTGAGGCAATCAACATCATCTGTTGGTTGTCTTCCTTTATCAACAGAAGCGTAAGGACTAAATTTAAAACAAGTGACGTTAGCTAAAGTGATGGCGTTGATTACAGAAAACAAGAAGGGGTGAGTGGATGATTCACTTTCATGATGTCAATAAATATTACCCAAATGGTGTGCAAGCATTAAAAGATATCAATCTCACGATTGACCAAGGAGAATTCGTAGCCGTTATTGGTCTGTCCGGGGCGGGAAAGTCGACACTGATTCGCTGCATTAACCGCATGCATGACATTTCAAGTGGTACGTTAACGGTAAATACAATCGAAGTGAATGAATTAAAAGGCAAGCGTATTCGACAGTTTAGACGAAAGGTCGGGATGATCTTTCAATCGTTTAACTTAGTGAACCGAACGACGGTATTAAAGAATGTATTAGTCGCTTTTGCACCAGACAATCCTTGGTGGCGGACATTATTCGGCTGGTATACTAAAAAACAAAAATTACAAGCACTAGAAAAGCTTGAACAAGTCGGTATCTTGGATAAGGCTTATGTCAGAGTTGATCAACTTTCAGGTGGCCAACAACAACGAGTTGCTCTCGCAAGAACGCTCGCGCAAGAACCTGAGATTATTTTAGCCGATGAACCAATTGCCTCCCTTGATCCAGTGACTGCTAAACGAGTGATGGCAGACTTCACCCGTATTAATCAAACGTTTAATATGACGATTGTGATGAACATTCACCATGTTGAAGTGGCACTAGAATATGCCGACCGAATTATTGGGATACGCGCAGGTGAAATTGTCTTTGATGGACCAAAGGAGACAGTCGATGAAGCTGTGTTACAAGAGATTTATGAAGGAAAGAAAGAAGAAACAGATCCATATCAAGAGGAGTCTGATCGCCATGTGGTCTAGTCTGATGACGAAAACATATACCCTTTCTAGTGGTGACGTTGTTTTAGAAAAGCGAACAAAAACACCACTGATCATTTTCATCTTGGGGCTATTAGTATTTTATGCTGCCCGTATTACCGGTGTGGACCTAAGCCAGTTCATTCGCCGAATTCATGAGTTTTTCACGATCATTGGGTCTTTATTACAACCAAACTGGGGGTACACGGTTAAAATATTACCTGAACTGTTTCAGACGATTAAGATGTCGCTCTTTGGTTCTATCATTGGCGCAGCGTTAGCATTACCGCTGGCCGTGATTGCTTCAGCTAACATTATTTCTAACCGTTTCATCAACGGGCTAGTGAAAAGCGGGCTGAGTCTTATTCGGACCGTACCAACGCTCGTGATGGCTCTTATTGCGACGTATGTGTTTGATTTACCGATGATGGCAGGAACAGTCGCGATTATTCTCTTTACGACATCGTATATTGGTAAGCTTATGTATGAAGCACTAGAAAATGTGGATATAGGTGCCTTTCAAGCGATGGAAGCGCTCGGAGCGGATAAGTTAACGGCCTTTCGTTTGGCAATTTTCCCGCACGTATTCCCGACGTATTTATCAACATCGTTATATAGTTTTGAAGGTAACGTACGCTATGCGGCGATTTTAGGCTATGTTGGTGCGGGTGGAATTGGCCGCTTAATCAATGAAACGATTGGTTGGCGTGATTATGAGAGTCTCGGTATGATTATTGTTCTACTAGTAATCACTGTCTTTTTAATTGAATCTTTAAGCGGGTATTTCAGAAGAAAATTAATTTAGAAGTAGGTGAATCGCATGACAACAGAAGTATTACAACACTATCATCAGATGCCCAATCATAAACTTAAACGGGTCACATATTTACTACTGTTTATGATTGTACTGATTTGGTCAATGACCGATTTATCACTAGCCCTCGATACGCGTGGTATGGTGATCGCCTCAAATATCGTCAGTGGCCTATTTAATCCAGATCTTACCTTTTTATTCAGTCTGACGAATCAAGGGGTTGGCTACTTATTATTAGAAACACTTGCGATTGCCTTTTTAGGGACGATTGTTGGGGCAATCCTTGCCGTCCCACTCGCTTTTTTAGCGGCGACTAACCTTGTACCAAAACCAGTGGGTGCCGTGATGCGTATTCTGTTGATTTTCATTCGTACTATTCCAGCACTTGTGTATGGTCTAATGTTTATCCGCGTCACTGGACCAGGTCCGTTTGCGGGGGTATTAACGATTGGGATCACCTCTATCGGTATGTTGCAGAAGTTATATGTCGACGCGATAGAAGACTTAGATACGACTGTACTTGAATCCATGACCTCAATGGGCTGCACGGTATTTCAACGGATTCGGTTTGGTATCTTACCACAACTTTTCGCGCTGTTCTTATCAGTCGTGATTTATCGTTTTGATATGAATATGCGAGAAGCATCGGTATTAGGACTTGTTGGTGCCGGTGGTATTGGCGCCCCACTTATTTTTGCGATGCAAGGTTACAAGTGGTCACAAGTGGGTTCACTGCTCATTGGCTTGGTTGTGTTAGTGCTCATTATTGAAGTTCTTTCTAATCAGTTAAGACAGCGGTTAGTACGAGGATAATAATGTGGTCAAGTAAATAAGTCATACATCAAATCCCTGGTAGACATATTGGGGATTTTTTGATCTTGTCAAAAAAGTAACCGCTTTCACTATTGTGTGAAAAACTATGTATTAATCAAAAAAGCTCTATCTCCTATACTTTAGATATAAACAAATTAAATTGTTAAGAGGAGGAAATGAACTGATGACAGATTGGTTAGAAGCAAAAGATAAAGTAGTCATTGTAACGGGGGGACTTTCAGGAATAGGAAAGTCAATAGTGGAAGGGTATTTATCTGTTGGTGCTAAAGTTGTTGTTGCAGATTTGAAAGGAGAAGAAGGTGAGCTTGAGAATGGCGCTTACTTCATTCCTTGCAATGTTGCAGTAAAAGATCAAGTAGATTATGTCGTTGCTAAAGTATTAGAATTATTCAGTCGAGTGGATATATTAGTTAATAATGCGGGAGTGAATTTCCCTAGGTTACTTGTTGATGACCGAAAAGAACATCCAGAATATGAACTTGATGAAAAGACATTTGATTTAATGGTCAATGTTAACCAAAAAGGTCCATTTTTATTTTCTCAAGCTTGTGCTAAAGTGATGTTGGATAATGAATCAGGTGTTATTATTAATGTAGCATCAGAAGCAGGTCAAGAAGGGTCAGCAGGACAGAGTTGCTATTCAGCTACTAAAGGTGCTGTTATTTCCTTCACAAGGGCATGGGCAAAAGAGTTAGGTAAATTTAATATCCGTGTCGTTGGTCTTGCACCTGGAATTTTAGAAGAAACTGGACTTAGAACAGATGCATATAACGAAGCTTTAGCCTACACGCGAGGGGTAACTGTAGAAGGTTTAAATACGGATTATAGTAAATCAATTCCGTTAGGAAGAGAAGGAAAGTTGACTGAAGTTAGTGATTTGGTATTATACCTGTCATCTCCACGAGCAAGCTACATTACAGGTACAACCTATAATATTTCAGGAGGTAAGTCGAGAGGTTAACGCGTCTTAGTAAAAACGCGCTTCAAAACAGGTAGAGGGAGGTGAGAGAAGTGGTCAAGCATGTGCTAGACGAAAAATCAGTGGCTGTAATGAAACATTTGTATAAACGTGAATTTGTATCATTAACAACTTTATCAAATTTAATGGGCGTAAGTACACGATCGGTTCGTAATTATATCAAGATGGCAAATCAAGAACTCAAAACGTTAGCTGAAATTCTTAATAAGCGCGGCAAAGGTTTTTATCTTGTCGTCTATGACCAAGAGGCATTTTATGAATTATGGAAAGAGGTTCAAACATATCAAAATCCAGACTCTGATGAGAACAGATTAGCAAGCATTATTGAGTTTATGATTACTAGTGATGATCAACCAACGATTGATGAAATTGCTTATACACTTAACTTAGGAAGAACAACACTCGTTAATGAATTATCAAAAGCAAATTCATTGCTATCATCTTATCGAATAAAGATTGAAGGAAAACCGAATCAAGGAGTTAATTTAGTTGGCAGTGAATTAGATTTAAGGTTCTTCATCTTAGATAATGCATTTGAATGGATTTATGGGGAATATCCATTGGATCAAGATATTATTGACATGATTCACTCACTTAGTGTCATGCATGATTTTGAATCAGTCACAGAAAATAGAATGATTCAATTTACTATCATTGTTCTAGATCGTATTTTACATGGCCACTATATTTCAGAGGTAGAACAAAAATTCCAATCACTTCTTTCAACGCCTGACTACCAAATAGCTAAAGAGTTTGCTGAAGGAATAGAAGCGAGATTACCGATTAATGTGCCAAAAGAAGAAATCATATTTTTGACAATCCCTATATCAGGTAGAAGAACACCTACAAATGACCGATCGTTAACTCAAGTTGAGATACCTAAGTCTATCGATGATATCGTTGCAAAAATTGTAAATGAAATCGGATTTAATCAAGAAGTAGTAGAAAAAAATCCTAAGTTTTTTAGAGATTTAAAACTGCATTTAACTTTTTTATTAAATCGATTAACTTTTAATATTAAGTTGAAAAATCCTTTGCTGCCTGATGTTAAAAATAAGTACCCAGTGGCTTTTCATATGGCAAAGGTAGCCGGTGATGTCATCCGTGAATCCTTTGATTTTAATGTGTCAGAGCATGAATTAGGTTACTTAGCATTTTACTTTGAGATTTTTAAATCGCAAAGTAAAGCGGATGTCATTAATATAAAAAAAGCAGCCGTGGTTTGTGGGACAGGTAGAGGTACAGCGAAGTTGTTGTCCATTCAATTACAACAAGTTTTTAATGTTGAGGTAGCGTTTGATTTATATTCTGAAACCGATATTACCGAACAAATACTAAATCAATATGACATCGTTTTCTCAACTATTCGCTTATCATATGACCTAAAAGTCCCTCTCTTAACTATAAGTGAAGTATTTAATCATGACGCTGTTCAAAAGGAAATTGAACAAATTAAATACATTCATCGATATGGTTTGAATCAACAAGTGAATGATCACTATGTCTTATCGAGCTTGATAAATGAAGACAAATTTTTTCAGTTAAACTGCGAATTATCTTATTTTGATAATCTGGAGAATATGGTAGAAGAGTTACTAGATAAGGAATATTTAGATGAGGCATTCTTGGATAGACTTAAGGAAAGGATAAGCAAAGGCTCTATGATTTTTAGTAATTTTGTCGCTTTTCCACACACATTTAATGAAAAATCGAATAAAGTAGAATTATCAATAGGTGTTTGTCAACAAAGTTTAAGTTCTGAACAGGTGCCAGTAAAATTAATATTTCTGTTAGGTATTCCATCTGAAGAAAATAGTGAGATAGAGAATTTACTCGTTAAACTTTATGATGAAATTATCTCCATCTCTAATCAACCAGAAATAATTGAACAGTTAGTCATGAGTGAAAATGTTGTTGATTTTAACAACACATTAAGAAAATTCAAGTGAATGTATATGGGGGTTGGAATAAATGATATGGCCATTTTTCGTATTACTAGGTGCAAGTTGGTTACTTCAGAGTTTGTTTGGTTACTTGCAAATCAGACATTTCAACAAAAAATATCAAGAGTTAAGAAAATTAGGACGAGTGGCTATTGGTAAGAAAACAGCACTACTTAGAGCAGGGACGGTCGTAATGTTTGCGATTGATCAAAAAGCCAATATTATTAAAGCAAGTAAAATGCAAGGGACAACAGTATTTTCAAAAGTGAAGGAATTAAAAGGCTATGAGGGCAAGTATCTTTTAAGCTTAAGAGAGTTACCGCTAGAAAATGAACATTCTTTAACTAGACAAGCAATTAGAGATGCTGTAACAAGTTACGATGTTATTAGTAATGGTGGAGAGTTACACGTTAAGAAGAGTTGGATTGATAAAATATTGCCTAAAAAATTAAAAGCATGAGAGGATGAATAATATGGATGCAGTAGTATACGGTGCAGAGAAATTTATGGGTCTATTTCGTCACGGTGGAGAAGTGTTTGTTGACTTAGTGAGTGGTATTGTTCCGTTATTAATTATGTTGTTAGTCGCAATGAATGCCATTATAAGAATAGTAGGTGAAGATAAAGTTGAAAAACTAGCAAAAAAATCCGCTAAAAATGTGTTTACTCGGTACTTAATTTTACCCGTGATTGGTACATTTGTTTTAGCAAATCCAATGACCTTATCGTTGGGTAGGTTTTTACCAGAGCGTTTTAAACCTAGTTATTATGCAGCGGCCTCATTTTCGTGTCATACCCATAATGGGCTATTTCCACACGTTAATCCAGGTGAACTATTCGTTTTCTTAGGGATTGCAGCAGGTATCACAACATTAGGTTTTAATACGACTGAATTAGCGCTACGTTATTTCTTAGTAGGTATTGTCACAAACTTCTTAAGAGGTTGGGTTACCGACTACACGACGATGTATGTAGAGAAACAGCAAAATGTAAAATTAAAAGGTTCAGTTGAATTCAAATAAATTATTGGTGGTGAATACAATGACAAAATATAGTGCGGTTAAAGTAGAAAAAGGAAAAAGTGGTTTTGGTGGTCCGTTGGTCATTGAGCCAACAGAAAAGAAAAATAAGATTGTCTATGTAACGGGTGGAGAGAAGCCAGATTTAGCCGATCATTTAGCTGAATTAACAGGAGCAGAATTAGTTAATGGCTTTAAGACGAGTGTGCCTGAAGATGAGACAGCATGTGTCATTATTGACTGTGGTGGAACGTTGCGTTGTGGTCTTTATCCTCAAAAGCGAGTACCAACCATTAACTTAATGTCGACAGGTAAGAGTGGACCATTAGCAAAACATATTACTGAGGATATTTATGTATCCGGTGTCAAAAAAGAAAATGTGACGCTTATTGATCAAATGGCAGCGGATAGTGAACCAAGTCAAGCAAAAACAGAAGAACCCGAAGCGGACAAAAAAGAATATAAATATTCTAGTGAGAAAAAAATAAGTGATCAACAAAAGCCAAAGAGTTTGATGGCAAGAATCGGTATGGGTATTGGTTCTATAGTAAGTGTATTTTATCAAGCTGGACGAGATGCGGTTGACACGGTTATAAAAACAATTTTACCTTTTATGGCTTTTGTAGCACTACTCATTGGTGTCATTATTGAGTCAGGTATTGGTGATTTATTCGCTGAATTCTTATCACCTTATGCGGGGTCAATTTGGGGATTAATCTTAATATCACTTGTTGTGTCGTTCCCACTCCTATCACCATTCTTAGGCCCTGGTGCTGTTATTGCACAAGTAGTTGGTACACTCATTGGTGTTGAAATTGGTAAAGGGAATATCCCAGTAAACTTAGCTTTACCTGCTTTGTTTGCTATTAACTCGCAAGCAGCAGCAGACTTCGTACCAGTGGGGTTAGGTTTAGCAGAGGCAGATCAAGAAACTGTTGAAGTAGGTGTACCATCAGTTTTATATGGCCGATTTTTAACAGGTGCACCAACGGTGTTTATTGCTTATCTTGCAAGTTTCGGCATGTATGAATAATATATAAGCTATACATTACAAAAAATTGGATATATAATAAAAGATAAAGGTACTTGAAGCAGAGGTGCTTCAAGTACCATATTAATAGGGAGTGACAAACTATGACAGTTAAATATGAAACGGTAGTAAACGGTATTGGAAGTATGGTGGATGAAATCAAATCAGAAAACATGTTGATTCTATTTGGAGAGGGAGCTCCGATGGAATTGGCTGACTTTTCGTTGTCGATAAATGTAAATTCGATTGAGGAGACATTTAATGTAGGCGACACACTTATTTTGAACGGCGAAAAATATAAAATCACAGCAATTGGTGAGGCGGTTGAGAAAAATTTAACGCAACTTGGTCATATTACATTGAACTTTAATGGAATGACCGAGGCTGAGTTACCAGGAACGCTTTATTTGGAACCGAAGGATATTATTGATATTAAAAACCATATGTCAATTAAAGTTGAAGGATAACTACTTTTAAAACCTGAAGGAGATGTTCTTGTGCAAATAATGCTCGATACAGTTAATTTAGAAGAAATAAAAAAATGGTCGAATCTCATTGCCATTTCCGGTGTTACATCAAACCCTAGCATTATCAAAAAAGAAGGCAAGATTAATTTTTTTGAACATATGAATGCTATCAAAGACATGATTGGGAGAGATAAAAGTTTACATGTTCAAGTTGTTGCACAGGATTATGAAGGAATAATTAGAGACGCAGAAACCATTACTAAAAATATCAGTGATGATACGTATATTAAGGTACCTGTGAATGAAGCCGGTATTAGAGCTATTAAAGAATTAAAGGAGAAAGGATTCAAGGTAACAGCTACAGCTGTTTATACGAAATTTCAAGCTTACCTGGCGATAGATGCCGGAGCTGATTTTATTGCGCCATACTATAATCGTATGCAAAATTTAAACATCGATCCTGATGAAGTAATTAGCAGCATCGCCTACATTATTGAAAAAGAAAAGTCAGAATCAAAAATACTGGCCGCAAGCTTTAAAAATGTAGCTCAAGTAAATAGTGCTCTTGAATCTGGTGCCCAGAATGTTACGGTAAGTGGCGATATATTAGCGGAAGGTCTGGCCATGCCAACGATAAATTTAGCAGTTAATAACTTTACTGATGATTGGGAATCAATCTTCGGAAAAGATGTTACGATTGCATCTTTAGGGTAAAATGGTGAGAATAATTAAACTAAATAGTTCATGAATTAAAGCTTCGAGATGCATAGGCAATCGTGGCTTTATTTTTGTTTGTAGGTGAAAATGTTGTTAGTAGTTAT
>ERZ1673961.684-NODE-684-length-11771-cov-6.495818_pt1 | contig 11771 bp, 8 predicted proteins | sample MGYA00580189_ERZ1673961 | MGnify/ENA primary metagenome ERZ1673961 (study PRJEB41334, sample SAMN05608105) | rock metagenome | biome: terrestrial subsurface; feature: shale formation; material: shale | place: USA: Pennsylvania ... | reverse complement strand
GTTGTATTGGGTCTGTACTACATGACTCGTGAGAAGATCAACGCGAAAGGTGAAGGTATGTACCTGGCCGGCCCAGCTGAGGCTGAGAAGGCTTACCGCACTAAGACAGCGGCACTGCACGCACGCGTTAAAGTTCGTATCACTGAAACTGTGGTTGATGAAGACGGTAATCGCACAACTGAGACCAAGATGGTGGATACCACTGTTGGTCGTGCAATGTTGTGGCAAATCGTACCGAAAGGTCTGCCATTCAGCATCGTGAACCAGAAGCTAGGTAAGAAACAGATTTCTAACCTGCTGAACGAGGCGTACCGCAAACTGGGCCTGAAAGACACCGTTATCTTCGCTGACCAAATCATGTACACCGGTTTCGCTTACGCGGCACTGTCAGGTGTTTCTGTTGGTATCGACGATATGGTTGTACCACCTGCGAAATACACTGAAATCTCCGAAGCGGAAGAAGAAGTACGTGAAATCCAGGAACAGTTCCAGTCTGGTCTGGTAACTGCCGGTGAACGCTATAACAAAGTGATCGATATTTGGGCATCAACCAACGATCGCGTAGCGAAAGCGATGATGGAGAACCTGTCGTCTGAAATGGTGATTAACCGTGACGGCGAAGAAGAGAAACAAGAGTCGTTCAACAGCATCTACATGATGGCTGACTCTGGTGCTCGTGGTTCTGCAGCGCAGATTCGTCAGCTTGCTGGTATGCGTGGTCTGATGGCTCGTCCAGATGGTTCGATCATCGAGACGCCAATCACTGCGAACTTTAAAGAAGGTCTGAACGTACTACAGTACTTTATCTCAACGCACGGTGCTCGTAAGGGTCTGGCGGATACGGCACTGAAGACAGCGAACTCAGGTTACCTAACACGTCGTCTAGTAGACGTTGCTCAAGACGTTGTCGTTTATGAGCACGACTGTGGCACCCAAGAGGGTGTAGACATGATGCCTCACATCGAGGGTGGTGACGTTAAAGTTCCACTGACTGAGCTTGCTCTGGGTCGTGTGGTTGCTGAAGACATTCTGAAACCAGGTACAGAAGACGTGCTTGTTCCTCGTAACACGCTTCTGGATGAGAAATGGTGTCAGATTCTAAACGACAACTCTGTTGACCGTATTAAAGTACGTTCAGTGGTAACCTGTGACGCAGACTTCGGTTGTTGTGCACTGTGTTACGGTCGTGACCTGGCTCGTGGTCATCTGGTTAACCAAGGTGAAGCTGTGGGTGTTATCGCGGCTCAGTCAATCGGTGAACCTGGTACACAGCTGACGATGCGTACGTTCCACATCGGTGGTGCGGCATCAACAGCAGCAGCAGAAAACAGCATCCAAGCGAAGAACAAGGGTTCTGTTAAACTGCACAACGCGAAATTCGTAATCAACAAAGATGGCAAACTGGTAATCACTTCTCGTGCTTCTGAACTGACCATCATTGACGAATTTGGCCGTACCAAAGAGAAACACAAACTGCCATACGGCTCTTTGCTGAGCAAAGCAGACAACGATGCAGTAGATGCGGGCGAAACCGTAGCTAACTGGGAAGCGCACACCATGCCAATCATCACTGAAGTGGCAGGTCGCATCCAGTTCGTTGACATGATCGATGGCGTTACCGTTTCTCGCCAGACTGATGACCTGACTGGTCTGTCTTCAAGTGAAGTAACAGATGCCGCGGCTCGTCCAGCAGCAGGTAAAGATATGCGTCCAGCTATCAAACTTGTGGATGAGAAAGGTAATGACGTACTGATCCCTGGTACTGATATGCCAGCACAGTACTTCCTGCCTGGTAAAGCGATCGTGAACATCGACGATGGCGCTGAAGTGAATGTGGGTGACACACTGGCTCGTATTCCTCAGAAATCTGGCGGTAACAAGGACATCACCGGTGGTCTACCACGCGTAGCGGACCTGTTCGAAGCACGTAAGCCTAAAGAGCCTGCGATTCTTGCTGAGTACACAGGTACTGTAAGCTTCGGTAAAGAGACCAAAGGTAAGCGTCGTCTGATCATCACTCGCGACAGCGGTGAAACTTACGAAGAGATGATTCCTAAGCACCGTCAGTTGAACGTGTTTGAAGGTGAGCGCATCGAACGTGGTGATGTAATCGCAGATGGTCCAGAATCTCCACATGACATTCTGCGCCTACGTGGTATCCACGCTGTAACGACTTACATCGCGAACGAAGTTCAGGAAGTTTACCGTCTGCAAGGCGTTAAGATTAACGATAAGCACATTGAGACTATCGTTCGTCAGATGCTACGTAAGTGTACTATTACTCACGCAGGTGACTCTGAGTTCCTGCCAGGTGAGCAAGTAGAATACTCACAAGTGAAGATTGCGAACCGTAATCTGGAAGCAGAAGGTAAAGAACCAGCACGTTTTGAGCGTGAACTACTGGGTATTACGAAAGCGTCTCTGGCAACAGAATCGTTCATCTCAGCCGCATCGTTCCAAGAAACGACTCGCGTACTGACTGAAGCAGCGGTTTCTGGTAAGCGTGATGACCTACGTGGTCTGAAAGAGAACGTTATCGTGGGTCGTCTGATCCCGGCTGGTACCGGTTTTGCGTACCACCAAGATCGTCAATCTAAGCGTGAAGCTCAGAAAGATGGTCCTTCTGCGGAACAGGCTACTGACAACCTGGCAGCTCTGCTAAACGCAGGCTTCTCAGCTGACGAGTAATCGTTCTGATAGCAAAAAGGCACCTTAGGGTGCCTTTTTTATTGCCTGCTATTTGCGCTGGTGGTTTTCGTTGACGGCGACTCAGTCTACTACGTTAAGCGCCCGGCGGAATCGCGAGGCTGTCTGCGATCAGTTGAATCAGACCATCTTCGGTTTCAAAGCGTGATTCCAGCAGCTCGCCGACTTGCGACAAATCGTCATCCAGTGTCTCCAGATCATCCTCTTCGTGAATCGCAGCATACTGATCAGTGAAGTTCAGTAGCGGATCGGTCGTTTCGATGATCTGTGCGTATGCCCGGTTAATTTCATCTGTTGCCTGAAAGCCAGTGGCATGCCATTTATTCATGACCATGTCATAGATTTTAAAATGACCTTCAGAGATGTAATCGACGAGCTCCTGACAGAAATACTGCAGCTCTTTCGGGGAAGGGAGTTCGGTGACAGCGGCTTTGGTTGCGCAGGGTTGCAGCGCAGCGAGTTTACAGTATTCAACGATCAGATGCTGGCGCTTATCCAGCCAATGATCAATAACATCACTCGAGCCACCCCATTGTTCTTGCGTTCTTTTGAATTTTTTTAGCATGACCATGCCCTCATGATCCGATCATTCAACGATGATCTTTCCTTTGCACGTCTGTTGTAGTGGTACAGCACAACTCATTGTCCTTACTAGAATTTATAGATTTAAAATCAAATCTGTACAAACTCTGGTATGAATTTAGATTGCCAGTAAAATGAACGAACTGCAAGCAAACAGGAGTTGGCATGTTAAAAAACAGTGACACAAAATCCGCTTATTGGTGCGTCGTTTCAGGCAGTGAGATCTGGACCGTTGACGGAGCACTCCCTTTTGGCCGGGGTGAGCAGTGGGATCTGCCCGTAGATGCTGCGATCAAAATCGATCATCATCAGGGCGCGCCAGTCTATTGGGTCAATGCCTCGGATCTGGATCGCGATCTTGAACTGACGTCACTGCGTGATTTGCTGCATCTGCCGGAACCCCTGTTTTTGATGGCGAGCAAGGCTATTCAGTATGGCCATATGAGCCAAAGCTTGCGTTTTTGCCCACAGTGTGGGGGACGCAATTATCTCAACCATCGCGATTTAGCGATGCAGTGCCATGACTGTCGTACTTTGCATTATCCGCGTATTTTCCCGTGCATTATTGTCGCGGTGCGTAAGGGCAACGAGATTTTGCTGGCTCAGCATCCGCGCCATCGTGGTGGCATGTATACTGTGATTGCAGGCTTTCTGGAAGTCGGAGAGACGCTCGAGCAATGCGTGGCACGCGAAATCAAAGAAGAAACGGGTATTGATGTGACCAACATTCGTTACTTCGGCAGCCAGCCTTGGGCTTTTCCATCGAGCATGATGATGGGCTTCTTGGCGGATTACGCAGGTGGCGATATTAAACCGGATTATTCTGAATTGAGCGATGCCCAGTGGTTTGCTCCCGATGCCATGCCACCTGTTGCGCCAGAAGGCACCATCGCCCGGGCATTGATCGAACGAACTCTAGAAGATATTTGTCTCACGTCGTCCAAGGGATAAAAAAAACCCTCCGATTAGGGAGGGGGTAAGTAAGATGTCGTTATGAGATGCTGAGTACTGAATACTCAGTTTATAATTGTAGTTTTCGCTAGCGAACAAATTTGTAACATCGAAAAAGATTGTACGCAAATTAAGCATTGATTTAAAAGTTAATAACTTGATCTGGGTTGCAAAGCTCTCCGCTCCTGAGGGCAAATCAGTGCTAGAATACGCCCCAAACTAATAAGCCTAGAAAAGAAGTGGAATACGGAATGACTGAATTAAAAAACGACCGCTATCTACGCGCTCTGCTCAAGCAGCCTGTTGATTGCACGCCAGTATGGATGATGCGTCAGGCTGGACGTTATCTGCCAGAATACCGTGCCACGCGCGCTCAGGCGGGCGACTTTATGTCTCTGTGTAAAAACGCTGAGTTGGCCTCTGAAGTGACTTTACAGCCACTGCGCCGTTTTCCACTCGATGCCGCGATTCTGTTCTCTGACATCCTGACTATTCCTGATGCGATGGGACTCGGGCTGCGCTTTGCTGCTGGTGAAGGTCCGGTGTTTGACCGCCCAATCACGTGCAAGGCAGACGTCGACAAGATTGGCCTGCCGGATCCGGAAGGTGAACTGCAGTACGTTATGAATGCTGTGCGTCAGATTCGCAAAGATCTGCAAGGCGAAGTGCCGCTGATTGGTTTCTCTGGCAGCCCTTGGACACTGGCAACCTATATGGTTGAAGGTGGCAGCTCTAAGGCATTCACCAAGATTAAAAAGATGATGTACGCTGAGCCTGCGACTCTGCATCTGCTATTGGATAAGCTGGCGGACAGCGTGGTTGAATACCTTAACGCGCAAATCAAAGCTGGCGCGCAGTCTGTAATGGTATTTGATACCTGGGGCGGCGTACTGACTCCGCGTGACTACAACCTGTTCTCACTGCAATACATGCACAAGATTGTTGATGGCCTGATCCGTGAAAACGAAGGCCGCCGAGTGCCAGTGACACTGTTTACTAAAAACGGCGGGATGTGGCTGGAGCAGATTGCGGCAACCGGGTGTGATGCAGTAGGCCTGGACTGGACCATCAATATCGCCGATGCCAAAGCGCGCGTGGGTGACAAAGTGGCGCTGCAAGGCAACATGGATCCTTCTATGCTGTATGCCCCGCACGAGCGTATTCGTGAAGAAGTGGCTTCCATTCTGGACGGTTTTGGTCACGGTGGTACTGGTCACGTCTTCAACCTTGGCCATGGTATCCATCTGGATGTACCGCCAGAAAACGCAGGCGTGTTTGTCAACGCGGTCCATGAGCTATCTAAGCCATATCATAAATAAACCAATGACATCAGCGTCCGGAAACGGGCGCTTTTTTTTACCATTCAATGGAGCTGTTTTATACTGCAGGTAATCAGGAAGGAATGTGAACCATTAATGAAAACAAGAGACAGAATTGTCCATGCGGCGTTAGAGCTGTTTAACGAGGATGGTGAACGCCCGATGACCACTAACCATATTGCTGCGCACATAGAGATCAGCCCCGGTAATCTCTATTATCATTTCCGCAATAAGCAGGAGATTGTGCGTGAGATATTTGCACTCTACTCAGCAGAACTGATTGAGCGCTTTACGCCGCTGCAAGGTCAGTATGAAAGCCTGACTCTGCTCAAACACTACCTCGACTCTATCTTCACCCTGATGTGGAAATACCGTTTTTTCTACGCCAATTTGCCCGAAATTCTGCAGCGGGATGAAGAGTTGCACGACGATTACATTCGCGTGCAGGAAAAGCTGCAAACCAACTTAGTCAACATTATGCGTGCTTTTGTCGAGATGCAGTTGCTGGCGCTCAATGAAGATGAGATGAAAAAACTTGTCACCACTTTGCATCTGATCGCCTGCAGCTGGCTGGCTTATCAGTCAGCGATGTCACCAAAAACTAAGATCACCGAGCAGGTGATTCATCAGGGGATGCTGCAAATCATCTCGGTGATGAAGCCGAATGCGACTGAGCAGGGTCTGGAGCAGTTACAATTGCTGGAAGATGGCGTGCGAGCGATGCATGCCTAAAAGGGATGACATATAACCTTTCATTCTTGTGCTGGTGGGCGTGAAACTGCTAATTTCTGATGTTATTACAAGGGATTAAAAGTAGCGCTCACTATGCATTACGACATATTTAATGGTGATGCCGATGGCATCATCGCACTTCTTCAGCTGCGTCTGGCTAAGCCCCGAGACAGTCAGTTGATAACCGGCGTCAAACGCGATATTGAGCTTCTGGCGAATGTAACCGCTCAGCGCGGAGATTCGTTGACGGTACTGGATATCTCTATGGCAAAAAACCGGGACGCACTGTTAACCGTGTTGGCCAGCGGCGCTCAGGTATTCTATGCCGACCACCATCAGGCTGGTGACATTCCTCCGCATGAGCTGTTAGATGCTCACATCAATCTGGATGCCAATATGTGTACCGCATTGATTGTGGATACGCTGCTCGAAGGCCAGTTTCACCATTGGGCCATCACCGCAGCTTACGGAGATAACTTGCTCAGCGTTGCCGATGCTCTGGCAGCCAAGGCGGGATTACGTCCTGAACAAGCCGAGCAGTTAAAAGAGTTGGGTACCCTGATCAACTACAACGGCTATGGTCAATCCGTCAGTGACCTACATTACCATCCCGCAGATTTGTTCCGTGCACTACTCGGCTACCCATCGCCGTTTGAGGTGATTGCTGACCCGACATCGCCTTATGCTGTACTCAAACAGGCGTACGAACAGGATATTGCTCAGGCGCTGGCCAAACCGGCTGTATATGAGAGCCAAACACTGCGCGTATTTGCACTTGGCGATGAAGCGGCATCACACCGGGTGAGTGGGGTATATGGTAATTTGCTAGCGAATCAAAAGCCGGATCAAGCGCATGTGGTGTTGACCGTGGCAGACGATGAGAGTTATACGGTCTCGCTGCGTGCTCCTTTGAGCAAAAAGCACGGCGCGGGCACGCTGTGCAGTCAGTTCACTACGGGGGGCGGTCGGGAAGCGGCGGCGGGGATCAATCGGCTGCCAAAGCAAGATTTAGCGCGCCTAATCGCCAGCGTTGAAACGTATTACTTAAAAAAATAGCTTAGCTTAGCGGGTCAGCCAGTTACGTGGGTTTTCCGCTTTACTGTTGCGGCGGATTTCAAAGTAGAGTGCCGGGCGGGACTGGCCGCCGGTATCGCCTGCCAGTGCCAGTGTTTCACCAGCAGTGACTTTATCACCTTCTTTTTTCATCAGCGTTTGGTTGAAGCCGTACAGCGTCATATCGCCTTTACCGTGATCAAGTAAGACGACTAAGCCATAACCGCGCAGATATTCGGCAAACACCACGGTGCCGGAATAGACGGCTTTAACAGGCTGGCCGTAATTGGCATCAATCACTAAACCTTTCCAATCGATCTGACCGGTTTGTCGCTCACCAAACTGATGCAGCACCTGACCTTTGAGTGGCCACGGCAGTTTACCACGCTGCTGGCTGATTCCGTCCATCGGCACGGCGTTGCGTTTGGCTGCTTTGGCAATTTCCGCTTTGAGGCGGGTTTCGTTGCGTTGCAGTTCTGCCAGATACACTTTGTCACCAGAAATGCTTTTCTGAATTTTGCCCAGAGTCTGACGGCGGTCAGATTGCGTCTTGGCTAATTGATCTCGCTTGCGCGTCTGTTCTTCCAGCAGTGAGGTGATCTGATCGCGCTCGAGTTGCAGTTGGCGTTCATTGTCGTTCAGAGCCTGACGCGTGGCCTCTAATTCGGCAATGGTATCGGTTCGGGCTTTGGCCAAATGTTGGTAATACTGGCTGATACGGTCTTCTTCAACACCGTTGTTGAGTAAATCGCCGCTCGCTTTGGCACGCTGAGTAATGTAGTAAGTCTGTAGCAGCTCGGCGAGTTTATCCGCCTGCTGTTTGCGTTGGCTTTCCAGTGCGGCAATTTTTTGTTTCAAGCGGCCAATGTTGGCGTTGGCTTCAGCCAGTTGGTTTTTGGTCTGCTTGATCTGGTTTTCCAAACCGGAAATACCCACTTCCTGTTGTTTGAGGGCCTGTTGCAGTTGATCCAGTGTTTTCTGTTGTTGTGATAACGACTGTTGCTGGCGCGAGATTTCGCTTTTAACGCCTTTCAGCTCCTGTTGTGAGGCTGCCAAGACGCTGGACGGCAGTAATCCGGCGCTGAGACACACCAATAACAGGCTTCGGCAGAGACGCGAAGAGGGCTGGAAAGTTGATAACGTCATGTTTTTACGATAATCACGATTGGAATCACTGAGCACTCAGTATACCCAATGTGACGCATGAGGCGAGTGTGGCAGGTAAAAAGTTTGCAATTGTTCCGATGTGAACGGTAAAAAAGATAAAAAAAGCCCCGATGATCTCGGGGCTTTTGCAATCGTTCGTGCGCGTGAATTACGCGAACAGAACCTGACCAGACATTTCCGCCGGGATCTCTTGATCCGTCAGTGCCAGCATGGTTGGGGCAAGGTCAGACAGTTTTCCGCCCTCTTTCAACGCGATGTCTTTGCTACCCACGTAGATCAGCGGTACTGGCAGGTTGGTGTGCGCAGTGTGCACGCCGCCAGTCTCTGGGTTCACCATCATTTCCGCGTTACCGTGGTCTGCAGTGATCAGCAGTTGACCATCCACTTCTTTGATGGCTTCCACAACACGACCGATGCATTCGTCAACCGCTTCACACGCTTTAACCGCAGCTTCGTAAACGCCAGTGTGGCCTACCATGTCGCCGTTCGGGTAGTTACAGATGATCGCATCGTATTTACCTGATTTGATCGCGGCAACCAGCTTGTCAGTCAGCTCTTTAGAGCTCATTTCAGGCTGAAGATCGTAGGTTGCAACTTTTGGAGACGCCACCAGTTGACGCTCTTCACCGTCAAATTCGTTTTCAACACCGCCGTTGAAGAAGAACGTCACGTGCGCGTATTTCTCAGTTTCAGAGATACGCAGCTGAGTTTTACCTGCTTTAGACAACCATTCACCATAAGTGTTTTCTAGTGATGCTGGTGGGAAAGCAGCGGGTAGTGGAATGTCTGCTGCGTATTGAGTCAGCATAACAAAGTTCAGGGCTGGGAAGACTTTGCGCTCAAAGCCCGCGAAATCCGTCACGAAAGTGCGAGTGATTTGACGTGCACGGTCAGCACGGTAGTTCATGAACAGTACCGCGTCGCCGTCTTGCATGGCCGCAGACTCTTGACCTTCAGCACGGATTTCAGTGGCTTTTACGAACTCATCGTTTTCGTCGCGAGCGTAAGCCGCTTGCAGTGCTTCTACCGCAGAGCCGTAAGTGAATTCACCTTGCGCCGCAGTCAGTACATCGTAAGCTTTTTCAACGCGTTCCCAGTTGTTGTCACGGTCCATCGCGTAGTAACGACCAACCACAGAGGCGATACGGCCTTTACCCAGTTTCGTGAACAGTTCGTCAAAACGTTTCAGTGATGCTTCTGCGCTGCGAGGCGGAGTATCACGGCCATCCAGGAAGCAGTGCAGATAAATTTTCTCAGCGCCACGTGCTGCTGCCATTTCAACGGCTGCGTAGATGTGATCTTCGTGAGAGTGAACGCCACCCGGAGACATCAGACCCATCAGGTGTACGGCTTTGCCCGCTGCGACTGCTTGGTCGATAGCGGTAACCAGTACTGGGTTTTGTTGGAATTCGCCGTCTGAGATCGCTTTAGTGATGCGAGTCAGATCTTGATACACGATGCGACCGGCACCGATGTTGGTGTGGCCCACTTCAGAGTTACCCATTTGACCGTCAGGCAGACCTACGTCCATACCTGAAGCCGAGATAAGAGTGTGTGGGTTATTCGCCATCAGACCATCAAGAACCGGAGTGTTTGCGTTGTTGATCGCGTTGCTTGAGTTGTCTTCACGGTAACCCCATCCATCCAGGATCACCAGAGCCATTGGCTTCTTAGCTGACATAGTTATGACCTCGTCAAATTCAAAGTAACTAGAAATCGAAATTAGCGTAATTTTACTACACTTTGGTGTGCTTGCAGTAGGTTAAGATCAATGATTCTCCCTATCAATGCAATAAAACGTTGCCTATTGATCAAAATTGACCGTCTGTCAGGACAGGCTTGGTCTTAGTACACCAATATTCCGGTACCCATCACGGCCACCAGTGCGCCAAGCCAGGCGAATCGGTTCGGCCTTTGCTTGGTATAGACCCAAAGTATAGGCAAAAGCATGATAGGTGTGGTGGAGGAAAGTAGCGCCACCATCCCGACATTGCCTTCGCGCAGTGCATACAGAATCAGAGTCATGCCCACCGCCATGGCCAGAAAACCGTTCACGGCGGTGATAGCAAATATTTTGCCATTCATCGGCTGAGTTGGGCGGGCAATCCGCGTGCCGCTGGCACGCAGCAGCGAGTGAGCTGCAAACGCGGTCATCTTTGCGTTCAATGTTGACGCGCTGGGTCAGATCACCTTCACCACGTGACAACTCTTGCAGGGCGCCAGACAGTACTTGCAGCGGTTGCAGCAGGCGATTGACCACCCAGGTGCTGGCCAGGGCAATGAGCACGTACAGAATCAGCGTAGCGATTGAAGTAAAAGTAATCTGGTCGCTGACCGACGCGTAAGCCATGCCGTGATCCACCACGATACCCAGCAGCCAGTTGGTGCCCGCAATTTTGCTCACGTAGATCAACTGATCATCGCGGCTCGGCCACTGTATCTGGCTGGCGTGATCTGCCGCCGCCAGTTGCTGCATTGTCTGTGCGGAAAGCTGCGGGTTGAGTTCGGTCAGCGGTTTCTGGCTCAGTTTTTCATCCTGATAGGCGACGATTTTATTGTTACCGTCGACTAAAAATGCAAAGCCGTTGTTGTCGAGCTTGATACTCAACACTTGCTTGATCAGGTTGGTGACGGTCAGGTCAGCGGCCAACACGCCCTGACGACTGCCGCGAAATGCTTTGGCAAAGCTGACCACGATACTGCCATCGAAATCCTGATAAGGTTCGGTCAACACTAAGCCAGAATTGGCCATCGCATCTTGATACCAAGGGCGAGTACGAGGGTCGTAATCGGCGGGCCAGTCTTCACTTTTATCGCCGTAGGCAATCGTGCCATCGCTGAAACCAGCGTACACCGAGAGAAACTGACCGGCGTGTTTGGTCACCAGCAGCTCACGGTCGGTGTTTTCACCGCTGGCGATGCGGGATTCGTTGGCCAGCATCATGTCACTGCGAATCGACAACCAGTCGCTGATATAGCGGCTGGTGGCCAGGCTGACGTTAGCCATTTCACTGTTGATGGATTTGGTGGTCTCCTGACGTAGCTGACTGATGGAGTTCCATGCCTGCACGCCACTGACGATGGCGATGATGATCGCAATCGCGACCTGAATTTTGAATTTAATCGTATGTCTCATACTCTGCCCTTCCTGCCGGACAATATCATCCTGCTGATAGAAATAACTGAAAATTAATCCAATAAGCGTGAATATACCCGTTCAACTTGAAGATACAGGTTTCAATATCTGAAAATTATCCGTAA
>ERZ1673961.683-NODE-683-length-11795-cov-48.899319_pt1 | contig 11795 bp, 9 predicted proteins | sample MGYA00580189_ERZ1673961 | MGnify/ENA primary metagenome ERZ1673961 (study PRJEB41334, sample SAMN05608105) | rock metagenome | biome: terrestrial subsurface; feature: shale formation; material: shale | place: USA: Pennsylvania ... | reverse complement strand
GGTAAAGCTTTCATCTTATAGTTTAACCTCTTTCCGGACAAACTATCCGGTAAAGGAGGTGAAAGAGATGAAACAATCGAAAAAAATGTTGCCATTTGCTTTATCTGTTGGTGTAGGAGCGATTACGTATTTATCCATGACAAACAAAGAAACAAAAGACATGGTTAAACCAGTGATGAACATGGTGAAAAAATCAACGTTTTAAAGCTCATTCTTCGTCTATAGGTAAGCAATATTGATGTGACTTTTAGCTAAATCTCACTAAATATCCCGCTAATCATGATTAGCGAAGTAAATGAAATAATTGATGAAGGCAAAAGAAGTGACTGACTTCTTTTGCCTTTTGTTTTAAAAAAACAAAAAAACTTGTTATAATCGATAAGAAATATACAAATATTTTGACAAAAGGAGACGATGATTTTGGGACAAATATTAACAGGCTATCTCGGTACATATACAAAAAAAGACAGTGAGGGGGTTTATCGGTTTACTTTTGATACCGATCAAGAGAAGGTGACGGCTGTTGATGCGGTCGGTCACGTTGATAATCCGACCTATGTCACGCCGTCAAGCGATGGCCAGTTTTTATATGCTGTATCTAAAGAAGGTGATGAAGGGGGCGTCACGGCGTTTAAGATCGATCCGGATACAAAAGCACTTACACAACTAAACAGTGTTAAAAAGGCTGGTTCACCGCCATGTCACGTGAGTGTGAATAAAGCCAACACGTTACTAGTGACAGCAAATTATCATACGAAAGAAATTATAAGTTATCATCTAAATGACGATGGTTCGATAAAAGGGATTGCGGATATTAAAGAACATGACGGAAACGGTCCGCACGAACGTCAAGAAAAACCGCATATGCACTTTAGTGGGTTTACACCGGATGAGCGTTACGTGATTGCGATTGACTTAGGTAGTGATGAAATCACGTCGTATTTAGTCGAAGCCGATGGAACATTAACAAAAGAAGCGGTGTTTGTTGCGCCACGTGGCAGTGGTCCTAGACATATTGCGTTTCACCCGAATAAAAAAATTGCGTATGTGATGACGGAATTAACGTCTGTTGTGTTAACCTTAGCGTATGATGAGAACACCGGTGTGTTTACGTTAATCAATACGATTAAAGCGATCCCAGATACACATACAACCGTTAATGACGGAAGTGCTGTTCATGTCACGAAGGATGGGAAATTCGTGTACGTAGGGAATCGCGGCCATAATTCTGTTACCATCTTTAAAGTGAATCAAAGTGATTTTAGTATTGAACTCGTTGACTATCAATCATCACTTGGTGACTGGCCACGTGACTTTGCTTTAACACCGGATGACCAGTACCTTATCTGTTCAAATCAAAACAGTGGCACCCTTACCGTGTTTGAGCGTGATGAAGAGACAGGGAAGTTAACCGCTCTACAAGAGGATATTACCGCACCTGAAGCGGTCTGTGTTAAGTTTTTATAATCACATAGATTTGTGATGGTTATAAATAATGACAGCCTTATCGTTTGCGCCGTTCGTGCCAAATGATAAGGCTTTTTTTCGATGAACATCAAGACAGAAAGGGCAATGAGTAAGACGCTTATAATACAAAAATTCCTCCTCAACTCAAGTAGATTTGCTTGTTGAGGGGGAATCATGTTTTTAGTAGACAATATGTTCTTTTTCAAAGGCGGTAATTTTATCTTCGTACGTAAGGGTTACTGAGATTTCATCCCAGCCATTAAGAAGCATTTGCCGTGAATATTCAGCTAAGTCAAACGTTGCTTTAAAGCCGTGATTGTCGGTGACGACTTTATTTTCTAAGTCAACGGTCAAGTGATAATCACCTTTTTCGGCATTGTCCATCAATGTTTGAACCTCAGCTTCTGTTAGTACAACAGGTAAAATACCGTTTTTCGTACAGTTGTTATAAAAAATATCGGCAAAACTTGGGGCAATAATGATACGGAAACCGTAGTCTTCTAATGCCCAAGGTGCGTGTTCACGTGATGAGCCACAACCAAAGTTTTCACCACCAACTAAAATCGAGGTGCCTTTATATTTAGGGTCATTTAGTGAGAAATCTTCACGTGGGCGATCTTTTTCATCAAAGCGCCAGTTATAAAATAAATATTGACCAAATCCTTGACGAGAAATACGTTTTAGAAATTGCTTCGGAATGATTTGATCGGTATCGACATTGCTTCGATTCAATGGGTAAACAAGACCCGTATGCGTTTTTAGTGGTTCCATTTGAATGCCTCCTTTAAATTAGAATGTACGAACATCGACAAAATGTCCGGCAATGGCCGCAGCTGCAGCCATTTCAGGACTGACAAGGTGGGTGCGAGCGTCCGCGCCTTGACGACCTTCAAAGTTACGGTTAGAGGTTGACGCGCATCGTTCGTGTGGAGGAACAGCATCACCGTTCATCGCGAGACACATACTACAACCCGGCTCGCGCCACTCAAAACCTGCTTCAATAAATAGTTTATCTAAACCTTTTTCTTCGGCTTGACGTTTAACGGTTTGTGAACCAGGAACAACGATTGCTGTGACGCTGTCACTCACTTTACGACCGTGAATCACGCTCGCTGCTTGTTCTAAGTCTTCGACACGGGAGTTAGTACAAGAACCGATAAAGACGTGTTGAATCGGAACGTCAGTAATATTAACATCTGGCTCAAGTCCCATATAGTGAAGCGCATGTTTGATTTCATTTTTATCATTTTCTGTTGCGGCACTCTCAGGGTTAGGTACTTGACCATTAACTGGAATACACTGCGCGGGATTTGTTCCCCAAGTCACTTGTGGTTCAACTTCTGATGCATTCAAGGTGACGGTTTTGTCATACACCGCTCCTTCGTCAGAGCGTAGTGACAACCACATCTCTTTTGCTTTTTCAAAGTCCTCGCCTTTAGGTGCATGAAGACGTCCTTCAATAAAGTTAACCGTTGTCTCATCAGGAGCGACGAGTCCTGCACGTGCACCCGCTTCAATTGACATGTTACAGATCGTCATTCGACCTTCCATTGAAAGGTTACGAACAGCTTCACCGGTATATTCAAGCACGTAGCCGGTACCAAAGTTGACGCCGTATTTAGCAATAAGCGCAAGGATTAAGTCTTTTGCTGTCACGCCAGTGCCAAGCGTTCCATCAATTTGAACATTTAAGGTTTTAGGTTTTTGTTGCCAAACCGTTTGTGTGGCAAGAACGTGTTCGACCTCGCTCGTCCCAATACCAAAGGCAAGAGCACCAAAAGCGCCGTGTGTTGATGTATGTGAGTCACCACAAACAATCGTTTTACCTGGCTGCGTTAGACCAAGATCTGGTCCAATAACGTGAACAATCCCTTGGTGTTCATGACCCATACCGGCAAGCGGTACGCCGAATTCCTCACAATTTTTTCTTAGGGTATCCATTTGTAGTTTTGAGATTTCATCTTTAATCACATTCGTATGCACGGTAGGAACGTTGTGGTCCATTGTCGCGAATGTGCGCTTTGGTTGTCGCACAGTGCGACCTTTTAGACGTAGACCTTCAAATGCCTGTGGAGATGTGACCTCATGGACCAAATGAAGATCGATATATAAGATGGCCGGTTTACCTTCTTCTTCATAAACGACGTTTTTATCCCAAATCTTCTCAACAATAGTTTTTGGTGTTGTCATGTGTTGTCACTCCTTTATTCTTTGGTTATCTGTTTAATAATTTGATCTGTCATATCCGTCGTTGATAGGCATGTGCCATTCGCTACTTGTAAATCTTTTGTATGGTAGCCGTCGTTAACGGCTTGTTCGACGGCGCGTTCAATCGCTGTTGCTTCAGCATCAAGATCAAATGAGTGTCTAAGCATCATCGCCGCTGATAGAATCATCGCAATCGGGTTAGCAATATTTTCACCCGCAATGTCAGGCGCTGAACCGTGGGCGGGCTCATATAGACCGACGCCACTTTCTGCCAGAGACGCAGATGGTAGCATTCCGAGTGAGCCAGTAAGGACACTTGCCTCATCACTTAAAATATCACCAAACATGTTCTCCGTGACAATCGTATCAAAAGCTTTTGGCGAGGTAATCAGCTTCATCGCACAAGCATCAACAAGGACGTGTTCAACAGTGACATCTGGATAGTTTTTGCTTTCTGCTTCGACAATTTCACGCCACATTTTACTAGATTCAAGTACATTCGCTTTATCAACCGACGTTAATTTTTTACTGCGTAACTGAGCACTTTCAAACGCTTTTTTAATAATCCGAGTCATTTCATTTTTTGTGTAGTGTAACGTATCGACGACAACGTTACCGTCTTCACGGCGTTCACTTGGATGCCCGAAGTATAAGCCACCCGTTAGTTCGCGAACAATTAAAAGATCAGAACCTTCGATAATCTCTCGCTTTAGCGGGGAAGCATCGGTTAACGTTTTGAAACCTTTTACCGGTCGAAGATTAGCATATAAATCAAGTGCTTTTCTAATGCCGAGTAACCCGCGCTCTGGACGTAAGTCAGACGGGTTTTGATCCCATTTTGGTCCACCAACAGCACCGAGTAAGACCGCATCACTTGCTTTAGCCTTTTCAATCGTAGCTTCTGGTAGCGGTGTACCAGCTTCATCAATGGCGGCCCCTCCAATTAATCCATCGGTTAAATGAAACGAATGACCAAATGTGTCGCCAATCGTCTGTAAGACGCGTATGGCTTGGTCCATAATTTCTGGACCAATACCATCGCCTCTCAAAATTAAAATCTGTTTATCCATACTTGTCACTCCTTCTCAGCTACCTGAATGATAAATACGCGATTAATCGCATTTATAAAAGCATTCAGTGATGCTTCTAACACATCTTGCGCCGTTGCACGACCACTAACAGGTTGACCGTTAACGGTCATGCTTACGTGGACTTCAGCAAGCGCATCTTTTCCTTTACCAACGGAACTGAGGGTAAAGTCTGTTAGTTGAATCTCTTCTTCGATTAATTCTTCAATTGTATTATATAAAGCTTCTACACTCCCATTACCTGTCCCTTGACCTTCAATTGTATCATTTTTAGGTGTGATTAGTGATACGGTCGCGGTAGGGGAGGTCGATGAATTGTATTCGACTTTAAAGATCTTTAATTGGTATTGCACGCGTGCTTTAATATCTGTTTGGACATCCATAAGAATGACGAATAAATCATCATCTGTGACTTCTTTCTTGCGGTCGGTCAGTTGCTTGAATTGATCAAAAGCATCGGACACTTTATCTTCATCTAAACTAAACCCGAGTTGGTTTATTTTATCTTTAAACGCGTGACGGCCTGAGTGTTTGCCGAGGACAAGGCTATTAGATGTCACACCGACAAGTTCTGGGGTGATAATTTCATATGTTTGAGCATTTTTAAGGACACCATCTTGATGGATACCAGATTCATGTGCAAAAGCATTACGGCCGACTACGGCTTTATTGCCTGGTACAACCATACCCGTTAATTTAGAAATAATATCACTCGCTCGTTTAATTTCATTTAGAGTTAAATTTGTTTCAAAAGGATAGAAGTCTTTACGAATCTCAAACGTGACCGCCATTTCTTCTAGCGCCACATTTCCAGCTCTTTCACCAATCCCGTTAATCGTACCTTCAACTTGCGTTGCCCCGTTTTCAACACCAGCAATCGAGTTAATGAGGGCCATACCTAAGTCATCATGACAGTGGGTAGAGAGATCGACTTGGTCAATATTTTTGACATGATCTTTCATGTATTTAAACATCGCCCCGTATTCTTTCGGTGTGGTATACCCGACGGTATCAGGAAGGTTAATCACGGTTGCACCAGCGGCAATGACTTTTTCAATAATGTCAGCTAAGAAGGGGAGTTCAGAGCGAGAGGCGTCTTCTGCTGAGAATTCGATATCATCGCACTTACTCTTTGCGTAGCTGACCATGTTGACCGCAATGTCAATCACTTCCTCAGGTGTTTTCTTAAGTTTATCCTGCATATGGATAGGGGAAGTAGCGATAAAGACGTGAATCCGAGGTTTTTTAGCCCCTTTAATCGCATCCCAAGCACGATCGATATCATGTTTATTGGCTCTTGCGAGTGCCGCAACCGTCGAATTTGTGACCGTATCGGCAATCTTTTTAACCGCATCAAAATCGCCTTGTGAGGAAGCAGGAAAGCCTGCTTCCATCACGTCAACACCTAAGCGTTCAAGCTGTTTAGCGATTTCAAGTTTTTCAAGTTGATTCAAGTTTACGCCGGGTGATTGTTCACCGTCACGTAAAGTCGTATCGAAAATCTTAATTGTTGTCATTACCAGCCACTTCCTTTTTCGCTGTCTTTCTTTGGTTGACGAAAGGCATTAAGCCGCGTAGTTCTTTACCTACCTTCTCAATTAAGTGATTATTTTCAGCATTGTTGATGGCTGTAAATTGTGGGCGATTTGCTTGGTTTTCTAGTAACCATTCTTTCGCGAATTTACCTGTTTGGATATCTGTTAACACATCTTTCATGCGTGCTTTTGTACCGGCATCAATGACACGTGGGCCAGATACAAAGTCACCCCACTGAGCAGTGTCAGAGATAGAATAACGCATGTTTTCAAGGCCACCTTCATAAAGCAGATCCACGATAAGTTTTAGTTCATGTAGACATTCAAAGTAAGCAACTTCTGGTTGATAACCAGCCTCAACAAGTGTTTCAAAACCAGCTTTAACGAGGCTCGTTGCCCCACCACAAAGGACCGCTTGTTCACCGAAAAGATCAGTTTCAGTTTCTTCTTGGAATGTTGTTTGTAAGATACCCGCACGACCTGCGCCAATACCTTTTGCATAAGCAAGGGCAACGTCTTTCGCTTTACCTGTATAGTCTTGGAAGATACCGTATAATGCCGGTACACCAGCGCCTTCTTCATACGTACGACGAACAAGGTGACCAGGTCCTTTAGGTGCAACTAAGAACACATCTACGTTTTCTGGTGGCTGGATTTGGTTAAAGTGTACGTTAAAACCGTGCGCGAATACTAACGCGTTTCCTTCTTCAAGGTTATCTTTAATGCTTTCATTATAAACTTTTGGTTGGTACTCATCTGGAAGCAAGATCATGATTACATCGGCTTCTTTTGATGCTTCCGCTACTGATTTTACATCAACACCGTCTTCAACTGCTTGGTCCCAAGACTTACCTTTTCTTAAACCAACAACAACATCAAAACCACTTTCTTTTAAGTTTAATGCGTGAGCATGTCCTTGTGAACCATAACCGATAATGGCTACTTTCTTATCCTTTAATACTGCCTCATTGATATCTTGATTGTATACTACTTTTGCCATTTGTCATCTTCCTTTCAATTTGTCCATTTATATTTTTATATGTGTAAATGTCTATGCATTTAACATTAGGGTAGGGGGGAGCAGACTCCCCGGACTAGCTTTCAGTTACATCACTATATATTTTCTAATGCAGCAGACTGAAACTTGATTGGTCTGAGCTAGACGGCTGTTGCCCACGTAAGAAGGCGGTAAGACCAGTGCGGGCAATATCTTTAATGCCGTAGGGTCTCAGTAACTCAATCAGTGCTTCAACTTTTTCTTGTTTACCTGTGACTTGAATCGAGATTGTATCTTTTGATACGTCGATGACAGTTGCTCTAAAGGGATCGATAATGCTCTGGATTTCATGTCGTAATTGTGGGTTGCTTTGAATCTTAATCAGGGCAAGTTCACGTGCCACAATCGCTTTATCGGTAATATCAGACACTTTAATCACATCGATTTGTTTGTTGAGTTGTTTGGTCACTTGCTCAAGCTTTTGGAAATCTTCGACATCAACCACAAAGGTAATCCGTGACATTTCCTCATGCTCAGTGCGGCCGACTGAAATACTTTCGATATTAAACTGGCGACGTTGGAGTAAGCCGGTAATCCGATTTAAGACACCACTACGGTTTTTAACTTTGGCGGTAATGATTCGTTTCATGGTTTCACTCCTATCATTTCATGTAGTCCTTTGCCAGGGGCAATCATTGGATACACGTTTTCTTGTTGCAAGACGCGGGCATCAATTAAGACAGGACCATCGGTTTGTAGTAATGCTTCTATTTGATCAGCAAAATCAGCTTGGGATTCAATTTTTACTCCTTTGATCTCGTAAGCTGTTGCTAACTTGACGAAGTCTGGTTGAATACTAAAAATTGATTCAGAATAGCGTTCTGAGTAGAACTTTTCCTGCCATTGTCTGACCATACCAAGGGCCGCGTTATTAACGATAATAATTTTGACTGGTAGGCGACGTTCTTGTAGAATCGATAGTTCTTGTAACGTCATCTGGAAGCCACCATCACCAACAATCGCAACAACTAAATCATCTGGTTTAGCGAGCTGTGCACCAATTGAGGCAGGGAAGCCGAAGCCCATTGTTCCTAAGCCACCACTTGTAACCCAGCGGTTCGGTTGATTGAATTTATAATACTGTGCTGACCACATTTGGTGTTGGCCAACGTCTGTTGCAACAATGGCTTCACCTTTTGATGCTTTATATACTTCTGAAATCACCCATTGACCGATCATATCTTGTTCTGGTTTTTTAAACCATAGTGGGTAGTCTGTTTTATTTTGCTGACATGTTTTGAGCCAGTCACTAAAGTCAGGTGTCGATTTAATTTGTTTTTTCATCTCATATAGAGCTTCTTTAGCATCGCCAACAATCGGAATATGGGTATTAATATTTTTCCCGATTTCAGCTGGATCGATATCAATATGGGCCACGATCGCCGATGGAGCGAAATGATCAAGATTACCTGTCAATCGGTCATCGAAACGTGAGCCGATATTGATAAGGAGGTCGGTTTCGTACAAGGCCATATTCGATGCATACGTGCCGTGCATACCGCCCATACCAAGTGAAAGTTCATGTTCACCCGGGAAGGTCCCAAGACCAAGAAGTGTGTTAACGACGGGAATTTGGTGTGTTTCTGAAAATTCAATCAATTCTTTTGATGCTTTGGCAAATTGAACACCTGCACCTGCTAGAATAACGGGACTAGAGGCTTGGTCGAGCGCTTCTTTTAATTTCTTGATTTGCAGTGGATTCGGTTTAATCGTAGGCTGATAACCAGGTAAGTCATAACTTGAATCGTAGCTATCCTCACAAGGATTGGCTTGAACATCCTTTGGAATATCAATCAAAACAGGACCTGGTCGGCCGGTTGTCGCGATATGGAACGCTTCTTTTATGATACGCGGCAAATCGCTAATTTTACGTACTTGATAATTGTGCTTCGTAATTGGGGTGGTAATCCCAATCACATCCGCTTCTTGAAAAGCATCTGTGCCAATGACTGATTGGTTGACTTGTCCTGTGAAAACAACGAGCGGGAGTGAATCAAGCATCGCATCGGTTATACCTGTCACTAAGTTCGTGGCACCAGGACCAGAAGTCCCGATAACGACACCCGGCTTACCAGATACTCTTGCGTAACCTTCGGCTGCATGAATCGAGCCTTGTTCATGTCGTGCTAACACTTGATTGAAATGTTCTTTCTTCTTATATAGTGCATCAAAGATTGGTAAGACAGCGCCACCTGGATAGCCAAACAATGTATCAACATTTTGTTCGAGCAGTGCTTCAATTAACAAGTCAGCACCCGTTTTCGGCATATGTGCAGGTTCTTGTCTGTCTTGATGTTTTGTCATCGCCATGTTATACCCTCCTAAGTTAAAATGAAAATGATTTAAAGTATAGAAAAAAGACCTTTTCTCACGTCATAATCTACCTACTAGCAGAATTACAAGGGAGAAAAGATCTTTGCTTTTCACGGTACCACCCTGATTTATCAACACGGTTGTGTTGACCTCATGAGAGAAACATCTGTTTCTCTCTTTTGATAACGGGTCCCATCGAGTGGACCCGGTTAAGTCTACTATCTAAGTGAATTCAACTTAACACTCCTAGAGGATGTCGAGTCAGCGTATATTTCCGGGCTTCCAGCAACCCCGGCTCTCTGTGAATATACTTATGCTCACTCTTTTTTCTAATCATCGTTTTGTTATATTTTCATGACGCCACCGGTATTAGCAGAGGTGACAAGTTTTGCGTATTTGGCTAAGTAGCCTGATGTGATTTTCGGTTCAGGAATTTCAAAAGCAGCTTGACGTTCGGCTAATTCTTCATCACTAATGTCAAGGTTAAGGGTACGATTTGGTAAGTCAATAATAATCGTATCATCTGTTTTAATCAGACCAACCGGACCACCTTCTTGAGCTTCTGGTGAAATATGTCCAATTGAGATACCACGAGAGGCACCAGAGAAGCGACCATCAGTAATGAGGGCAACATCTTTATCTAGCTCTCGACCAGCAATTGCAGCCGTAGGTGCAAGCATTTCAGGCATCCCTGGACCACCTTTAGGTCCTTCGTATAGAATAACGACAACGTCGCCTTTATCAACGGTACCATCCGCAATACCTTCAAGCGCTTCGTCTTGTGAGTTAAAGACAACGGCGCGTCCTTTAAAGACTTTAATCGAAGGATCAACCGCGCCGACTTTGATGACGGCACCGTTTGGTGCAATGTTACCAAAGAGAATCGATAAACCACCGACTGGGCTATAAGGATTATCCAATGGACGAATCACATTTGGATTCTTAATTGGATGGTCTTTGACGTTTTCATAAATGGATTTACCTGTTACAGTAATCCGGTCTTTATTTAATGCACCTGGGATCTTGCAGAGTTCGTTAATAACAGCCGGCACACCACCGGCTAAGTGGACATCATGCATGGTGACATCTGATGCCGGAGCAATTTTTGCTAAGTAAGGAATCCGCTTAGCTACTTCATTGATCCGTTCAATATCGTAATCAATCCCTGCTTCATGTGCAATCGCTAATGTGTGTAAGACGGTATTTGTTGAACCACCCATTGCCATATCTAAAGCAAAAGCATCATCAATCGCATCTTTTGTGACAATGTCACGTGGTTTAATGTCTTTTTCGATGAGATTCATTAAGTGCTTCGCTGCATCTTTAATGAGACGATGACGTTCGGGTGAAGTGGCTAAAATCGTGCCGTTTTCCGGAAGGGCTAAACCAAGCATTTCCATTAATGAGTTCATGGAGTTGGCGGTGAACATACCAGAACAAGAACCGCATGTTGGACATGCGAGTGTTTCAAGTTCTGTCAGTTCCTCTTCTGTCATTTTACCTGATTGAACCGCACCAACACCTTCAAACATGGAACTTAAGGTTAATGTTTCACCAGTAGGTGAGACGCCACCTTCCATTGGACCACCAGAGACAAAAACGGCCGGAACATTGGTCCGAACAGCAGCCATCAACATACCTGGTGTAATCTTGTCACAGTTTGGGATGTAGAAGACACCGTCAAACCAGTGAGCATTAATCACGGTTTCAGCTGAGTCAGCGATGATTTCCCGACTTGGTAGGGAATAACGCATCCCAATGTGTCCCATCGCGATTCCATCGTCAACACCGATGGTGTTGAACTCAAAAGGAATCCCCCCAGCTTCTCTAATCGCTTCTTTTGCAACTTCTGCAAATTTGTTTAAATGCATATGGCCTGGGATAATGTCTATATATGAGTTGCAAACGCCAATAAAGGGTTTGCCTAAATCTTTTGTTTTAACCCCTGTCGCGTGTAATAAACTACGATGGGGAGCTCGATCTAAACCTTTTTTGATCATGTCACTACGCATATGTTTCGCTCCTTAAAATTAAAAATTTTATATGTTGTTTGCAATCATACAATCATTTTAAAAAATAATCAACAGGTTTTATTAAAATTTTCTGATTTTTATTACATTTGAAAAT
>ERZ1673961.680-NODE-680-length-11846-cov-18.951997_pt1 | contig 11846 bp, 11 predicted proteins | sample MGYA00580189_ERZ1673961 | MGnify/ENA primary metagenome ERZ1673961 (study PRJEB41334, sample SAMN05608105) | rock metagenome | biome: terrestrial subsurface; feature: shale formation; material: shale | place: USA: Pennsylvania ... | reverse complement strand
ATCTACATCACTACAATCTAAACTATTTATATCATCTTTTAAAAAACTAAAAGTTTTTATGTCATATTTATCTTTATATTTGTTTATAAAATAGTTACCTACAAAACCTGATGAGCCTGTGATTAATAGTTTATTCATTTTAAAAAATTCCTAATAGTATTAATAAGCTTAAAAATAATTTCTCTTTTTTATTTCTTCTAAACTCAAAGCTATATTTTAAAAGTAAAAGATTATTTAAGTAACTCTTATTTAAAATATATTTAGAAAATTTATATTTATTTTCCAATCTTAAAACTTTTATAATCTTTATTATCTCTTCTCTATACCAACTTGAAAAAACTTTTTTAAATCTTTTTAGTTTGGCTTTAAAACCATCATTTGCTCCAACTTGATTTGAAGTGTGTTGCCTATATCTCATAGATGGTTTTTCATCTATATGCCATTTGTAGTTATTTTCTCTTGCAAATGCATATATAAACCAATCATGAAGTTCTACTTTATTTACATCTTCCCAATTATCACAAATAAAATTTTGAAGAGAAATAGCTAAATCTTTTTTTAACACATAAGTACACCCAGGACCAGCTGCCTCAAATAGATAATCATATCTAGCTTGTGAGTTTGATTTATTTATAATCATCTCTTTGCCATCTTCCCAAAATGCCAAAACATTGCTAGAATAAGCATCTATTTGTTTATCTTCTATTGTTTTAATAGCTCGTATTAGTTTATCTTCATACCAAATATCATCTTGATCTACAAAAGAGATAAAATCAAAAGAACTAAAATCAACATCTTTTATTAGTCTAAAAAAGTTTTTTGCAGCTCCACCAAATTTTAAACCACTAGGTAGATAAACTATATTTTTAAAATCTTTATAAATATCTTGTAAATATTCAACAGTTTTATCAGTAGATAAATCATCACTTATAAATATGGTAACATCTACTTCTTTTTGATTTAAGATACTATCTACCTGTTCTTTTATATAGTTAACTCCATTATAAGAAGCCAATAATACTGCTATTTTTTTATGCACTTCTATCCTTTTTTAGTACTTTCACTCAACTCTTTTAATTCATCGCTAGATGAATTGTCTACCAAATACAACTTTACTTTCAAGTCAGTGTTTAAAAAGCTATTTATCGCTTTTTTGAGTTGCTCTTTTTTGTTGTGGTATAAGACTATTGATGCGTTAATTTGTGTCATTTTTACCTTAACCTTGTTTACTATTTCTTTACTAAGAAAATCAAATTCAAAAAATCATAAATAAATGAATCAAACTTAGTGTATTTGATTTAAAATATCTATCTGCTCTTCTACAGAACTTACTCTATTATGTAAACACAATATTACACTTATTTTCTGTTGCCTTTAATCTCTCTAAATCTATGTTGTAGTTTCTAAATTTAAATATTTCAATATAAACTATCACAACAACAATCATACCAGTTGTACTAAAAAGCAAAGGATTACTTGACGCTATAATTAAATAAGAAAAGTAAGCATAGTACAAATAAGGCATTTTTCTAAGGCTATCATCTTTAATAAAAAAATACAGTGGAATAAAAATTAGAAGAAAAGTAAATAAAACTATACCAAGAAGTCCAAATATTCTAAACATTTCAAAGTAAGTTACTTCAGTTAAAATTGTTAAACCATTCAATGCATCAGAATAATACAAACTACCTATTCCTTGTCCAAATAGAATAGACATTATTGAACTGTCAATTATAGAGTTTAAAATTGAATTAATATGCATCAGTTTAATACTGTTACTCATATCACTTTTATCAAATGCTATTAAAATATATTCATTTGCATAAAAAATGAAAATAAATATAACAAATATAATTAAAGTTACCTTTATATATCTTTTTTTAAGCAATAAAAAATGAAATGTAAGAAATGTAACTGCTAAAAGAGAAATTATAATATTAGCTCTAGTACCAGATAAAATAATGCCAAATAAAATTATACAACTTACAATAAGATATAAAATCTTTTTGTTGCTAAAATAAAGATAACAAAAATACAAGAGAGGAAATATCAATAATGTTGATGACTTATGATATATCATATAAGTTTCTATTCCAAAGAGTTCTCTTTTTGCAAACATTATAACATGTGAATGTTTTGCAAAGAAAGAATAAAGCTCTGTAAAATACTCTGAAAAATACATCACTACAATTAATGTTAAAATATTTAAAAAAGCAACAACTAATACAATAAGTAGAAATTTTTTATATATACATGTGTTAAAACTTAGAAACGTGACGAAAAAGATTAATATTAAATATGCGAACGGAATCGCTAATGACAAATCATTAAATCCATTAATTGCTCCAATAAATATACTATATGTCACAAGAACAAAAAAAAGCCCAGTTATTAAAAAAATGTCTTTATTTAGTCTCAACTTTTTATTGTTTTTACTTATATAAATTGTTGCTAAAAAAATAAATACTGCAAACAACAAATATTTTATTTTAAATATTGTGTTTGTAGGGTCTACAATATTTACAAATAAAAAGGCAAGAAATAAATATAACAAAAGTTTTTTCACAACTTAACCTTACCCAAAAATAAAGCAATATTTCTCATTATTCCATGTTTATAAATTTTGTGCTTAAACATTAAATACCTAGATTTAAAATAACTTTCTTTCTGTAAAGATAAAAAAATATCAATTATGTATTTTGAATATTCATCTAAAGAACTATAATATAAAGTCTTAAATTTATATATCTGTAAAAAATTACCCTTTAAGCTGATAGGGTTAATTAGCTTATTTATAAAAAAAGTCAAATCTCTTTTTTTTGCTCCTACTGTGTTGTTTCCATGCTGTCTGTACAAAATAGTTGGTTTGTCCACAAATCCAATTTTTCCAAAAGCAGAAATAACTAGTGCAGCCCACCAATCATGCATTAAAGCTTCTTTTGGAATGTCACTTATTTTTTTAATACCTTTTTTATTTATCATCATAGTACACCCAGTAACAATATTTTGCATAAATAGTCTATTTAATGTATCAAATCTATAATTTAACTTTTGATATTCCATAAACTTTACATATTTATTCTTCTTTTCATTTTCGTAAATATATAAATCGGTATGAACTAGTGCAGGTTTATCTAAATTTTCTTTTTCTATTTCTAGCATCTTTTTTAGAGTTATTTCTATTTTATCCTCAAGCCAAACATCATCTTGATCACAAAACATAACATAATCATAATCTTCATCTATGTTATTTAATAAATATGTAAAATTTTCTTTTGCACCGCCTGTTGAGATATTATCATCTAAAAACTTTATTTTATTTGAATATTTACTCTGATATTCTTTAATAATGCTAACTGTATTATCTTTAGAATTATCATCATGTATCCATAAAGTCCAATGTTGATTTGTTTGTTCAAATAGTGAATCTAATTGCTCTTTTAAATATTTTCCACCATTATAGGTTGCTAACAATATATATATTTTTTTACTCATTTATTATTTTTCCTTCCATAAGCATAAAAACAGAATTCATCACAACATAAACTCCCTTTTCTTTTGCAAATAACTCTACTAAAAACTCTGTAGTCAAACTATCTGAAAGCATACTATTGTGTACTTCATAAGCGATGTTTTGTTTAACAAGCTCCAAAAAGTGAAAAGAAAGTTCATTTAGTCCTTTGTTGCCATTTTCATCTTCTTTTATAAGTTGCTTTAGTGCTATTTTAAAGTTCTCATCTAGATCAACACTAAACTGGCAAAAATCATCTATAGTGTATGTGATAAGGTTTAGTATTCTTTGTTCATATTCAGACAAGACCTCTACCACTTGTTCACAAGAAGTAGGACTAGAGATCTCAATACTTTGTAGTTTGTTATAAATATTTTCTATATCTTGATTTAAAACTTTAGTTGTTGCTAAAAATAGTATCTCATTTATTGGATTTTTTATTTTTCCACTTTTTAAGCTATTTAGATATTTTTTGCTTTCTTCTTTATTTGATAGGTTTATTTGCAAATCATATTTTTGAGTAAAAATACTTTTTTTTACATCTTTTTCCAAAGGATTTATAAAAGAAACTATTGTTTGAAACTCATTTAGAATTTCACTATTTAGCTCCGCAAGGTTTACTGCAAAGTTTATTCTTCCAAAGAAAGAGATTATAGCACCTATTTTATTGCTATCTTTCATTTTACCTATTGCTATGATATGTCCAAATTCAAATGGATTTTCTCCAAACAAATCTAACTTATCACTATTTTCCCAAAATACAATATCTTTTGTATCTTCATCATTATTCAAAATATCTTTTACACTTTGCAATTCTTTAGCTCTTGCAATATGTGGGTAATGATGAGCTAAAAAAGTAAATGCTATATATAAAACCCCTAGCATAAACTTGTCATTGCCTAAATCCATAGTTTTTTTCATAGGCTCTACAAACATACTCTTAGTTACTTTCCCATAAGAGGTATTTTTAAACTCATACCCTCTTTTCTTCTGTTCATCCATCCATTTTTGAGCTTGCATATGATCAGCAAACCGCAATTGCATTTGCTCAGTACCTGAATTAGGTGCCATATCTAATGCAGAAGGAGAAGCTAACTTCATATAGTCTTTTGTGTAAACATACTCTTCACTTGCACTGTCTTTTAGTCTTGTCTCTTTTATGCTATTTTTTCTATCAGGCATAACTCCAATAGCAGAATTTAAAATATCCAACTCTTTATCTAGTGAGTCCACATGTCTAGAATACGCACCATTGTGAAAACTACAATAAATGCTTTTATTTACCACTCTTCCACCAAAAGCTGCGGGGAATATATGCTCTCTTGAGTTAGCTGTGTTGTTGCATATGATGCAAGTTTTATTTGAGGTCATTTTATATCTTCTATAATATTTACAATTTTATTTACAACAGTTTTAAGACTGTTATATTTTTTAGCAATATTGATCAGTTTTACATCAGTTTGGTTTATATCTAATGCATTTTTAATATCATTCATAAGTTTATCTGATGTTATTAATTCTGTCGAATTTCTCCCAGAAAAATTATTATATGCTAAATCATAGAAGTTTTCCCTTGTTACCAAACCGCCATAATTACCACCATTTTTACCTACAACATGACCTGCAACTATCGTTTGAGTTCCTAATCCTATACCATCCATAGCTGATCTGCCCACACCTACAAGTATTTTTGATTTCGTAATTTCTTCATATAGTTCAGTAGTATATAACTCCCCTAAAAACTTTATGTTTTTATATTCACTATATTTTTCAATAAGTTCTTGTGCAAATTCATTGTTAATATTACCAGCAATTTTAAAATCATATTCAGGAAACTGTGTTGCAACTTCTAAAAATGTTAAAACACTCAATGTTTTCAACTTATGAACATGTCCTACTAGAATTATTTGCTCAAGCTTTTCTATTTGTTTAAAATCATCATAAACAATAGGATTTGGTACTACGGTTACATTATTAATGTTTTTATCTTTTAAAAAATCTTTTATTTCATTGCTCACTGCTATAAATTTATCAACTTTAAAATCAAATAAATTGTAAACATCTGAATATTCATTAGGAATAATATGATGTACAAAGTTATAATGCTTTAAATTATATTTTTTCACAAGTTCATTTGCTACTAATGATGGTCCAGGATGTTGTGAAAAAATCACATCTACTTTTTTAAAAAAAAGTGGAACTATATATTTTATTAATTTAAAATAAATTTTTTTTACAATGCTTAATTCATCATAATCATTTGTATGGATAGAAGGCATACGTAATCTTTTATGTTTAATCCCAAGTTTTTTTAATTCTTCAAGTCTATTTGTTCCATTAGATACAATTGTAATGCTATATCCTAATTTTACAAGTTCAGAAGCAACTAAAACAACATATTCTTCTGAGCCTCCTTTGTGTACACTGTTTAAGAAAAAATAAATTCGTTTCATTTTATAGTAGTTCCTTTTATATATCGTTTTATTAGTCCTGCGAACATTCGTAGTAAATTAGCTTTCTTGTTTGTTGCAACAGCCGAAATATAATCTCTATACAATCTCAACAAATTAATTGGTATTTTATAAATTTTACTCTGATTATTCTCATCATTAAAAAAAACACTATTTTTATACAAGAACCACCAAGCAATTTTTTGTTTTAAAGTAGCTTTCTTTTTTATACTGTACTTTCTTGTTTTAGTAGTGCTTAATCCCTTTGACTTGTAAAACTCTACTCTCTCTTCAACTTGTGTTTTTTTAAAATCAATTGCATGATCTTGCGAACTTATAATTTTATCTTCTTCAAAATCTCCAAGATTTAAAATAGCACCATTCTTAATAGCTCCTTGAACTATATTATCACCAGTATCAGAACGAACAATAATAAAACTTGATTTTTCATTTACAAATCCCCATGGATCCCCAACGGATACATCAGCCACTTCAGCAAAGATATCATCACAAGTTAAACATTTTGTTGGAATATATAAAAAATCCACTAAAGACATACTGGCATACATACTGGCATACTTACTGGCATACTTACTGGCATACTTACTGGCATGGTTTTTTGTTTTTATTTCAAGCCCACCAGGAAACGCTCCCATTCTAAATCCCAACTCGTCAACTTCATTTTCTTTTATGTTAAATCTCTTGAGAATATGTTCTGTACCTAAACTTCCCCGTCCTATCGTACAAGTTAGCCCTATTGTAAAGTATTTTTTTTGAGAATTTGAATGTTTTAAAAACTTTTTTAGTCCTTGTATATGGCAAGGCAAACCAACAACTGCTATACTTTTAATAGATGTATCATTTTCAACATCATATAATTTTTCATTTATAGAAATCGTTTGATACACAGAGCCTAATGAACCATAAAGTTCTTCAATGTTTTTTACTATCATTGGTTCTGCATAAATTTTTGAAGATTTAAAGCCCACAACCAAAGCAGCATCAATTAAACTATTTTCAAACATATATTTTAAAATAGAAGTAGTCGAGCCTCCAGATGATGAATTGTAATAAAGTTTATCATTTGTAGATTTACTAGTAATCGCATATTTATAATTGCCTATATATTCATGATTTTTATCAATTTTTCCATAATAAACTGATGGGCAAACTTTAATACAATCATGACAATCTACACAAGGATTTTCTGTATATTGTGGCACTCGTAAACCATTGATTGTGCTAATTTTCAATGCTCCAACACTACAAGCAGGTGCACAAGTTCCACAATGAAGACAGTTTTTTGTATCTACAATTTTTTCAATAACACTTTTATGCATTCATTCTCTCTATTTTTATACCAATCTTTTGCATCTTCTCAACTAGATTAGAGTACCCTCTATCTATTTGATAAGCATTAGTTATAATTGTTTCACCATTTGATAATAAACCAGCTAATAATGCAGCAAAACCACCTCTTAAATCAGTTGAAGTAACTTCTGCTGCTGTATAGTTTGTATTTCCTCGAATAATAGCTTCTCCGTTTTTTTGTAAATAAACTAAAGACATTTTTTGCAATTCATTTAGATAACCAAATCTTTTGGGATAAATAGTATCTACTATACTTGATGTTCCATTTGCCATTGAAAGAAGAACTGCAAACATCGGTAAATAGTCTGTAGCTAACTTTGGATAAACATCTGAGATTAAATCTGATGAATTAAAAAATTTAGATTTTTTGACATCTATAGAACCATTTTCAAACTTAAAATCTACTCCTAAATTTTGTAATTCTAATAAAGGTGCAAATAAGTGATTAATATCAATATTTTTCACACAAATACCTTCGTCAGAAGTGAGAGCACCTAAAATAACCCAGCTTATAGCCTCTATTCTATCTGGAATAATATAGTGATTTATCTCTATATCTCTTTTATTTTGGGAATCTATTTTTACAGTTCTAGTATCTATAAACTCTATAGATATATTTAACTTTTTAAGAAAATCTATCAAATCAATAATTTCTGGCTCAATTGCTACATTTTTTAAAATTGTTACTCCATTAACACCACAAGCCGCCATTAGTAAATTTTCAGTTGCTCCAACACTAGGAAATCTTAGTTCAACCACAGAAGGATTAAGTCCATTTACTGCTTTGATTTCAATATGATTTTCATATTCAAATACACTACATCCCATTTTCTCAAATCCAGCTAAATGAATATCGTATGGTCTTTCTGAAAATCCACATCCACCTGGTAGATTTATTTTAATCTCTTTTATTCCTGCTCCAAGTAATGCACCCATAAGTAATAATGAATAACGAATCTTTCTGGTATCATCACTTTCTATATTTATACTTATAGATTCAAAATTAAATTCTTCAATTGATATTTCTTGTTGTTCTTCTAAAAAGCTACTTTTGACCCCGATACTTTTTACTATATTTAATAAAACATTCACATCGTTTAAGTTTGGAACATTTTGGAGATGAGTCTTTTTTCTATTGATAAAACTCGCACATATTATTGGAAGAACAGAATTTTTAGCACCTGAAACCTCTACTATGCCCTCTACTTTAGCTTGATTGATAGGATAAACTTTATATTTATAATTTGGATTATGCATTTAAAAACCTTTGTGTGTATTTGATATTTTCTTTATAGTTTTTTAAACTAAAAAGTAAATAGATTAAAATTGGAATAAGCATATACGCAAAATAAATAGATGCAAATATACTAATTATAAGAACAATGAACTGTATCATTGGAAACGGCAAATTATACTCTTGCAGAAAGTATCTATACTCAAAAAGAGTTAAAATCAATTCTGTTATCAAAGTAGTTATTGCTGCCGCAATAACTCCGTATAATGGAATAAAAACAATATTTAAAGAAAAATTGATAACCGCTCCAAGGATAGAAAGCTTAAATAATTGTTTGTCATAACCAAATGACAATATAAAATTACCAAAAACTGTTTTTAGAAATACAACAAGTGCTGTAACAAATAAAATTTTTAAAATTAATACAGAGCTTTCAACTTCTTTGCCTGCAATTAGGCTAATTAAATATGGACTCAAAAATATTCCAAAAACTACCAACAATGAAACTAACATAAAAATAAGATTTATAATATTAGTAAAGTTCATTGTCTCGACTTGTTTTTTTACTCTTGAAACAATTGGGAAAAAAAATGACACATAAGTTCCATATAATACATAAAAAAGAGCAAAATATTTAAATGCATAGCTATATTCAGAGACTCCATCAAAAGAATAGTAGTATTCAATTATGAAAATATCCATATCATAGTAAATTTTTGCAATTAGCATAGTCGAAGTCAAATAAAAAATACTTTTTTTCTTATTTGATACGTAAGAGAAAAAATCTTGTACATATAGTTTAAAAGTTGGTTTAATGAAATATAAACTTATTAATAAACTTAAAAAAGATACCCCAATAAATAAAAATGATAATACAAATATATCAGCAAAAAAGAATTTCTGAGTAAGATAAGCAACAATTATCAAAAAAACAATATTAATAACATTAACTAACTCTAAGAGATATTGTTTTTTATTTAAAACAAAATACCAACTTGGTACTAATGAAAAAATGATTAAATAGGCTATAAAAAATAAAAGTTGGTTTTCGATAGGATTAAAAATCAAATAAAATATACCTAAAATGAGAATGGATAGTAATGTTTTAAAAAGTAGTATTATCATTATAAATTTATTATTATTGTTATCTGCTTGACTTCTAATAACTTGTTGTGAAATTGACAAATCATTTAGTAAGGTTGTAATGCTTGCTACGGCTGAAGCATAAGATAGCTGACCAAAAACTTCTTGACCAAAAAGTCTTGAAATAATCAATTGAAATACAAAACCTAAAAGCTTACTGATTATCAAAAAAGGAAAGTACATTTTATTTGAAAGCAATTTAATCATCCTAAAATAAACTCTTCTTTTTTTATGCTAATACTCTCTAGTCTTCGTTTCAAACCATCTTCAAGACTTTTTAGTCCTTCACTATTGGATAAGTATTTTAAAGCTCTGTGGTGTTGGATATCTGATGGAATATCAGCTAAATTTTGAGTAATAGGTATGACTATTTTTCCAAGAGTGTGGGCTATACCAGTTTCGTACATCACATTTGGATTTTTACCTGTAAAATCTACTATGATTATTTTTGATTTATAAATAAGACTAAATATATCTTGTATAATAGTATGGTCTTCCCAAATATCATCAGCTCTTTTGCACTCAAGCAACAAACTTGAACAAGCAGATTTGATATGAGCATAAACATCATCATACTCTTTTGAAAATGGCATCATAACTGAGACAAGATTTTCATCTACTTTTTCATCAGGTATTTTAAATACACCTGGAGTGAATACTATTGATTTTGCTTGTGGTTCAGATGAAATATTTACAACATTTGTATTTGAAAACTTTGTATGAATATACTTTTCAACTTCTACCATTATTCCCCTGTGTCGCTCTTCAAATTGTTTCAATACTTCTATCACATTTCCTTCATAATCATCATCACCAAAACTTAAACTTCTTAAAAGTCTATCGTGTTTTGTTATAACATCTGAAAGTCCAATAATCATCCCCAGCTCTTGCCAATGGCTTTTTGTAAAGTTTTGAACTATTTTGTCTTTCAGTTCTATGATTTTATAGCCTGTTTCTTTATCTATCATTTATTGACTAATTCCATATTTTTTTAAATACCATTCAATTGTTTTTACAATTCCTGTGTCAAAATTCTCATCTGCTTTCCAGTCAAGCTCATTTTCTAGTTTTGTAGCATCTATTGCGTATCTTCTATCATGTCCTGCTCTATCTTCTACGAAAGTTATTAAATCTTTATATGAAGATTGCCCCGAACAAGTTCGCGGTTCCAAAGATTCATTTTGTTCCGAATAAGTTCGCGGTTCCATTTCATCTAATAATTCACATATTGTATTTACTATTTGAAGGTTTGTTCTTTCGTTTCTCCCACCTATGTTATAAACATTTCCCTCTTTCCCTGTGTGGTAAACTAAGTCAATACCTTTACAGTGGTCAAGTACATATAACCAATCTCTTATATTCTTTCCATCGCCGTATATAGGAATATTTTCACCTTTTAGGGCTTTTCTTATGATGGTTGGGATTAGTTTTTCATCATGCTGCTTTGGTCCGTAGTTATTTGAGCAGTTTGTGATAACGGTATTTAGTCCATATGTTTCTTGGTAGCTTCTTACTATCATATCACTACTAGCTTTGCTAGCTGAGTATGGAGAGTTTGGAGCGTATGGAGTTGTTTCTTTGAAAAGGTCTTTTGGGTCATCTGTAAGAGTTCCATATACTTCATCTGTAGATATGTGGTGGAAGCGTGGAAAAGATTGCCCCGAACAAGTTCGCGGTTCCGAAGTGTGACCAGTACTAGAAGTGTATTTTTCTTTGTATTGGAATGGTTTTTCCATCCAATATTTATAAGCAACATCAATCAAAGTAAATGTTCCATTTACATTTGTTTGAACAAACACACCTGGATTTTTAATACTATTATCTACATGACTTTCAGCCGCAAAGTGAATAACACCTTTTATATCATATTCATTAAATATAAATTCAACTAATTCTCTATTACAGATATCACCTTTGATAAATTTATAGCGAGGATTTGCTTCACATTCTTTTAGATTTTCCAAATCTCCTGCATATGTTAAAAGGTCTAAATTTACTAAGTTATAATTTGGATATTCTTCTAAAAAATATGGCACAAAGTTTGAACCTATAAATCCAGCACATCCAGTTACAAGTATTGTTTTATTTTTGTTATTGAACATTTTATTTTCCTAATTTTTTTATAGTTGGATTATTT